>Ga0334889_1004380_pt1 | contig 12732 bp, 6 predicted proteins | sample GraSluR1_MG_2_FD_207222 | JGI IMG/M metagenome (GOLD analysis project Ga0334889, IMG submission 207222) | Sludge microbial communities from methane-producing bioreactor in Wageningen University, Netherlands - Granular Sludge_8_08-R1 | ecosystem: Engineered > Bioreactor > Anaerobic > Unclassified ... | reverse complement strand
TGGGGGCGAATAACACACAGCACCGGCAACGGTTGCTCATCCCGCGCGGCGTTTTGGTTGTTTCGAATGAATGGTACGTGCTGTGATCGTCGATTTCCAAACGAAATCTACAAATGATTTTGGCACTCGGTTGACACGCCGGAGGCCGTCGTTCCTGCGGAGAGGTCATCGCGGGAGCGTTTTGACGCCGCGGATTGAAGTTCAGTATACTTAATCACTCGGATACGGTCGGATGACGAAAGGGAGGAGAACCATGGATCGCCTGAACTCTAATCGCCTCGGTGCTATGCTTGCGATGTTCGCCGGTGTGGCAGTCGCCGCGGTCGTGGGCGACGCCAGTGCTGGCCAAACTGGATCCAAAACCCAGGACACGGCGATCGTCGAGGTGATCGTCAGGGCGTTCGCGACGCCGTTGGTCAATGCGTCGGTGGCGCTCGACCTCAACAGCAATGGGGTCTGGGAGCCGGAACTCGGGGAACCGCAAGACTGGACGGACACGAGCGGCGTGGTTGTCTTCGGAGGGGTCGTGCCGATCCTGCCGGACTCTGACAGCGGCGAAGACGCCCTCGACTGGCGGCCCTCGCGCATCGTGACCGGTAATCTCCGCGGGACAGTCGGCGCGCGCGAAGTTCACCTGGATTTCGTGCTGCCGTCGGAGACCGCCGCGGCGAATCTCTCGCTCTATGACTTGAAGGGCCGCCGCCTGGCCGGCACGCAGGGGACGGGCGATCTCGCGCTGAACGTCCCGGAGAACCTGCCGGCGGGAGTGTATTTCCTGCGCCTGAGCGCGGAGCCTTCGGCGCCGGTGACGCACCGGATCACGAGCGTAGGCACGCGCGCGCGCACCGTGCGGGCACATCGGCTGAGCTCGGCTGAGGCGGTGGCCGCGGGTTGGCTCGGCGACGGGGCCTCCGGCCGCCAGTCCGGCTCGCGGAAGAGCCCCGCCGACGGGCAGCAGATGAACCTCTTGCTATCGCATCCAGAATACGGCGAGATGATCCGTTACGTTTTCGTCATGCCGGGTTTCAATTCCTTCACCGTGAACATGGGCGGCTTGACGGGGCCTTACCTCGCGGTCTTGGAACGGTACCTCGGCATGCGATTGGTCCACGGTGTCGGCCACGAGTACCCGGCGGACATCGCCGGCGGTCAGCGCCTGAATTTCGCCTGGGCCGCCGACCCCGGGCCGGACGGCGGCGCGATCGCCAGCTTCCGGTGGGGCTGGAATCTGGCCGATCCGGACGATCCGGACGACCCCGGCTGGGCGTTGCCGCCGGGAATGTCCCCCGAACACCTGCAGACCCCCCCGGACGTGAGCTTCGCGAGCGGCGTGCACCACCTGACCATCCAGGTGGCGAACGACCTCCAGCGGATCAGCCGCCTGACGCTCGTCCTGTCCGTGGTGCCGATCCCGGATCCGGAGCAGCAGCTGCCGCTGTTGCTGGTCGACGACGTCATCGACCGCAACAGCCAGGGATGGTGGTCGCAGTTCGATCAACCCCTCGACAACGACGTCTACCGCGACGCATTCTGGCAGCAGGTCCTGGCAGGCCCCGGAGGAGTGGCGGGCTGGAATCCGTCCCAGCACGTCGTCGACACCGAAGTGGACCAGCTCGCCTTCCGCGACGCGCTCAACTACCGCAGCCTGGTCTGGCTCACGCGCTTCACGACCGGCGACAATTCGTACACCGGCCGCAACTTCCGCCCGAGTTTCAGCAACGGTCACGACTTCGACCGGCACGTCTGGCTGGCGCCTTACCAGCAACTCGCGGGCAACGTGCTCTACGCCGGCAGCCAGGGGTTGTTCAACCATCTCGCCGAGGCGACGTATGAGGTGCCCGTCGTGTTCGAATCGACGGAAGCAGGCTACCAGAACGGCATGGTGTATTACCCTGGCGGCTACGTGCGGCGGAGCTTCGGCGTTCGCAACATCCCGCAGGGCACGGAGGCGCTGGTCGGCCCGACCCGCTATCCCTTCGACGTGGCCGGCGTCTCCGTGCTGGACGTCATGTCAGTGGCGGGTTGCGTCGAGTACGGCACGGGCGAGGCCCTGACCCAGCGCCGCCGCGCCGCCTGCGTCGGCCTGAAGGGCGTCGCGCTCGATCCGGCCTTCAAGGCTAGCCACTTCCCCGGCGGTCCGGCCTTCGCGGACACCATCTGGACCGAGTCGCTGATCGATTGGCGCGACGTCCCGCAGCCGGACGATCCGTACTTGCTCGGCCGCATCTGGCCGTGGGGACAGGACGAGTTCTACAACGGCAACGTCGTCGGGCGGCCGACGCCGTACACCATCCAGCAGTGCGACGGCGCCCCATGCGTCGAGCCGATGTTCCGCTCGATCGCGCGCTACGACTGGATCCGCCAGACGCGACTGGCGGCCGATCCGGACGACACGTGGCCGGTCGGCTACTATGACGTTCCTGGGCAACCGACCCTGGTGTCGGTCTGCGGCACCAACGCCCTGACGCCGGGCCAGGCCGGTGCGTTGACCGACGACCAGACGGTGGCGTTCGTGGCGCGCAAGACCGCGGCGACCAAGCCGAGCGGCGTGGGCGATGTGGTGCTCGGCTTCGATCCGTACCGCTTCGAGAACCAGCAGATGCGCCAGGTGTTGCGCTGGGTGCTCGGCGACCACTTCGGTCTGCCGATGAATCCAGGCCGCTAGGCCTGGTCGTACCCACTGCACAGATTGAACATCCCATGTTCGATCTGTGCAGTGGGCGTACGGGCAGGCGCCGGGGCGCTCTCGGCGCCAGGCCGATGGCTTCCTATCAAGCCATCGGTGGGTTTTGACCTTACAATGGTTAAAAAACCACCCGTAGCCCGCCGAGGTTTTCCATGGCTTCGACCGCCCGCGATCTGAGGATAGAACCCACCGCTTGGCATGCTCTCACGCCCGCAGAAGCGCTCGCGCGGCAAGATACCCGCGCCGATACCGGCCTGGACGAGGCCGAGGTCGTGCGACGCCGGGAAGAATTCGGCCCGAACACGCTGCCCGGGCGCAAACCGCCGACTTTGCTAGCCATTTTCCTGCATCAGTTCGCCAACCCGCTGATCTACGTTCTGCTCGCCGCAGCGGCGGTTTCGGTCATGATCGGCGAGTTGAAGGACGCGATCTTCATCCTGCTGGTGATCCTCTTGAACGCGACCATCGGCACGACGCAGGAGTGGAAGGCCGAGTCGAGCGCGGCCGCGCTGCAGCAGCTCCTGTCGATCCAGGTGCGGGTCAGACGCGGGGGCGGCGATCGTACCGTGCCGGCCGACGAGCTGGTGCCGGGCGACATCGTGCTTCTGGAGTCGGGCAACAAGGTGCCGGCCGATCTGCGCCTGCTCACCGCGCGCAGCCTGGAGATGGACGAGTCGTTCCTGACCGGTGAATCGCAGACCGCGGCCAAGACGGTCGACGCGCTTGCCGAAGACACCGGGGTGAGCGATCGGCGCAACATCGCGTTCGCCGGCGCGACCACCGCCTCGGGCCGCGGCGTGGGGCTCGTTGTGGCCACCGGTTCGGAGACCGAGGTCGGCAAGATCGCCCGCTCGGTGACCGAGGGCGAGAGCAGCAAACCGCCTCTGTTGATCCGCATGGAGCGATTCGCCCACCAGATCAGCTACATCGTGCTGGGCGCGAGCGCGGCGCTGGCGGCGATCGCGATCAGCCAGGGCATCCCGTGGCTCGAGGTCTTCTTCCTGGCGGTCGCGCTCGCGGTGTCGGCCATTCCCGAGGGGCTGCCGGTGGCGTTGACCGTAGCCCTTTCGATCGCCACCTCGCGCATGGCCCGGCGCAACGTGATCGTGCGCAAATTGACCGCGGTCGAAAGCCTCGGCAGTTGCCAGATCATCGCCAGCGACAAGACGGGTACCCTGACCGTCAACCAGCAGACGGTCAAGCAGGTGCGTTTGCCGTCGGGCGAGCGCTTCGCGGTGACCGGCGAGGGATACAGCGGCGAGGGAGAGGTGCGGGCGGCCCATGACGAGGCGCGGCTGGACGAAACGTCGCGCAAAAGGCTGGACCGGCTCGTGCGCGCGGCGGTCCTGTGTAACGAGGCGGAGTTGGTGCGAGACGGAAGTAGCGACAGCGAAAATGGCGGCGAGCGCGGCGCGTGGCGGCATAGCGGCGACGCGATGGACGTGGCGCTCCTGGCGCTCGCCTACAAACTCGACCTCCCGCCGCGGGATGTGCGCGCGTCGGTCGAATTGCTCGGCGCGATCCCCTTCGAATCGGAGCGGCGTTATGCCGCGCAGGCGTTCCGCCGCACCGAAAGCGGCGAGGCCAACGGCAGGGTTACGGTCGTCGTCAAGGGAGCGGCCGAAACGGTGCTGCCCCTGTGCCGGGATATGGCCGGTCTGGAAAGGAACGTGGACCTTGATCGCGAGGACACGGAGGCGGCCGCGCTCGAGCTGGCTGGCAACGGCTACCGCGTGCTCGTGGTCGCCGAAGGCGCACTGGCGGACGAGACTGCCGGCGCGGAGCTCGCCGCGGACCGCCTGCCGCCGCTGACCTTGCTCGGCCTGGTCGGGTTCATCGATCCTCTACGACCCGAAGCGAAGGACGCCGTCCAGGAATGCCGCGAGGCCGGGGTCGAGGTCATCATGATCACCGGCGACCACCCCGCCACCGCGCAGGCGATCGCCCGCGAACTGGGCATCGCCGAGGGCAAGGACGACGTGATCACCGGCAATGAACTGGCCGCAGTCGGCGAGCCGGGCAGCCGCGAGTTCCTCGACGCGGTCAACGGACACCACGTGTTCGCGCGGGTCTCACCGCTGCAGAAGCTCGATATCGTGGGCGCCCTGGTCGAAGCTGGCCATTTCGTGGCGGTGACCGGCGACGGCGTCAACGACGCGCCGGCCCTGCGCCGCGCCAACATCGGCGTCGCCATGGGTTCGGGCACCGACGTGGCCAAGGACACGGCCGAGATGATCGTCACCGACGACAACTTCGCCTCGATCGTGGCAGGAGTCGAGGAAGGTCGCTTCGCCTACGACAACGTGCGCAAGGTGACGTACCTCTTGGTCGCCACCGGGGCGGCCGAGGTGCTGCTGTTCACGCTGTCGCTGCTGGCAGGCTTGCCGCTACCCATGTTGGCGGTGCAAATCCTGTGGTTGAACCTGGTGACCAACGGCATCCAGGACGTGGCCCTGGCATTCGAAGGCGGCGAGCCGGGCGCCATGCAGCGCCCGCCGCGCCGGCCGAGCGAGGGTATCTTCAACGGACTGATGATCCAGCAGACAGTGGTCGCTGGTCTGGCGATGGGTCTGCTGGCGTTCGGACTGTGGGCGTGGCTCGCGCCGCAGACCGACGCGGAGATCGTCGCCGGCCGCAACCTGCTGCTCCTGCTCATGGTGCTGTTGCAGAACGCGCACGTGTTCAACTGCCGCTCCGAGTATGTGTCCGCCTTCAAGGTGCCGCTCAGGCGAAACACGATTCTCGTCTTCGGCGTGCTGGCGGCGCAGGGGCTGCACATCCTGTCGATGCAGCTTCCCTTCATGCAGAGTCTGTTGCGCATCGAGCCGATTTCTTTCAAGCAGTGGGGGGCGCTGCTGCTCATGGCCGTGCCGATCCTGGCGGCGATGGAACTGTTCAAGGCGGTGCGCGGGCGACGGGTCGAGTAAACCTGGTATAGCCGGGATACGCGGAACCAGATGCCTCTGGCCAATGATCCGATCTCGTTGCAGAGATTTTTGTTACGAGCTTGGAGTACATTCTCATCAAGCCACCTGGACCGCGCTTTAGCAGCCTGTTAACTTGTAACCGTCGATACCGATTCAGTTGGTGGAAGATCACGAACCAGATCCCAGTGTCGGGGAGAGCTAGCTTTGCCCGCATCTTTCCATGGTTACGAAGTCGAGGAGCAGATTGGCGCCGGCGGCATGTCGACAGTTTTCCGAGGGATCCACAAAAACCTCGGCTACAAGGTCGCCATCAAGATTCTGCACCCGGCGTTGTCCATGGATCAGCACTTCATCGCCCGGTTTGAACGCGAGGCCCGAGCCGCCTCGAGTCTTGCCAGCAGCAGCATTGCCAGAGTGATTGACTACGGGGAAGAAGCAGGCGTCTATTTCATCGTCATGGAGTATGTAGCGGGGAAGGATCTCGGTCAGATCTTCCGCGAGTTGCAGGCAGGCGTGAAAAAGCCGGTGCCATTTCCGGTCGGGATCACTCTCTTGCTTCTCGAAGATGCTGCTTACGGACTGCAAAAAGCTCACGAGCAGAACATCATCCACCGCGACATCAAACCGAGCAACGTGCTGCTCAGTTACGACGGCGAGGTCAAGCTCGTCGATTTCGGCCTGGCACGGGATGTGCGCCTCGCGCCGGGAGAACTGACGCACACCGGCATGGTGATTGGCACACCGTCGTACATGTCGCCAGAACAAGCTGCCGGCGGCAAGAAGATTGATGTCCGCTCCGACATATTCTCACTGGGCGTGATGGCTTACCAGTTTTTGACGGGCGAGAAGCCGTTCCAGGGAGAAACCGCGTCAGCGATCCAGGAAACCATCATCAAGAATGCGCCGGCGCCACTGACTTCCGAACGCTGTCCCTTGCTCACACCTGAGATCGATACCTTCGTTACCCGCTGCCTGGAGAAAGACCCGGACAAACGTTACGCGACGATGACGCGAGTGGTGGAGGCGTTGGGCAGTTGCCTGGAGAGTATCGATGATAGCGGGGACCTGATCAGAAGACGCCGACAGTTGCTCACGAGCTTCCTGAGTAACCCGCAAGACCTGGCAACCGAGTTGTTGCAGCGGGCGATTTCTCTGCACCTGAAGCGGGGGCTCCTTTACAAGAGCATGGGTTGCGAAAAGCTGGGAGATGCCGAACGGGAACTGCGGAGAGTTCTTTGTCTGGATCCAGGTAACCCCAAAGCCACCGCGGCGCTTACCGAACTCGAACATCCTGACGAGACGGTTGTCCGACCGTTAGGGAGAGAGGCCCGAACTGACCGGCCGATTCTCGACCCGACCAAGATCGTGGATCAGGAAAAACGACAGCCGGACCCACCGCTGTTACCGCAGCCGGGGTTAAAAGCACAGGCATCGAAAACGAAGCGCCGCCCACTTCCGCGTCGCATGGTCTTTTATCTTGGGCTTTGCGTCATCACTCTGGGATTGTTCGGAATAATATTGCGGGGCGGTGGTCGACTCAGCGGACGCGACGCAACCGCGGAATCCCAGTTCCTTCATGGCTCGCCGGCAACGTCCGAGGCGAGTGTAGGCGACAATACCTCGCTTGCGGATGCGGAACAAGCCGTACCCCCGGCTTTAGAATTCCCGCTGGCCAATGACTCTTCAGCAATACCTTCATCGGCAACAAAGCCGGCACCGGAGCAGGTACCAGAACCGTCGCTGGAGCCGGCGCCGCCTGCACCCCCGCCGACGGGATACCTGACACTCGATTTGCCCGAGCGACTCGATATCTATCTCAACGACCAGCGCGCTGGCTCCGCTACGGGAATCACAACTATCACAGTTGAACCCGATCGGGTCCATCGAGTCGAAGTCCGCAATCGAGCGGCGTTTGCCAGGGACGGGCTCGGTTCGTTCACAGTTGCGCCGGGCGACACTCATCGGGCACGCCAAGTCCAACTCGCCTACGGTCGACTGACGTTGAAAGCCAATGCTGACGTTACGATCCGCGTGGATGGTGCCCTACTAGCCGAGTCGGTGAAAGAAATCAATGAAAAGAGAATCGGCGCCGGCGATCATGAGCTGTCGATTACGGCGCCGATAGGCTACCGAATTGAATTGGCGTTCTATCGAAATGCGGACGGTGGACGGGTTGCGCTGGTTGCAACTGGCGGCGGTAGTCGGACGCCGAAATACGCAATCAACGTTCCTCTCGGCGGCGATGTCGTTCTAGGGGTCCTCGTAAAAGAGGTTCAATGATTCAAATGCGCGGGGGGCAACTCAATGAAGCACGTGCTATCAATGTACAAACCGATCCGCATTCTATGCATCCTACTGGTTGGCGCCGCCGGCCTGTTGCCGGCGTCGGCGCGCGCCAATTTTGATCAGGTCGAGATACACTACCTTTTCAACGAGTACACAGAAGCACTCCAGCTCTTGGCACAGATGGCCGTGGTGGACCCAGCCGCTGCCGCTGCCGACGTACACCATCAAGTGTGGGTGGCGCGCTGCCTCGTGCAAATCGGCGAAACGAGAGAGGCGATCGAGGTTTTCTGTCGAGTCATTGAGCTGGATCCAGCATGGGCACCGGATCCAGTGCTCGTGCCGGCAGGCGAGCGCGAGGTCTTTGTCCGAGCCGCGCAAGAGTGTGGACCAGGCCCCGCGCTGCTTAGCATCAGCAGCACGCCACAAGGCGCTCAAGTATGGTTGGACGGGCAACTTTTGGCGGAACGGACACCGATCCTGGATTTCCAGCAGCAGTCCGGAACGTATCAACTCGTGCTACGGCTGAATGGGTGCGAAGAATTCGCCGGACCTATCGAAGTGGTGCGGCCGGCGACCAATATCGAAAAAGTCCTGCGACCGGCGACGCCACTTCCGATCCCGGATGATCTGCCGGGGGACATAACGCGCGGACCAGCTATCCGACGCTCCATGGTACTGCCTGGCTGGGGGCAATTCTACAAGGGGCAGTCGACCAAAGGAAAAGTGTTGTTGGGTGCGGCAGGTATGACCACCGGGCTGGCGATCTATGGTTATCTGCAACGCGATTCTCGTCTCGATGCTTACCAAGAGGCTCGGGCGGACTATCTCGCGGCGGTCAGTGGGGCTGAGATCAATCGCACATACGCAATCTATCAGGAGAAGACGGATGCGGTGCGTAGGTCGGAGAATCTTCGTGACTTCGGGTTCTATGCGTTGATCGGCGTCTATGTGTTCAATGTCGTTGATGCGGCGTTGGGTTTTCCGCTCACCAAAGCGAACATGCAAGTCCGTGCGGGCAACCTGTACACCGGGCAAATTCGACTTGCGTTGAGCTTCGGTGGCGGTGGATGTACAGGCGCCACCCATTCGACTGTCCCACAAAACACCCCCCTTTTGCCCGCTGGAGATCACGTCAACCCGCGACCTGGACACGAACGATAGCCATGAACATCCCGCGGGTCCCGCTGTAGCGGGACCCGCGGGTGCACGGTGGGCGCGCGATAACCCCACCGAGCGTATCTCAACGGTCACGGTCCGCCGAACCGCTTTCGATCAGCGAAACAACCCCTTAACGGCCGTAAAAGTGGTCGCCTCGGCGCTGACAACCTCGCGCTCCATCTGGCCGCGGATCTCGCCGCCTGGGATCTCCTGGGAATGGATATTGACATAGATGGATCCGGCGACGAGCAGATCGTAATCGCCGGGGGTCATGTTCCAAACACCAATCTTCGGGCTGCCCAGCGGCAGGCCGAACACGACCGGCCCGTTCATACCGGCGGGGGCGTTGTGAAAATGAGCGCCCGTTTCCGGAGCCGACAGGCCCGAGAACTCGACATGATAGGCGGCGATCAATGTCTCGGTGTCGACTTCGAGGGTGGCCCAGCCTGACGCCATCGAGTCGTTGGGCGGCACTTCGTTAGCGCTGCTGAGGGTCGTCGTGTAGATCTCGATCTCGGCAGACGCGGGAACCGCGCCGAGCAGCAGGACCGAAACGATGACAGCGGCCACGGCTGGCAGCCGTTCGTGCGTTCGCTTGGAAGTCATGGGGAAACCTCGTTTCTGTTGAAGGACGACAAAGCCAGCGACCTGCAGTATACACGATAATAATTATCCTGTTAAGTCTTTTTTTGTGCGGGGAAAGGCGGGGGGCGCAGATCCGACAGCCATGGCGCATCACATGAAAAGGCCCCGGCCGGTAGCGGCCGGGGCCTCGCCAAAGGACAGGCGCTGCTGCGCTACTTCACGAGCGTCATCTTCCGCGACTGGCTGAAGCCGTCGTCGGTCGTCAGCCGGTAGAAATACGTGCCGCTGGTCGAGGGGCGGCCCTGATCATCGCGGCCGTCCCAGGCGAAAGCGTTCACGTAGTTGCCCGCGCTCAGCTGTGTGTCGACGACGGTCCGCACCTTGCGGCCGCGCAGGTCGAAGACCACGAGTTCGACGCGAGCATCGCGCTCGAGGCTGAAACTGAAGTTCGTGAACGGGTTGAAGGGGTTGGGGTAGTTGGCGCCCAGAGCGGTCGCGAGCGACGGCACCGGAGCGTCGGTCGGCACGAAGTCGTTCGCAACGCCCGGCGTCCCGAGGTCGCCTGATCCGAAGACCGGCCCGTTGGTGACCCACTTCGACCCGTGGGTGCGATCGCCCCAGCCGACCCACTGCATCGAGGCGCCGTTGGGGGTCGGCCACACCGGTCCGCCGTCGTACATGATGCGATCGACTTCGCGGCCGAACGTGTCGATCAGGACGATCTCGTCGTCGGTGTTGCCCAGGGTGAAATTGGCGTACTGGTAGAAGGCCGTCACGCCTTCGCCGGCCATGACCGTCGCGTTGCGCACGAAGACTTGGTATTCGCCGGGGTTGATCACCAACGGCCCGCCGTTGTCGATGACGTGGCTGTCGGTACCGTCGTCCTGGATGGTCCAGCCGTCCATGTCGACGGCCGCGCTGCCGGCATTGTAGACCTCGAACCATTCGCCGTCGGCATCCGGCAGGATGAGCGGGTTCTGCATGATCTCGGTGATGATGATCTCAGGCAGTGGCGGCAGTTCCTGGATCGGGGCCGTCGTGTTCGGCGCGATCGGATTGCCGGCCAGATCCTCGACGTTGTTGATGCGCACGGTATGCGGCGTGCCGGCGATCGAGCTGGCCAGCGTCAGAACCACGACCGAAGGATCGGCCTGGACCACGGCGCCGGTCACCGTGACGGTGATCTGCGGATTGGCCGTCTGGTAGACCTCGTAGTTCTGGTCCTGGCCGGTCTCCACGTCGATGGCCTCGCTGAACTGCAGCGTGACCTGCGTCGGCTGGGTCAGCACGGCCCAGATCAAGGTCGGTGGCGTGGTGTCGGCGCCCGAACCTTGGTTGATCAGGTCGGAGGCCAGGCCGACGATGATCTGGCCGTCGGTTTCGAAGCTGCCGCCGGCGCCGGCGGCCACGAGGACCTCGCCGATCTGCCACGTGGGCATGTCGGGGGCGAGGTCGTCGTCGACGCGGATCACCACGGGGCCGCTGCCGTCGTCGATCGTGAAGTTATGGGCGGGATTCGTGCCACCCGTAGTGGCGATGGCCGTGATCGGGCCCGTGGTGCCGATATAGGAGCCTTCGTTCGCAGGCAGGGCGGCGCCGCCGGTCGACAGCACCACCGGCGTCAGCGGCGGGTTGCCTGTGCTGACCAGTTCGATCTCGTAGTTGGTGATCTGCACGGTCGTGCCGAATTTGCTGACCGTGCCGGAGACCTTCACGATGTGGTCGATGTCGTTCAGCAGGTCCATGCCGGTGCTGCGGATCGTGCCGAAGACGTTCAGGCCGCGGTCGCCCGTATCCTGGATATAGGCCGCGACGGTGGTTCCGTCGGCACGGTAGTCGCCGGGGATATAAACCTGGCCTTGCACCATGACGACCGTGCCCTCGTAGGTGGCGTAGTCGTCGTGGATCAGGGCGATGGGTGTGATCGTCTCGGGGGCGACGGTGTATCCGTAGTAACCGACCGACGGACTCCGGCCGAACAGGCCGTCGTTGTCCTCAGCTTCGACGTAGTATTCCACGACGGCGCCGTTGCTTTGGCCGGGGATAACGCCGCTGTAAGTCTCGCCGGACACCAGAGACATCGCCACGGCGGTCTCGCTGCCGCCGTCGACCCGCCAGTACAGGGTGACGTTTTCAACCGTGCCGTCGGCGTCAGCGGCGTTCGCGTAGACGGTCGCCGCTTCGGCCGGCACCGGCAACAGGGCGCGATGATAGACCTCGGACACGATGGGCAACTGCCCGCCGCCGGGGAAGTGGATGGTCGCGTGATCGGGCGCGGTCACGCAAAGGTAGTCGACCCAGTTCGAGCCGGTCCACGGCGTGCCGTTGTAGGGACGGATCTCGACGACCAGGCCCCCGATTTGGTCGTTATCGGGAACGACAAACGTGTAGTCCAGCGGGACCCAGCTTTCGCCGCCGCTGTAGGTGCTGTTACCGCTGGCGCTCGAGTGATACGAATTGACGTCGCCGCCGACCGGGGTCCAGTGGCCCCAGATGCGCAGCGATGGGTTGCTGGTGATCAGGTCCAGCGTCTGGATGATCGCATAGACCGAGTCGCCGACCTGCAGGCCGTCGATCCAGGCGACGTAAGCCTGCGGCGTGCTGGAGCCGCCGGTCTCGTAGATCTCGAGGGAGTGAGATCCGTCGTAGGCTACGGCGTCAGTGTTGGCCAGGTACATGTACTCCGGCAGGTAGGTGCCGAGAACAGTCGCGCCGTTCTCCCAACTGTAGCATTCGGTGGTCTGGGCCTGAACCAGGCCAGCGACCAACGACAATGCGAGAACGAAAGGTAGCAAGGTCTTCACAGGGGTAACCTCCTTGCGGATTAGGTGTGATCGTACAACAGCCGGCACCGTGAGTGCGCGGCGATCCGGGACACTCGAACGTATTCATGCGATAAAATAACATAGATGTGCACGGATTTGGTAAAAAACTTGCGATTCTTTGATGCCTTGCACCCACCGGTACGGTGGGATATAGCCGTCAAAGATTCACTTTTCCCGCAGCCAGCGCCAGATCTCCCGCAATCCGGGCTCCTTGCCGGTCATCAGCATGCTGGCGCCGAAGACGCGGCCGGCCGCCCATCGCAGG
>Ga0334889_1004374_pt1 | contig 12748 bp, 10 predicted proteins | sample GraSluR1_MG_2_FD_207222 | JGI IMG/M metagenome (GOLD analysis project Ga0334889, IMG submission 207222) | Sludge microbial communities from methane-producing bioreactor in Wageningen University, Netherlands - Granular Sludge_8_08-R1 | ecosystem: Engineered > Bioreactor > Anaerobic > Unclassified... | reverse complement strand
TGCCGCTCGGCCAGCGTCTGCGTCGTCGCCGGGGCCAGGTGCACGCCCACCGCCTCGGCCAGTTCGCGGTCGGCGTCGTTCAGCACGCCCGTCGCGGGCACCGGCACGGGGAACTGCTTCTGCGTCGCGCCCAGCAGGAAGACGGCTTTGAGGTTCGGATGCCGGCTGCGCTCGATCGAGCCGACCAGCACCTGGTCGAGACTCGGCGGGATGAACGCCATCGTCATCTGTGCGAACGCCGCCGTCACAATCGCGAGGAGGTCCTCCGGCGGTATCAGATCGGCCCCGAAGACCTCGACCAGCTCGTCGAAGACGTCCACGAACCGCTCGAAGAATTGCCGGTGCTCATCGGCCGCCGACAGATCGCCCGCCGCCTGCGCTTCATCAACCCAGGCGGCCAGCGTCCGCTGGACCTTCAGCGTATCGAGCAGACCGAAGACCGCCTGCGTGAAGTCGGTGGCCGTCCGCGTGGGGCGAGCGTCCTCGCTCGCCTTGTCGTGCGGGGACGCACGACCCACAACGGCGGCCTGCAAATCGAGCAGCGGCGCGACGGCCTTCATACGCACTTGGTGGATCGCATCTTCGTCGAAGCTGGCATCGTTGGGGCCTTTGAACCGCCACGGCTCGGGTTTGAGCCAGTCGCGGCCGTCGACGCCGAAGGCCAGGCAGTAGTTCTCCAGGACATCGACCTGCACGGGATCGATTGGGGCCAGCGGACTCTTGAGATAGGCGAAGACGTCGGCGCCGACGAACCCGCCGATCACCGCCGCCAGAGCGGATGTCACCAGCTCGACAACCGGGTGCCGGCTCAGGGGCTTGCGCCGGTCGATGAAGTAGGGAATGTCGTAATCGTCGAAGCCAGCGACGAGGGCATGCTCGTAGCGGCCAAGGTCCGAGGCGACGACGGCGATGTCACGATAGCGGTAGCCCTCGCGTTGGGCCAGCCTTCGGATCTGCCGGGCGACGAACCGCACCTCGCTCCGCACATCGGGCGCCGCCACCAGACGGATGCGGCCGTCGGCCTTCGCCCGGGCCGCGCCGGGACGGAACACGTTCCCCTCGACATGGGCCAGGGGCGGACAGTCGGCGAATCGCCGGGGCTCCTTGAGCAGCAGCGGCGCGCGAAGGTCAATCTCGAGCGCCTCGATCCGCGCCAGCAACTCGCGATACGTCCGTACCGTCGGATCGAAAAGCCCCTCGACCGGACCATCCCCAAGCGGCGTTTGAGGCTGCCACCCGGCTGGGTCGAGGTTCATCGCGATCTCGGCGCGATCGACGACCTTGAGCAGCTCGACAAGCATCGCCATCTCGGCGCCGGTGAAGCCGGCGAAGCCATCGACCCAAAGCCGTCCGCCACGGAGGAACTCAGCATCGGCGATCCGCTTGCAGGCCAGCGATGCACGCGCATCGGGATCGACGAACCGCCCGCGAATCGACTCGGTGTACTCGCGGAAGACCAGGGCCAAATCGGCAAACTTCATCACCGACAGAGGCGACGCACGCCCGGTCCCATTGGTCTGGAGAGCGTCCAAGTCCTCGCAGGTCGTATCGTACCGGTGCAGCTCGCGGATCGTTTCGGCGATCTGGCGGGCGAAGCCCGGCAATAGCGCCGTCGAGCGAAAGACCTGCAATCGGTCGCGGCAGTCGCGCAGGACCTTGTGGACGATCATCTGCCGGCCGATGGGCGAGACGGTCTGCCCCGCCGCCGGGCCGGTCAGGAAGAACTGCAGGCGGTTGAACGACAGGACCCGCAGCCGGTGATAGCCCGCCGGGCCGCTCGACAGGATGGCCCGCTCGGCCTCGTACGTCGCCTGCTCGGGCACCAGAAACAGCAGCGACGGGCCCGACGGCTCGCGCAGCGCCCGCGCGACGGCCTCGACGCAGTGCGTCGTCTTGCCCGTCCCGCTCCTGCCCAGAATGAATCGAACCGCCATCGCCGCCTTCTCGGATGCTTCACATCGGGCGTCCTCGCCGCTATCGCTTCGGGCCACTATTGGCTCGTTTCCACAGATTCCGTTGCAGATCAGGAGAATCCGTCGGCGGTGAGCGAGACGCCCCCACCATCTCTATCCGATTCGTTCAGATTCTTCAACCGCCATGTGACCATGCAGATGTCCTTTCACACGCATGCATCACAATCCCTCGCGGACATCCCACTTGCGTCTTGCTGCCCCGGGGGGAACAGGCCCACATTGTTGTTGCATGCAAGCGCTGACATCGGGTAGCATAGACCGCTGTTGAGTCCGACGCAAGGATTGGGGCGCGCTTCGGAGTGCTGGTGAGAACATCTCGCGACTTGAGCGAGCAGAGAACAGGGGTTGCTGCGTATGTTGAAATTGCCGAAGCGGACAGGGCCCAGGGCGAGGCGAGCCTGTCCATTGGTGGGATCCTAGCCGGTGATCGCCTTGACCGTCCGTGCAACCGGTTCGGCCCGTCCTTTGGCATACTCGTGGTCGGTCGCGGCGGCCCTGTTGCTGGCGCTCGCCTATCCGATATCGGCGGGAGCCTCCGTCGGTCTCTGGCCGGGTCTCCCGCCCGATGGAACGCCGTGGGATGCCCCTTGTGAAACCCATCAGTCAACCCTTTGGTCGATTGCCCGAGACACCGAACGGGCAGAACGACCGTTGCTTGATGACGACGAGTCGGACACCTTCTGGACCCGCCGGCGCAAGGTGCTCGCGTTGAACGTCGGTGGCGCCGCGGCGATCCTGGGTCTTGGGTCCATCGCATGGGAGCATGGCAGTTCGAGCTTCGCGTTCGAGAATGAGGGCTGGTTCGAGCACGACACCAAATACGGCGGAGCCGACAAACTGGGCCACGCCTGGGCGAATTATGCCTTGGCCGTATTGTATAGCCGGCTCTATGCCGATTGGGATTTCGAACCGCACGAGGCGGCCCTATACGGGAGTTTGAGCAGTTGGGCCCACACTACTCTCGTGGAGATCGGTGACGGCTTCAGTAAGGACCATGGTTTCAGTTGGGAGGACCTGCTTTTCAATACGCTTGGTGCGGCGTTCGCCTATGCTCGCCTGCTCAATCCTTCTCTGGCCGAATCCGTAGATTTCCGGCTCGAGTGGATTCCGTCACGCCAGTTCCGACGGGGCGACAGAGCGGACCCCTTCACCGACTACTCCGGCCAGAAATACCTGCTGGCCTTCAAGCTGGGCGGACTTCTGCAAACCGACGATCCGGTGATGCGCGCGCTGGAGGTGCACCTGGGCTACTACACGCGAGGCTATGTCTCCGGTGACGAAGGAACCTTCGACCGTGAAAAACGTCACGGCTATATTGGCCTCGGCCTGAACGTGACCTATCTGCTCGATCGTCTGACCGGACGCCGGGCCTGGAACCTCTTCGATTACGTCCAGATGCCCTACACCTACCTGCCTGCCCGACACAGCTTCGACTGACCGAAACAGCGAACGGCAACGGCCATCCGGCCGCAAACGGCAAGAGACAGTTGTGCAATCAGCCGCCGGTCGAGGCCCAAACCCATACTGCTGCGCCTCGACAGGCGGCTGTCGTTCTACTGCGAGGATTATGCGGGAATCCGCGATGTCACTTCAACGGACAGTCCGCATTCGGGCCCGTGCCGTCGCGCGGGCCGAGGCCCCGTTGGCCACCCCGTTGCTGTCCGCGACCGGGTCCGCGGCCGTCGCGGGGACCGAGGCCTTGACCCCGTCCAATGCCGAGATTGAGTCCGCTGCCGTCGCGCAGGCCACGTCCCTGGCCCTGTCTCATACCACGAGTGGGTCCGACTCCGAGACCATCGCGCTGACCGCGTCCATACCCACGTCCGATGCCACGACCGTCGCGAGGCGGGTTGTCGCCGCGCGTGCGGTCGCGCGGACCAATCAGATCGCCTTTCGGCTCCACTCCAGGACAGGGCGCCTGCATCGCGTCGGCGTTGATGCGGGCCGTCTCGGCGTCGGCCGTCTGCGCCGTCTGAGCCGTTGCGGTCAGTCCGATGACAAGCACAAACGCAGTCGCTGCAATCAGTTGCGTCTTCATCGTGTTACCCCCTTTCAGGTTCAATCGTTCGTCGGATCGGTCGACCCATCTGTAAAGGTAGTGTACTCCCAAACCGAGAAGGTTACACGCAACATCATCTTGAAATGCAGTATTTGGCAGGAATCGGACGATTGCGGGAAAGGTGCGGCTCGGACCCCGGCTTCTGCCGCAGGAATGTCGATCGCAACGCTTGTCAGGCCCCGGCAGCAGCTATGCGATCGGGTGAGGCGGCTCCCCTATCCCAGCCGTGGTGGTCTGGGACTGTCCGGTGAAAGGCCGGGATAGGGAAGCGCGCGGGTGTTCCGCTGCCTGGTGTGTGGTCGGGTCTGCGAAGGCAGCGTTGCCCGAAGGCAAGAAGTGAGAAGGAGGATACAAAGGAAGCGAAGGCGCTACGGTCAGGTGCACCAAAACCGGCGTGTCCAGCCCAAACCGCAGAGCGGCGCGGACCTTGTGCCGAATCGAGAAGGCGATCAGAAAGACCAAGCCGATCAACAAGGCCGATTCGACCAGCGTAGGCAACGCGAACGCCACAAAGGCCTCGCCCATCGTATTGAGTTGTCCAAGCATCCATTCCATAGGTGCTCCTCACCCCTAAAGACGCGCGAAAGAAGAATCTATTACAACCAAAAAGAACTTTCTCTTCGAGTGCTCTGATGCCGGGAGGGTGGAAGAATCCCGGGGAGCGGTTACAGCCGAGGTCGCAGGCACGGAGGCTTTTTTCGGTTCGTAGTGGCATCGCAAGACGCTACCCCGTTTGTAGTGACGCCGTCAGGCGTTGCCGCGTTTGTGGGTGGTATGCCCTTACGGGCACACTACAAACCGCTTTGTTACGGTTATGTTACGACGCAGCGTGACCTCTCGCAGCGAGTCGCGAGGTCGGAATCACTCTCTGGACATGGTGATCACCATCGGTTCGAGGACCTCCTGCGTCGTGCGGCCCTCCCGGGTTCGCAGGTCGACTCTCTGGCGCACCGACCGAAACCCCGGCGCGTGCACGCAAAGTGTGTACGTCCCCCGCGGTGCTGCAAACGTCGTGCCGTCGTCGCTGTTGTAGTAGGCTTCGACCACACGCCCGTCGCGTTCGAACCAGACGTCGGGCGTCGCCAGCGGCACTCCCGCCTCCGTAACGATCAACACGCGGAGATAGCCATGCTCGTCGACCGGGTTCGCCTCGATGCGAACCGCCTCGTGCCCCCTACGCGCGAGCTTAACGCATGCCAGCGCTGAATCCAGTCGCGAAAGCGAGAAGAGGTACTCCCCTTCAGGCAAATGCTCGATCTCGAACGTGCCGTCGGCGCCGGGCGTCACGGACATCTCGATCCGCCCATCGGCGCTCTGCAGCGTCAAAGGCCAGGGCTCCGAATCGGACCACGACACCACCTCCCCCGAGATCCGCCCATCCCCCGACGGAATCGTCACCGCGATCATCGCCTGCGACTGCCCCACTGCAATCTCGAGCCGCTCGCGAATCGTGGGATACCCTTCCCGACTCACCACAACCTCAAACTGCCCCGCACTCAGCGTGCCGAAGACGAAAGGCTCCGAAGGCTTGCGACGGAATCGCAGTCGCCCCACCTGCCGACTCAGAAGACTTTCATCGCGTTCATAAAGCGACACGTCCCACCGGTCAATCGGCATCGTCTCATCGGCGAAGAGCAACTCCACCGTCACCTCCGCCTCGACCGCTTCCAGATCGCCCAGGTCCACATCCACTCCTCGCGCGAAATCGACGTTTGTCAACTCAAACCACTGTCTCGTGCCGCGACCGCCGGGCACAGACCAATAGAGCGTCCGCCGACCCGTCGGCAATCCGTAGAAGCGGAACCGCCCGAGCGAATCGCTGAGTGCATACGCCTCGAACCCTTGGGCCAAGCCCGCCTGAACCTTCACCAGCAGCTGCGTATTCGCCACCGGCTCCCCCCTGCATATCAAACGCCCCGTCGTCTTCCAGGGCCCACCAATGTCCAAACGCACCGTCTGCCCCGCGCGCGGCAATATGGACGTAAGCACAACACCCAACTCCGTAGCCGGATCGCCCCGAAAGACGTAACACAGCTCGTCGGGCAGGTGCTCGATCCGGTAGTATCCAAACGCATCCGTCGTGACTTTGCCCAGCCGGGCGCGGTTCTGCGCCCAATAGTGGAAATCACTTTCGTCCATGAAGTACACGTCCGCCTCCGGCAGAGGGCTCCCCTGCCAGTCGTACACAATCCCCTCGACCGCTCCGCCCTTCCTCAGGACAACCCGCGCCTCCGTCACCCCCTCCGCCGCCATCTCGATGCACCGCAATGTGCGCGCATACTCCGGATGGCGAAACACGAACCATCGTTCTGTTTCGCGTCCTCGGACATCGCCAATCGTGAAACGCCCCTGGACATCCGTCGCCGCCAGTCGCTTCGCCTCGGCAGTCTGCGCGCGAGTATCGCTATCGCTGACGGTGGCCCCTTCGACGGGTCGTCCCGCTTCATCGACCACGACGCCGGAAAGGAGCCGCGCAGGGAGTTCCTCGGCCGACGCAGCCCAACCCATCGTGCCGCTCTGATGTCCAACCGGTATCTCCAGCACCACCCCTTTGCTCGGCGCCTCGATATTCTTGAACCGCTTGATCCCGCCCGCCTGGACTTCCAGATCATACAGACCGGGAACCAGATCGGTCAGCGTAAACTCTGTCTGCCCAGCCTCGATATGCGTACTGCCGAAATGGCCGGCGTCGCCGTACGCATGAATCCAGCCCCCTCCCTCATAGCCCCCTTCCGCAAAGACAAGGGTCCCCGAAATGCTCGCGCGACCGTATGGCGAAGGCTGGGGAATCCGCAGATCGAGCAGCCCCGTCTCGGGCGGCAGGTTAACGTCCGTCGACCAGATCCCGCGCGAGCCACCATCGACGGGGATGCACACCTCCAGGCGGTGCAGACCCGGCGCCACATGCGGAAGAACGAACGTCCCGTCTTCCGCCACGCGATCTTCACCGGGCCAGGAATAGATGCTGTGCCACCATTTGGGCTTGGCGTCGATTCGCCAGCCCGCCGCCGGCAAACCATCCGAACAAGTGGCGACGCCGACCACGTCGATCCCTTTCTCCAGGACAAATTCAACCCGCTCCACCTGTCCCGCTTTCCCCAGGACCACCGAGCGTCCCGCCAACGCATAGTCGGGGTCGGAGACGGTCACCCAATATTCATCGGCGAGCAAGCCGCCCAGCGCAGCGATACCGTCACCGTTCGAGTGAATCGGCCGCTTCGGTCCCCTGCCGATCTGATCGGAAACATACGCCGCGAAGATACGCGCACGCTGGACCGGTTGCCCGCCTTCATTCACGATCGTCGCGAGAATCGCCGCCCCTTTCGCCAGAGCGAAGTCTTTGACGACCGGACGGCCCCGGCGTAACTCAACCGTCTGGACGTTGCCCTCCAGTTCCCAATCCGCCAGCGTCACGTGCTCGGGGGCAAGCAACTGGATACGACATGAACCTTCCTTCTCGACGGTGTTAAAGACATAGAGACCGTTGCTGTCCGTCGTGGTCTCGTACAACCGACGGGCATGCAACTGAACTTGCACACCTTCGAGCGGTTCGCCCGAATCGATGTCGGTAATAATCCCGCGGAGAGCCGGAGCCGCCTCCGTCTGCAAAATGATCCGCGAGACGGCAGTGTCGTTCGCGTCGGGGACGATAGGCTCGTTGGGCTCGCTCTCTTCGCTTCGCTCCGTGATCTGGTCGATCGCCCGGGCAAAGGGATTGTCGTCGGGCTCACCCTCCCACTGCTGCGCCAGTCGCGATAGCGCCGGTAGCGCCCGCGCATCGCCCACCGCCCCCAGCGACTCGGCCGCCAGCCGTCGGCTCGCCGGCAACCCCGCTTCCAGCATCGTCACCAGTCCCCCGATATTCCGCGCCGCTGTCATCGTCTCGATCTCACCCCGCTCTTTCACCAGCCGCCTGGCGGTCATCTCCGCGCTGCCCGATGGATCGGGCCCGGGCTCGCTGGTCGTCCGCTGCCGCTGCGTCCCCGTCGGCACCCACACCACGAACGCCACGAACATCACCACCGCCGCCACCGCCAGACCCGCCGCGATCCGCACCACGCGCCCGACGTCGCCCTCGTACCACGCCCCCGCCGCACGCGACGTCGCCTGCTCCAGCGCCGCACCCGCCTCGTCCAGAATCCGCTGGTCCAGCGTGATCGTGGTTGTCACGCGAAACTGCGCCAGTTGCACTTCGATGCGCTCTGTATATCTCATTGGAGCGACCCTCCGGGCAGCAACGCCCGCAATTTCTCGATTCCGTAGCGATACCGCGCTTGGACGGTCGGCACCGATGTCTCCTGCAGGCGGGCGATCTCTTTGAACCGCAGCCCCCCATTCAAACGCAGCGTAACGACCTCCCGCTGTTCCGCCGGCAACTCCGCCAGCGCCCCCGTCAGCCGCTCCGCTTCCTCCGCGAAAGCCGCCGCCTCCTCGGGCCCCGCCACCGTCGCCTCCCCTGGACCGTTACCCTCCGTCCGCTCCGCCTGCGTCTTGAGCCGACGGAACCGGTCCCGCGCCCGATTCAGGACGCACGTCGTCAGATACTGCCGCAGGCCCGTCCGCAGCGTCAGCGTCCCCGCCGCCCCCGCGAACGAAACGAACACATCGTGCAAAATGTCCTCAGCCGTACTCATATCATGCACCAGCGAATAGGCGAGCGTCAGCAACTGGTCCTTATGGGCCACGTAGATCTCGCGCAGGGCGTCGGTATCGCCTCGCCTGAGCCGCTGAATCAGTCGCCGCTCGCTCAAATCTCCACCTCAATCCAACTGCGTCACAGAACGGTCGGTTCATTGGGTAGGACGCGGGAGATGGTATTCTAATGTGGCAAACCCGCCGGCGGGACTGATTTTCCTGATCGACGGCAAAACCGGGCCATCTGCACTGGATATTTGGCGGCGTTCGTGGTCAAATAGGGTGTTCAGCAACAAGGCACAGACCGGCGCAACTCGGCCGTGATATACGATGGAAAGCGATGGGACACGAGCAGAGCATTGACGTAGTCAGCATGTTCCTGATGGGGCCGCGCGAGGTCCTGGTCATCGTCATCATCACGGCGGTGGTCGTGTGGCTGCGGACGCGGCGACGGAATTAGCCCCGGAGATCCCACCTGGCGGCCGAACCGGCCGCCGCACCCGTCGGCGTCTCGGTTATCGCGTAGGGTGGGCTACGCACACCCTGATATGGAACGACTTTTGTCGAACGAGTTTCTTTTGTGTTTTTTTCGGTCTCTTGTGATGCTCTGTTTGGCGATGCCTGGACCATGCTTGCATTTTGAACACAATGACTTCAGCCGCTATCCTCTCGGCAAAACCGATTGGGCAAAGGCTCAAATTAGGGCAACCCTGGCGGGTAATTGGGGCCTCCGGGGCCCCGAGCGGTTTTGCCGAGGACAGACGACGCACCCGTCCGTTGTCCGTCTTCGTGATCGCAGCCACGCCATGTGCTTGTTCGTCCAGTGCCGGCCGTCCGAGCAGATGTAGCCGTGACGCGTCAGGAACTTGACCAACTGATGACGAATCCGCTTGAGATCCTCCTGGGCCGCCTGGCGGCAGCGGGTGCTCTCGCGAGAGAAGTAACCCGCGACAACGGGCGGCACCGATCCGCCCCGGCCTCCTGATCCTTATCGGCCAGAAAGCCCCCGAGAACCGGTCGTTCCACATGCTCTACCAACTCTGCAAGCGCACTATGCGCATTCGATCCTTATACCGGTTGGATCGGCGTCTGCCACCCCGGTCGTGTCAGGCCTTGGGCGGGATGTTCAGAGCCCCTTTGAAAAGGTTGGCCGGATCGTATTTGGCCTTGATCGCCCCGAGTTGCTTGTAGTTGGCCCCGTAAGCGCCGCGCAGGAGCGTCTCGCCGTCTTCCATGAAGCCGGGGAAGTTCAGATACGTGCCCCGCGAGAACGGCTGGAGCGCGTCGAACAGCTCTCTGGCCCATGCCACATTGGCGTCGGACTCGGCGGGCTCGGTCCAGTTCGATTCGATACCGATCGCGTACGGGACATCCCGGCGAGCATAGGCGGTGGCGTCAGGTCGGACGCGCATCGCCGCACCGGCCAGGAACCAGACGTCGATCGAGGTCAACGGCGAGGGCCGTCGCCGGGCCGCATCGACCAGCACATCGATGATCTCTTCGTCCAGTTCCGGCAGATAGACGGATTTCCAGTAGTACAACCGGCCGTCGGGGTAGTCCGCATCGAGAGAACACTGGACCTGGGCGAACGGCATCGGACCGCTGAGGTCGGCCACCGGTTTGCTGAGTTCGCGCAGCGGCTGAATGGCCCGCTCGCCCTTCTCGAACGGCCCGCTGTAGCAGCCGAGCAGAACGATCACCGGCTGTCCCCGATGCTCCGGCCGGATGGACTCGTCGTTCGGCGCGCTCCAGAGCGACGCCAGGACCGCGAGTTCTTCGGGAGCCTGCCGCATGAACCGCTCGAGGAATTGCACGATGCGCTTCGCCTGCGACATCGGGTACATCGCGCAGAGGAACCAGACCTCCGGACTGATGGAGTGAGCGCGGAACTCGAACGCGGTGACGACGCCGAAGTTGCCGCCCCCGCCTCGGACGGCCCAGAACAGGTCGGCGTTCTCGGTCTCGCCGGCTCGACGCAATCGGCCGTCGGCGGTGACGATCTCTACGCCGATCAGGTTGTCCAGCGTCAGACCATGCTTGCGCGTCAGCCAGCCCATCCCGCCGTGGAGGCACAACCCGGCCACTCCCGTCTGCGAGACCGCCCCAAGCGGCACAGCCAAGCCGAACGCTTGTGTCTCGTGGTCGATGTCGCCAAGTGTCGCACCACCCCCAGCGCGCACCACACGTGCATCGGGATCGACATGAACGGCCCGCATCGGCGACAGGTCGATGACCAGTCCGTCGTCGCACAGCGCCTTGCCCGCCACGTTGTGGCCTCCGCCGCGAACCGACAAAGGCACGCCGTGCTCGCGCGCGAAGTCCACGGCGGCGATCACATCGGCCGTGCCCTCACACCGCACGATCAGCGCCGGCCGCTTGTCGATCATGCCGTTCCAGATCCGGCGGGCCTGCTCATACCCGTCACCGGCCGGAACAAGAACCTGCCCGTGTATGGCCGCTCGGAGTTCTGCCACTGCCTCCTTGGACACTGCCGTACGCGCTTTCTGAGCGCTGAGTTGTACTGCTGCCATGATTCAACCTCCCATTCCCAAACGTCGGATGCCGCTGCTTCGACCTCAGGATTGGACACTCTGATGTACGCCCATCCATCGTGCCCTGCCTTTTCAGGCAGATGGTGAAGGACTGTACTCTGCCTGTGCGCGCGACACCGCTTCTTCAAGGGGCGGCTCTTCGTGGCACCCAAGAATCTCGTCGAGTTCGCCCAAGGAGAACTTGTTCAACTGGACAATCTTGGCCCGAGGTCGAAAGAGCGGAGGAACAATGAACCGGGCTTCCTTCTTATCAGCGACCTCTACGACAATCCATGCCTTGTGTTCTCCGTCCAGGCACCCGAAATCCGCATGCGCCAGATATTGGGAGCCGGTGCTAATCAGGATCTTGGCCGCAAGAGCACACTCCTTCGTCGTCGCCTCATGCGGGACTTCAATAAGAAACCTTGCCATGATGCAAACTCTCCTTATCCAACCTGAGGTGGAACGATTGGCTTGCACCCCCTCAGGTTCTGGGTCTGATGTTCTGATTCACTCGGAACAGGTTTGTCGGATCGCACTTCGTCTTGATGTCGACCAGGTCGCGTCCCGGTAGCTCCATGCGGTAGCGTCGGCGACCACCTCGTGCACGGCCCCCCGGACAGCCAGGAGGATGTCGTTGTCCCTGGCGAAGTTCACAGCCGCCATCACATCGGCGACGTCCCGGCATCGCGCGATCAGGGCCGGATGCTTGTCGATCATCGCGTTGTACAGGGTCCGGGCTTCGTCGTACGCCGCATCGCACGGCTCGATCAGCTCACCACGAAGAGAGGCGCCCAACTCGGCTACGGTGCCTTCCTCCAAGGTCAGCGTGCCGCTGGAGATGGTCTTGACAGCCGAAGCAGCCATGATCGGCCTCCTTTCCACGAAAAAAACAGGACACTTCCACCGGGTCGCTGACGGCGTAGGTTTGCAGCGAGTAACCGTCGCCGCGCGGTTCCCGCAAGAGGGTCCATGGGGGCGAACAGTCATTCGCCCCTACTTGGGCTCGACGGTGACATCGACCTTTGCGCCGTGCGTGATGGTGTTGAGCACGGGCGAGTACTCGGTCAGCCTCTTGAGGCGCTCGGTGTTCTCGGCATCGGCCTTGACTTTGAACATGACGCGGATGTTCGTATAGCCTCTGGGAACGTCGTTCGACAAGCCGAGGAAGCCTCTCAGATCGAGGTCGCCCTCCAACTGGGATTCCAGCTCCTCGATGTGAATGCCGCGCACGGCGGCGTGGGCCACCATGCTCGTCGTCACGCAGCCGGCCAGGGCGTTGAGCAAGTGCTCGACCGGGTTCGGCGCCTCGTCATCGCCCGCCAGCACGGGCGGCTCATCGCAATCAAGCTCATACGGCTGTCGGTGCTCCATTTCCTGTCCGGCGCCGTAAAAGCCCGTGATCTGCGTTCGATTGTGGTTGCCGTTGATCCACTTGTTGCTCGCCCGGAACGTGCACTTGCCCAATCCGGGGTCCTTCTCGATCGCACTGACCGTCTCCTGAAGGACATCCAGATCGATTCCATTGACTTTGCTGATTGTCTGTTGGG
>Ga0334889_1004367_pt1 | contig 12760 bp, 9 predicted proteins | sample GraSluR1_MG_2_FD_207222 | JGI IMG/M metagenome (GOLD analysis project Ga0334889, IMG submission 207222) | Sludge microbial communities from methane-producing bioreactor in Wageningen University, Netherlands - Granular Sludge_8_08-R1 | ecosystem: Engineered > Bioreactor > Anaerobic > Unclassified ... | reverse complement strand
TTATAAGCGCACATCACCGTCCAGGGTTTGGCCTTTTTAACCGGGATCTCGAAAGATCTCAGATAAATTTCCCGCAGGGTGCGCTCATCAACCACGGCATTAATTGTAAAACGCTGATATTCCTGATTGTTGACCGCGTAATGTTTGAGTGAGGTCCCTACGCCCTTGCTCTGGATCCCGTCAATCAGGCTAACGGCCATTTCTCCGGAAAGAAAAGGGTCTTCAGAAAAATACTCAAAATTGCGCCCGCCCAATGGCGTCCGCTTGATGTTAGCGCCGGGACCCAGCAAAATATCCACATCCTGAGACTGCGCTTCCTCAGCCATAGCTTCACCCATCCGTTCAAGCAGGCCGCGGTTCCAGGTGGAAGCCAGACAGGATGCTGTTGGGAAACAGGTCGCCGGCAGACTTTTCTTTGAGAGCTCAGTCTCATCCGGCACACAGCGGACTCCATGCGGCCCATCCGCAACAAAAATGGATGGAATCCCAAGACGATCAACCCCCACAGTCGTCCATGAGCTTGCGCCTGTACACAGCGCAGCTTTCTCTTCAACGGTCATCTGAGCGATTAATTTTTCAATTTTCTCCATGTTGTTCTCACATTTCCTAATTATTTTGGACTCATTTCAAGCACCAGGGTGATACTCTTCCTCAAAGGCCAAATATCAAAAACACCTGCGGGCACTGGGCTTACACTGTTGACAGGTCCCACTCCTCATAGATCTTTGGGACATCGCTGATCAAACGCTGTGTGTAGGGCTCTTTAGGATTCAAGATCACTTCATCAGCAGTCCCACTTTCCACGAACATACCCTGATCCATGATGTAAACTTTATCGGAAACAAAATAAGCGAGTCCGATATCATGGGTGATGAAAATAACCGACATCCCAATATCATCGCGCAATTGCAATAGCATATCCAGGATGGTTGCCCGCGAACAGGCGTCAATCATCGAGGTGATCTCATCAGCCAGCAATATTTTGGGGTTAAGCAGGAAGATCCGGGCGATCATTAGCCGCTGCATCTGCCCGCCGGAAAGCTCAAAAGGATACTTGTTCGTCATTTCGTCAAATTTTAGGTTGACAAAGCTGCAGGCCTTTTCCATCATCTCGACTTTTTCAGAATAGGGAAGCCTGCCGTCCCCACGCATGCGGATACAATCCAGCAAAACGGCATCAATTTTATTGAAGATGTTATACGAAGAAAATGGGTCCTGAAAAATCGCCTGAATATTTTTCCAGTAGGCCACTCGTTTCTTGTTGGTGCTGAGATCACGCTCCTTCCCCTCAAAATAAATTTCACCTTCCGTAGGATTAATCAATCCTAAAAGCAATTTGGCCAGGGTTGTCTTCCCGCTGCCGGATTCGCCGACAATTGAAATGACTTCTCCCTCATAGAGATCTAAATCCACATGATCAACGGCGAGAGTTCTGGTCCGGCCAAACCCAAACACTTTGGTCAGCCCTTTTGCACTCAGATAAATCTTTTTATTTTTTATCATTTTGATAGAACTCCCTTAATTCCTCTTCAGTAAAGATGCAACGGTAAGCCCGGTTATTGCCCAATTCACGCATCAGCACGGAATTCACCAGACATTCAGGCTGGACAAATTTACACCGTTCTGCAAACCGGCAGCCAGAAGGCGGATCTTTGAGATTGGGCGGCACACCAGGAATTGCCCGCAAACTCACATCGCGCAATCCTTCTTCGGGCACGATGATGGCGCCCATCAACCCGTACGCATAAGGATGAAGCGGATCGAAAACTGCGTTCTTAGCGCTGGCCTGTTCCACAATCTGGCCAGCGTACATCACCATAATGTCATCGGTCACATTGTAAAGCAGAGGAAGCTCATGGGTGATAAAGATCATCGATTTGATGATGCCCTTGTCCATCATATCCCTCAGCATCTTGATGACTTTCTTCTGTGAGGTAACATCAAGCGCAGAGGAAGGCTCATCAGCAATCAAGACCTTGGGCCCAAGGATCACCGACGTTGCAATCACCGTCCTTTGTTTCATCCCGCCTGAAAGTTCAACGGGATATTTCTCCAGGACATTCGGCGGCAGCCCCAGAGTTTCAAAGCGCTCAGTAGCAAGCTCAAGAATATACTCTTTGGAGGCATCAGGATGATGGGCATGGACCACATCTTCAATGAAACGGATGATCTTCTGGGTCGGGTTAAGGGCGTTCATCGCCGATTGGGGAATATAAGCAATCTCTTTCCCCAAAATTAACTTTCGCACGCTGTCGGGATCCATGCCTGAAATGTTTTTTCCGTTTATGATGATCTCTCCGCTCGTATAATGAAGCGGAGGGAAATAATAGCCCATCAGGCTCAGCGCCAGCGTTGATTTACCGCATCCGGATTCTCCTGCAATGCCCAGCGACTTTCCCTCTTCCACTGCCAGGGAAACATGGTCCACCGCATAAACGTTTTCTTTAAACCGGGTGATATACTTCGTTGTGAGTTCTTTTACCTCAAGCATATAATTTGACATGTTTATCACCTAGTCCCTCAATGCAGGATTGAATACCTGATCAAGCCCGGTATTCATCAGGTTCAACGAAAAGGATACCAGAGCAATCGCAACAATCACCGGGAAATATGCCCACCACTTTCCCATGATATGCGCCGAATAGATCATCGCCCAGTTCATCATTAAACCCAATGTTGGAACTTCAGTTGTTTTCGGCCCCAGGCCCAAAATAGACAACCCGGCTTCCGCCAGGATTCCAGAAGAGATTTGCAGGATCAGCGCCATGAAAACATAGGACGCAATATAGGGGAGGATATCGGCAACGATGATGTGCAGAACGGAATGCCCTGATAATTTCGACAGGTTCACATGATCGCGGTTCCTGAGAGATATGACCTGTGCTCTCACAGCCCTGGTTGTCCACACCCAGGATGTCAAACCAATCACTGCCGCAATGGTGATCGCACCGCGCTGCTCCTGCCCGATACTGTAAGAAATCAGGATCAAGAGCACAAAGCTTGGGATCACTGTAAAGAGATTGGTGATGAACATGATGATGTCATCCAGCCACCCACCGATATACCCTGCCAGTAATCCGAGGGATAGACCGATCATTGTTGCGATCAATCCCGCAACCAGACCAATCTTGAGCGATACGCCTATTGCAGCGACCAGCTCTGTCAACATGTCCCGGCCAAAATTATCCGTCCCCAGCGGTAAGATCCGCACGTTGGCGACCTGATTGACATTCACATAATCCTTCTGATTTACGTATCCGACTTCATCCAGATCCCCGGTTTCTTCGTTTCTGACAGAAATATGAAATCCCTCTGTTGCCAGGATGCCTTCAAGGGAGGCGTCAAGCCTGACATAATATTTTCGTTTTGCAGCGGTCATCCCGGGAACCACAATTGTGGAATCGTAATTATTGACCCACAGCTCCATGAGTGATTCGGTATCATCAATGTCAATCTCATCCTCAGGAACGCCGTATTCGATCAGCCATTCCTTCATATCCTGGCGCTCCTGGTCCCCCAATCTGCTGGCTATCCGATTGATTGCAGCGTTATCAAGATTCAGAATGTATTGAGGAGACCTGAGACTGTCATAGACATTTACGTAAATTCCGGGTTCAAAAAAAGTGCCCTGCCCGATGATACCAAGGGGATTATCCGTCACAAACAAAGGGTAAATAATCACCAGCAACAGGATGGCCATAAAAATTACAAAGCCAACCAGGAATTTCGGAGAGCGAAAGATCTGTCCAAGTGTGTGTTTCATGTCGATATCTCTCCTTAATCCGTCTGGGCTGCTTTAATCCGCGGGTCAATGACACCATACAGGATTTCAATGAGAAAGGTTGTGACCAGGACCATCAGCGTGATGAGCAGAGTCGCTGCCGAAATCATTGGATAATCCTGACCCATAACAGCGGTTAGAATGGTGGAGCCCAACCCCGGGTAACTGAAAATGGTCTCTGCAACCAGTGCGCCGCCAACCATCGTGCCAATGGAAAGGGCCAGACCCGTAATCTGCGGCAGCATCGCGTTTCTGAAGACATAACCAATGATCTTTCGATCCTTTATTCCCAAAAACCGTGCAAACTTTACATAATCCGCATTCAACTCATAGATGGACATGGAACGCATGCCGATCGCCTGGCCGCCAATCGCTATGGTCACAATTGACCAGAAGGGGAGTTGATAATGAAGGATCACAGACTTTATAAAGTCCCAGCTGAATTTTGGGATCATGTCAAACCCGTAGCCGCCGGATGTTGGAAACCATTTCAACTGAACACCAAATATCACCAGCAAAATAACTGCCATCCCAAAAGCCGGCAAATTGCTGAGGAAAATACTGGCGGGCAACAGGACCTTATCAAAGCCCTTTTTGACATACGCTGCCAGAGCGCCAAGCGTATTCCCTATCATCCAGCCGACGAGAATTGCCGGGAGTTGCAACGCGAGCGTCCAGCCCAGGGAAGATTTCAAGATATCCGCCACCGGTCTGGGATACTGGCTGAATGAAGTTCCAAGATTGCCTTGAAACAGGTTTCTCACATAAAGGAAAAATTGTTCATGCATGGGCCGATTGGTACCAAAAAGGGTTGCATATTCTTCATATACTTTTTGGATACCCGTCTGGCTCGTCATCCCCTGGACCACCCTTTGGGTAATGATCGCTACAGGATCGCCAGGCATAAGGCGGGGTAAGATGAAATTCAGTAAAAAAGCAAAGATCAGGGTAATTAAAAACCAGATAAGCTTCCCGCCGAAATATTTTAGATAGCCTTTCAACGCAGCACCTCCTATTGATTGGCAATTACTAAAAACCGCCATGCCCCTTTTTGCCTGGAGCATGGCGGCTGCTATTGAATTATCGGTTACGGGACAAGTTCCAGGCCGTAAAGGCCGGCAATGCTGTAACCATCAAGCAGATTCATCGGCGGGATATTTCTGCCATCATCCGCTGCAGGATAATTCGTCCAGACAGTTTCATTGACTGTGTAGAATTGGTCAGGACGGTACATGAGCGAGAAGGAGGGAATATCGGTCAGGTAGATTTCGGTTGCCTCAGTGTAGAGTTCAATCAATCGGGCCTGATCGGCTGTCGCGGGGATTTCGGCGATGATCTCATCAATCCGAGGATTGACATAACCACCCCAGTTACCGTTCCAGTTCCCCTGGGTTCCGGCAAATTCAGAGCTCATGATTTGGCGGACGCGTCCCCAGGGTTGCGTCGGGCCAGCACCATCGCTCCAGACCATGAAGATATCATATTCGGTCTGTTCACCATCAACAAAGACAGTCTGGTAGACACCCCATTCGGGATACAGGGTCGTAATCTCAATGCCGATCTCTTCGCCAGCGGCAGCCACGATCTCCATGGCAGCCTGCCAGTCGGACCAGCCATTGGGGCAGACAGCGTTGTAGGAAAGCTTCTGGCCATCAATGTCGCGCCAGCCATCGCCATCCGAATCAACAATTCCGGCCTCATCCAGGAGTGCATTCGCACCCTCGATATCACTGCCCACCCACTGCAGGTCAGCAACGGCTGCCTGGTCATAGAGGGCCTGTTCACCAGCGGTCGGGTTCATGACGGATCGCGGAACCTGGGCAAAGGTCGGGGACTGGTTGGTCATAGCATTGGCGATGATCGTGTCATAGTCCACTGCCATTGCGATTGCTTTGCGGACCGCAACATTATCCAGACCAAAGGATTTCAGGTTGTAGTAAGCGGTCGGGAGACTGGCGGTCAGGCCATAAGGTGCATCGTCCATCCAGGTGGAAATGGGCAGCCCATCGACAAGCCAGAGGTCCTGAACATTGGCGTTGAATTGCTGGCTGACATCCACTTCACCGGCTTTCAAAGCGAGGAAACCGGCGTTGTTGTCGGCATAGATGGTGTGAGCAAGATACTTCGGAACAGGTAGGCTTCCCCACATTGAATCATCCTGGCCCCAGTAGTTGTCATCACGGACAAAAACAACCTTCTGATCGTCATTATAGAATTTGGTGTAAGGGCCGGAAGCAACAAAATCTTCAGCGGGATCTTCCTTGAGGGCGGCTGCATCAAAGCCGGCGCGCTCTTCCAGTGCTTCGGTCCAGGCTTTCTGGACAACATATTCGCTGCTGATGTAGGCTTTGACCAACAGGGGGTTCACAGCGTTACCGTCGGCATCCAGTTTGGCTTTGACCACAACCGTTTGGGGATCAAGGGCTTCAACGGTCTCAATGTATTCCCCATACCCAACGCCTGCTGTGGTCTCGTACTTGACATTGGTTGCCCAGGTATAAGCCACATCGTCAGCGGTCACCGGCGTCCCATCACTCCACATGGCAGCTTCTTTGATCGTGAAGGTGATCTCGGTCATGGCATCATTCCAAGTGTAATCGCCATCTGCCAGCAGAGGGATTTCCTCGCCATTGATCATATTGTACATGTAGGGTGTTTCCCAGATCGGGACACGGGCACTTGATCCTGCTGAAACGCCCATCGCGTTGTTGTTGGTCGAGGCGTAGGGATTCCAACCCACGAGCGCACTCCACTGCAAACCAGCAATGTAGAGTGTCTCATCCCGGGGCAGGGAAGCCGCAATATCAGCCGCGTCCAGATCAACGCCGGCCGCAGCAGGTTCTTCTTCTGCCGGTTCTTCAACCGCAGGTTCTTCACCCACTGGTTCTTCAACATTGGCAGCCGGCGTACAAGAAGCCAGAAGCAAGCTGAAAACAATCACCAGGCTTAAGATAAAAATCAATCGTTTTTTCATCACTTTTCTCCTTCAAAGGGTAGATTTGGTGAAATTTCACATTCATTTGCTTAAACATTTGCAGAGCTACCATAAATGGTATCGGACAACAAATTACGCCAAAGCACCTCCTTTGCACGCTCGATAATATTCAGTTAATAAAATCAAAGGAATAAATGCGATAATGCCCACATAAAAAGCGATCAGATTGGTATCGTTCCCAATATCGAATTGAAATAATTTTGACCATTTTTCAAAATATGCGGCTTCATCCATGATGATGTAAATTCTCCGCTAAAAAACAAATCCCCAGACCAGACTGCATTCAAATTTCCAGGCTTTACTACGTCGCCGTGGGAGCGGTTCCAAATTCATCTTACATGGATTCGCCGGAATTGTCAATAGATTTTGAACATCAGGTTAACGTCGTTAACATTCTCTTGGTCAGGAAAAGATCAATTCCTTTGCGATCATTCCTCGTCTTAGGATTTGCGTTGCCGCTTAAGATTGGCCAATAAAATACCCCCGGCCGCAAGGATCAACCCAACGATCTCCAGCCATGTCAAACGCTCACCCAAAAAGATCCAGGCAAGGACAGCAATTTGGATCAGCATGGTGTTATTGATGATGCTTGATTCCACGCTGGTGACCTGTTGTAAGCAGTTTGCTGCCGATCTTTTGACAAACATTTTCTTATCATGTATGATTTTAGAGATTAGGATCACTTTTTCACCTCACAACCTGAATCATCTATTAATTTTCCCGGAAACTTGGCTTCATTTTCCGCATTTACAAGGAAATATGAATCAGGGAGACGCGTAATAATTTGAACCAGATACCCACCATCAATGAAATAGCAAAAATCGCGGGAGTCTCGCGCTCCACCGTATCCCGCGTCATCAATAATGACCCAAATGTCAGTGATCACACGCGGGCAAATGTTCAACGCATCATTGATGAGCTGAAATATCAGCCCAACCCGGTCGCGCGCAGCCTGATCGGCGGCCGGACCAGAGTGCTCGGCCTTGTCATCCCCGTGGTTCTGAGCAGCCTTTTCTCCGATCCCTTCTTCGGTCTGCTGGCACAGGGGATATCCTCCACCTGCACAACCAACATCTACACCCTGATGTTATGGATTGTTGAACCGGATTACGAGAAACGCACCAATGACACGATCCTTAACAATAGACTGATCGATGGGATCATTGTCGCTTCAAACGTCATCAACGATCCCCTGATCGATGGCCTGATCCAGCGTGAGATTCCCCTCATTCAGATCGGACGGAACACTTATCCCAATGTCAGCAGCATTGATGCCGATAATGTTCACGGCGCCGTTACTGCGGTCCGTCATCTGGTCCGGATTGGGCGGAATCAACTGGCAGCCATCACGGGGCATATGGACCGGTTCAGCGGGCGAGACCGGCTGACCGGATTCAAACAAGGATTACGGGAACACAACTTACCTGTTCTGGAAGAACGGATCGCCTACGGCGATTTCACTGAAAAAGGCGGTTATCTTCAAACCAAACGGCTCCTTTCCCAGACGGAAATCAATGGCATCTTTGCGGCCAACGATCTGATGAGTTTGGGCGCAATCAAAGCAATTCAAGAAACAGGACTGCGCGTGCCGGAGGATATCGCGGTGGTCGGGTTTGACGATATTCCAGCCGCCTCACGGCATCACCCTTCTCTGACCACAATCCGCCAGCCGATCCACCAGATGGGATCAATCGCTGCTCAGACCCTGATCGATCAGCTTGAAAACAACGTTACCGGCACCACCCGCCGGATTATCCTCCCTACCGAACTGGTGATCAGAGAAACAACGAGTAAGATGGATTAATCATTCTCCCGGTTCTGCCATCACAAGAAAACCTCATAACTGCCATGTAAGGGTTGGCCCCGGTCAAACCGTTTATATCAGGATGGGGATATGCTAAAATGGAATCATGATGAATGACGCATTGAAAGTCCGTCCATCTCCCATTGTGGGGACCTGGTACAGTGCAGACCCCAATCAGCTCAGGCAGGCTGTTGACGCCTTTATTAATGATGCGAAACCTCCGGCATTGCCCGGTGAGGTTGTGGGCCTCATCGCTCCCCACGCCGGCTATCGTTATTCCGGCGCTGTGGCAGGATATGCCTTCCAGATGGTCAGGGGCAAGCACTTCGACCAGGTTGCGGTCCTCTCACCTATGCACCAGTATCATCCCCAGGGGGTGCTGACCAGCGCCCATAGCGCCTACCGCACTCCCCTGGGTGACATCCCCCTTGCCATGGGTGCCCTGGAACAGCTCAACAAGACCCTCGAAGCAAGAACCGGCATCGCCCTTTCTCCGGTCGCCAACGACCAGGAGCATTCCCTTGAAATTGAGCTTCCCTTCCTGCAATTGTCAGTGTCTGGCTCCTTTGAGCTGATCCCCATCATGCTGCGGGATCAGACCCGCGAGGTAGCCAAAGGGCTGGGGCAAGCTTTGGCAGAAGTCCTTGACCCCGAAACCTGTCTGCTGGTCGCCAGCAGCGACCTCTCCCACTTCTTTTCCGAAGCCAAAGCCCGCCAGCTTGACCAACAGGTACTGGATGCCATGGCAGCGTTCTCCCCGGAGGGATTGTTCGATCTCAAGGATCGCGGGGAGGGCCATGCCTGCGGCCTGGCTGCTATCGCTGCGGTCCTATGGACAACCCGGGAATGGGGTGCGGACAAGGTCACCCTGCTTAACTATGACACCTCAGCCTCAATCACCGGGGACCGGTCCTCCGTTGTCGGCTATGGGGCCGCAGCCATCACCCGACCGAACTGAATCGCTGTGGAGCGGCAACCGTCAATGCGCCAAAAACGACAGCTTCATCTGCTCCAGTTAATCCTCGCGGTCTGCCTGCTGGGACTCGCAGGGTGTCAGACGGCAAAGACTTCCCTGCCTTCCCCTTCAGCAACCGTGACTTTGACGCCCACAACCACCCTGACCTTCACACCGACCCAGACGACCACGCCCGCCTTCACCATCACGCCCCGCCCCTCCCTCACGCCGACGATAACGCTCACCCCCTACAACACCCTCAGCCCAACGCCCACAGCGACCGAGGTGGAAGCCCGCCCTGCGGTTCTGTTTCCCTTTTTGGATAACAATGGCAAACTCGTGGACTGGTCATACACCCATGTCACAAAGATCGGATTCGACCGCCTGGATGAGGTCAATGATCTCTGGGCTTTCCTGGGTTTCCAGTTGCTGGATAGGGCCATCCATCAAAGGAATATGACCTTCCAGGGAGAGACAATCACAGTCTATTATCTCAATGTCGCCCATGAATTTAACGGGGAGTCCATCCAGATGCAGCTGGTCCTGGGCGGGACGCCCGGAAAAGACGTGGCCATTGATGCCATCCCAGCGGGGGGGACAGCCTATGTCCAGGCCCAAATTCAGGAGAGCCGGGAAGGGTTTGACCCCTACACTACCCATGTGGTGGCTAATAGACCCTACGAATATCGCAATGAGGCCTACCCCATGCTCTTCCTCAAGGACCTCAAAGCGATCCTGCCAACCCTGCCGGACGAGGTCATCCTGCTGGCTGAGCACCCGATCCTCTTCCCGCGTGATGACTGGCCGCAGATCAAGCTGGATATGCAGCGGGTCAGCTATCTGGCTGTTCGCTACCAGCTTTTCTTTGACCTGGACGCCTACGACCGGCTGGTGGGTCAAAGCAACTTCGCTTACGATCTCCGGGATCATATCCTCCATCGACAGGAGATGCCCCCGGGGTTTTACGCCTTCAGCAGCCAGACCCTGATCATCATCACTGGAGATTAATGTTGACCAGGTCGTAAGCGCAGGCCATCATCGGCGGTTGCTTTCAAGGTAAAATCAACCTATGGCATCTTATGTCGAAGTTGCGATCAACCTCCCCCAGATCTCTGACAGCTATCATTACCACCTCCCATCCGATCTGGAAGATGCCGTTGCGCCTGGCTCACTCGTGATCGTGCCGTTCGGCAAACAGCGCGTGCAGGGCGTGGTTGTGCGGTTCGTTGAATCCCCGGAGGTCGCCCAAACCCGCCCCGTAGAAGAGCTGGTTGATGACATTCCGGCCCTGACGCCCGCCCAACTAGAGCTGGCGGCCTGGATGGCTGAGGAGACCCTTTCTCCCTTTGGCGCTTGCCTTGACCTGATGCTCCCGCCCGGTCTCAGTCAACGGACAGACACGCTGGTCAGGTTAAACCCTGACCGGAGCATCGACGAAGCGACGCTATCCCCTCTTGAAAAACGTATTGTGCACCTCCTCCAAAAGCGGGGCGACCTGCGGGGCCGCCAGATTGACGCAGCCATCCGGCAGGTCGATTGGCGCGGCACCCTGCGCAAACTTGTCCGGGAGGGAATCGTGCATACCCGGGCGATCCTGCCCGAGCCGAGGGTCAGCCCTAAAACCGTCCGCAAAGTATCCCTGGCGATTTCGCCGGAGGCAATCAACACCCTCGATGACCCCCTCAGCCGCGTCCAGACCGTCCATGACCGCCGAATGAGGATCTTGCGGATGCTGGCGGAGAAGGCAGATCCGGTTGAACCGGGACGGATCTACGACCAAACAGGTGCAAATAACGGCGACTTAAAAATGCTGGAGAAAGCCGGGATGATCGACCTCCGGCAGACCCAGGTCTGGCGGGACCCGCTGGAAGATGCCAGCTTTGTACCGGCCGAACGCCCAAAATTGACCCGGGATCAGGAGAATGCCTGGCACGCAATCCAGTCCGGACTGGAAGCCGCCCGCCAGGGACAGCTCCCGCCCCCCTTCCTGCTGCATGGCGTGACCAGTTCCGGCAAAACCGAACTTTACCTTCGAGCCGTGGCAGACACCCTGAATGCAGGGAAACAAGCCATCGTCCTGGTCCCTGAGATCTCCCTGACGCCCCAGACCATCAAACGGTTTCTCTCGCGCTTTCCGGGCAGAGTAGGCGTGGTCCATTCGCAATTATCGGAAGGCGAGCGCTACGATACCTGGCGGCGGGCCCGCAACGGTGAGTTATCCGTGCTTATTGGCCCCCGCAGTGCGCTGTTCATGCCGCTGGCCAATCCGGGCCTGATCGTGGTGGATGAATGCCATGATGAATCCTATGATCAGCAGGATCGTCTGCCTTATTACCACGCTGCCGAAACCGCCGTTTCTTATGCACAGCTTTGCGGCGCGGTCGTCCTCCTCGGTTCCGCCACCCCACGTGTGACCCAGTTCTTCCAGGCCGTCTGCGGCAATTGGACCTATCTCGAACTTCCCCGGCGGGTCCTTGCACACCGGGAGTCCATTGCCTTCCATGCAAAGCGTCTCGGGATAGACCTGCCCGTCCTGCCGGGCGAAGGGAACACAGCCGAACTGAGCCTGCCCAAAGTGTCCGTCGTCGATATGCGGCAGGAACTGCAGGCCGGCAACCGCAGCATCTTCAGCCATGAACTACAAACCGGAATCCACCAGGTGCTGGACAACGGCCAGCAGGCCATTCTCTTTCTCAACCGGCGCGGGACGGCAACTTATGTCTTCTGCAGAGACTGCGGTTATGTGGTCAAGTGTCCCCGGGACGACAAACCCCTCACCTTCCACCACCCGCGGGGGGAACTGATTTGCCACACCTGCGGTTACACCCGCAAAATCCCCAAAAGCTGTCCGGAATGCGGGGGCACTCAGATCCGTCAGCTCGGAACAGGGACGGAGAAGGTGGAACGGCTTGTCCGGGAACATTTCCCCGAAGCGCGCACCCTCCGCTGGGATGCGGACACCACCCGTAAAAAAGGGGCGCACGACCAGATCCTGACCCAGTTCACGCAGCATCAGGCCGACATCCTGATCGGCACCCAGATGCTGGCAAAGGGTCTTGACCTCCCACTGGTGACCCTGGTCGGCGTGATCCTTGCGGAAGTGGGTTTGAACCTGCCGGACTACCGTGCCACAGAACGCACCTTCCAGGTCCTGACCCAGGTTGCAGGCCGGGCAGGGCGCAGCCCGCTTGGCGGGCAGGTCATCGTTCAGACCTATCAACCTGA
>Ga0334889_1004360_pt1 | contig 12777 bp, 11 predicted proteins | sample GraSluR1_MG_2_FD_207222 | JGI IMG/M metagenome (GOLD analysis project Ga0334889, IMG submission 207222) | Sludge microbial communities from methane-producing bioreactor in Wageningen University, Netherlands - Granular Sludge_8_08-R1 | ecosystem: Engineered > Bioreactor > Anaerobic > Unclassified... | reverse complement strand
CCCTCCCACCTCAGGATACGGGTCAGGTGCTCACAATGGAAGACACCCTCCGGGACCTGCTGGTCAGCCTAGGTCTTCAGGAGTTGATTGCTTACCGGATGACGTCGCCTGAACGTGAGGCCCGGCGTTACCCGCCGGAATATGACGGACCTTATGAGGAATACCTGGAAATCCAGAACCCGATCACGGTTGAACGCCGGGTGATGCGGCGCAGTATCCTGGCGACACTGCTGGAGATCATGGCCTATAACAGCGGTCTCAGCCCCCGGCTGGCCCTGTTTGAGATCGGCCCGGTCTTTCACCCGGTTGAGAGGCGGCAGTTGCCGGATGAGTTGATGATGCTCTCCATTGGCCTGACCGGTTTACGTAGCTCCCCCTCCTGGCAGGACGGGAACCCTGACCTGGTGAACTTTTATGACCTGAAAGGGGTCGTGGAAGGCATGCTGGCGGGGCTGCATGTTGACGATATCCGTTATCCGGCAGGGCAGCACCCCAGCCTCCATCCCGGGAAGACTGCGGAAGTCTGGCTCGGTGGAGAAAAGGTGGGCGTGTTCGGGGAGCTTCACCCGCTGGTGAAGGCGAATTTTGAATTGAGCGAGGCCCCGGTCTATGTGGCGGAATTCGACCTGGCCGGATTGCTGGGAAAGGCGCGGCTTCTGTTTGATGTTGAGCCTGTCCCGACTTACCCGCCCGTGTTGGAGGACCTGGCTGTGGTCGTTGATGAGGCCGTCACCGCGGCGCAGGTGGCGGACGTGATCCGCAAAGGCGGCGGTGAGGTCCTGGCGAAGGTGCAGCTCTTTGATATCTTCAGGGGCGCGCAGATTGGCGAGGGCAGGAAAAGCCTGGCTTTTAACCTGATCTATATCGCCCCAGACCGGACGCTGACCGATAAGGAGATCCAGAAACTGCGCGAGAAAATCATCCAACTGCTGGCGCGGGAACTGGACGCCGAATTGCGCAGTTAGTGGTTGAGTCGTAGGGTGGGTTCGGGTTTTGAACCCACCATCGTGATAATTTGATATTCATTACTTGAATGGGAACATGAAAAATTTCGGTGGGTCAGCGACCCACCCTACCAGAATACATCGCTCCTGCAGAGTTGGTGATATTTTTGAGTGTGGTAGGGTGGGTTCCGGGTTTGAACCCACCATCAAGTTAATTTGAAATTCGTTACTTGCAGTGGCGTATGAAAAACTAACACATTAAAGAGCAGAGGGAGTTGTTGAAAATGTTTCGGTATGTTCATACAAACATTATCGCTAAGGACGCAGGTAAGATGATAGATTTTTATAAGACCGTGCTTCATTGCAGGAGCATCAACGAAACACGCGATCTGAGCGGAGAATGGCTGGACAGGCTGACCGGGTTGAACGGCGCTCATATCACGGGGGAGCATCTGCTTTTGCCTGGCTACGGAGAAGATCACCCGACGCTGGAAATATTCTCTTATGATTCGCTGAAAGAAACCGTACCCGCAGAAATTAACCGGCCTGGAATTGCGCATATCGCTTTTGAAGTGGATGATGTTGAGAGGACGCTAGCCGAAATCATCAAAGCCGGTGGAAGCACCGTCGGCGAATTGGTGACCTCGGAATATCCTGATGGTCTGGAAGCAGTATTTGTCTATGCCCGAGATCCGGAGGGGAATATTATTGAACTTCAGAGCTGGAGAAAAACAAAAGCTCCGCATTCAAAATAAATAAATCCGAAGGTGTATTTCAGAACGTTAGTGTTGCAGAGATTTTTTGAAATACGTTACCTGCAGAAGAATATGAAAGACTACAACGTCATATATTATCTATTCTCCAACCACCTTCTTATTTTCTCAGCTTTTTCATATCTTTCTAATGTAAGGTATGCCTGATATTCATACACCAAAGACAGCACCGGGACTTTCATGCCTGAAAATTCAACCCATTTTTTATACACTTCAATCTTCACGGGTTCTTCCCATGTCTGATCAGATAATTTCTTTTGAAGGTCTCCCATGATTTCAACCTTAACGCCGTTGATGTTCAGCACGCCAAAGTGGGAACGTATCCTTTGTGAATCCTTATAATGAACGTGCGACACAATGTATTCATCAAGATATTCCTCAATTTCATAAGCGCCTTGTTCGTCAGTTTGCAGGTCAATATCGTGAACGGCAACCTCCATCCCTTGCAGCGCCATACCCAGGCTTCCTGTGACGACCCAATGACTCCGACATTCACCCAATCGGTGATAGATGATCTGGATTGCCTTCAGGAACCTGGATTCAATCAATGAACAAGGATTTTTATTCTCTAAAAGGTGTCGCGAATCGCTTCTCATATGCTTCATTTTCCTTTAATTGTCCGTTACAATAGGATTGCGCGATCGGAATCCTCAGCGTTAGCCAGAACAGCGGGGCCAGGAACCGAGGAAACCGCTCCGGTTTCGCCAGACGGGTCAACCGCTCATACGAATGACCTTTGCCAGCCAGATGGGATGCGTATCCTCAGGATTATGGCTTAATCCATCATATCATGAAAGCGTTATTGTTCTATAATTGAACCATAACAAGTTATATTCCGGGAGGCATGATGCGTGTCACAACACTGCTTGAAAATCACCCTCACCCTGAACGGGCTGATCTTAAATTTGAACATGGCCTTTCTTTTTACATCGAAACGGACGGTCAGGTTTATATGTCCGATGTGGGGACAACGGATGCTTTTGCGGATAATGCAGCCATTCTTGGGCTGGACCTGGCACGAGTGGAAGCTCTGGCGATCTCCCATCATCATTTCGATCACGGCGGCGGGCTGCCGCGGTTTTTTGAAGAGAACAAACAGGGGACGGTCTACCTGCGTAAAACAGCGGGGGGAGATTGCGTCATTGAAGGCGACCCCACGCTGCCGCGTTATGTCGGGTTGGACAAGGCCGTCCTGGCCGCTCACGAGGACCGGATCGTCTATCTGGATAAAGACAGCGAGGTCCGGCCGGGTTTGCACCTGCTGACTGAGATCCCTGCTTTCCACCCGAAACCCTCCGGGGATACCCGCTTGATGGTCGAGCGCGAGGGACAGATCCAGCGCGACACCTTCGACCACGAGTTGATCACCGTGCTGAGGGGGAAGGACGGGCTGGTGGTCCTGACCGGCTGTGCGCATAACGGCGTTTTGAATATGATTGAGGCGGTCCGGGAGGCTTTTCCGGGTGAACTCATTCAGGCAGTGGTCGGCGGTTTTCACTTGATGAAGGAGGATGCAGACACTGTGCGAGCCGTCGGCGAAGCTTTGCTGGCGATGCAGATCCCGGCGGTCTACACCGGCCACTGCACGGGTGACGCTCAAACAGACCTGCTGGCAGAAGTCCTGGGCGACCGGCTTCACCGTCTCTATTCCGGGCTGGTGATGGATTTTTAATCGTTTTGTTTTTTTGGGCAAGTGACACATACCCCCGCTAACTAGATAAGGAGGCAGGACAGTGGCTATTGAAAAACGGATCTTAGGAAAAACAGGTATTGAAATCACAAAAATCGGATTAGGCCTCTGGGCAATCGGCGATGACGAATGGGGGCCTACGGACGACGCGGAATCGCTGGACCTGATCTCGGCCGCGCTTGACATGGGGATCAATTTCTTCGATACGGCGGATGTCTATGGGACCGGACACAGTGAGAAGCTGCTGGGGAAAGCGATGAAGGGCCGGCGGGAGAAGTTCATTGTCGCGACCAAGATCGGCTGGCTGGGGTTCGATCAAGAAAAAAAGGCCAGCGCCTACGACACGGTGGAGAAATTGATCGCAGGTGTGGAATCCAACCTTGAGCGGCTCCAGACGGATTATGTGGACCTGATCCAGTGCCACATTGACTTCCGTGAGCCGAACATGGAGGTCTTTCTGGAAGGTTTCCAAAAGCTCCAAGCACAGGGCAAGGTCCGATCCTATGGTGTGAGCACCAGCGACTTTGATTACCTCAAGGCGTTCAACGCTGATGGGGGCACAGCCACCCTCCAAATTGATTATTCGATCCTCAACCGCACCCCTGAAGCGGAGGTCTTTCCCTATACACTGGAACACAATATTGGCGTGCTTGTGCGCGGGCCGCTAGCGATGGGCATCCTGACCGGCAAATTTGACCGCGAGGTGCAATTTGAGGAAGGCGATTTCCGGCGCAACTGGATCAATAATGAAGACGAGCACCGGATATTCCTGAATGACCTGGAAAAGGTGGAGAAGCTCAAACCCCTCGCAAACGGCCGCACCCTCGCCCAGCTGGCGCTGCAGTTTGTGATGGCCCACCCTGCTGTGACTGTTGCAATCCCCGGGGCAAAGCGCATTTCTCAATTGAAGGACAATCTACAAGCTGCTTTATTGCCGGACCTGACACCGGAGGAATTAGCCTTGATCGACGCGATCACACCGCCCGGCGGCGGGCGCAAGATCTGGCCTGCATGATCGGATCGTCCTTTTCCCGCATGACCTCCCGGGAACGTGTTCTGGCAGCCGCCAGAGGCGAACCCGTAGACCGGGTCCCTGTGATGTTCTGGATCAACCCGCATATGGCCTGCCGGCTGATGGACGACTATCAGCCGGTCTCGGACCGGCGCGTGAACCGTTGGGGACGCTTCCTTTGGCGGCGGTTCCAGCGCCGCGGGCTGGACGCGGCTGCCCTCTGGCGGGGGCTGCCGCTTTTGCTCAGCGATTACGCCAATGCGGAATATGCCCTCCAGCTTGGTGCGGACATGGGGCTGACGGCCGCCGGCGCCAATGCCGGAAATTTTGTCAAATCCATCCGCTGGTCTCGGCAGGGACTCCGGCTCAGAGACCCGTTTGGCAGCGAGCGGGCTATCGGCGGGATTTACCTGGATGTTGTCAATCCCGTCATCAAATCCGTGGAGGACCTTGCGGAATACCGGTTTCCCGATTTCAGCGATGACAGCCCGATCAGGCGGCTCCGCGCGGCCTGTCCAAACGCCTGTGTGGTTGCGGAAAATTATGGTGTGCAGGATATTTCGTTCACCCAGTTGTGGACGATGGAACAGTTCATGCTGGCGATGATGGACTATCCGGAAGAGGTGATGGCTTTCTTCCAGCGGTTTGGCGACTGGTCGGTTGAGATTGCCCGCAGGAGTGTGTCCGCCGGGGCGGATGTGATCCTGATCTATGACGATTACGGCGCCACCGGACGGACCCTGATCTCGCCGAAGATGTGGCGGGCGTTTACGCTGCCGCAGCTCAGACGCATTATTGACGCGGTGCACGAATCCGGCGCGGTCGCCATGCTGCATTCCTGCGGGTATGTCATGCCCCTGCTTGGGGACCTGGTAGATGCGGAACTGGACATCCTGCAGTCTTTCCAGCCCAAGGCGGGCAATGACCTGGCGGAAGCCGTGGCAGCTTATGGGAACCGGCTGACGTTTAACACCGGTATTGACATCCAGAGGGGGGAAACGATGACGGCCGATGAGTTCCGTGAGGACATTATCGAGCAATACAGGATTGGGATGCAGGCTAAAGGCTTTATCCTGGGCACGATCCACAATCTTCAGTACACCATGCCCATTGAGAACGTCCGGGTTTTGTTTGAGACCGTGTACCAGATCCAGCAGGGCGAGATTGTCCCATGAGGGGTTTTAAAATACTTTTATAAATTTCAAATTTTTATGCTATAATATTCTCAGGAATTGTTCCAGAGTGAAAGTCCGCAGCAGCCTGCCATGAATTGTTGGCACAGGAAGTCCGCAGCGGTTTTTTTATTTTCTACTTAATTTTGGAGGAAGAACTTATGGAACCCCAAGAAGACACCAAAGCACCAGAAATCCAGGAAATTGTGCCGACACCGGTAAAACCAGCACTGCCGGCGCTACCTGAGGAGCTTGTCTCCAAAAAGCCAACCCACACGGGCATCTGCCCCGGGAGAGCCAAGGTATTGATGTTTCTGGTTGCTCTGCCAATCAGCCTGGTGGTTGGGATGGTGGCTCATTTTGTTGGGATCGCCGTCGCGTTTGTCGGCACCTGGATCGCCGTTTTGCCGACCCTGCTGACCTCAATATGCGGTTTTATCTCCTGGCTGTTTGTCCTTGCCGGGTTGGCGATCATTTTAGGCGTGTTTGTGGGCTACCCATTCCTGGTTGGGATGGGGAATGGCACGCTGGTGGCGGTCCTTGGGAAGAAAGGCCTTTGCCGCAATCCGACAACCGCTGCCTGGGCCGGTTTATTGAATGCTTTCCCGCTGTATGTCGGTCATGCCTTGATGTCCGTTCTGGTTGCCAGACGGATGGGCATTCTGACCTTCACCCCCGGACAGATTGAATCGACCCTGGGGATCAATTTGGGAAGCCGCGGCGGAAGTATTTTCATCATGATCCTCTGCGTTATTGAATTTGCTTTCCTCCTTTGGGGCAGTTTTTCAGGCGCAAAATTAGAGATCAAGGATTCGACCTTCTGCGAGGAGCACCAGGCCTGGTATGGAAAGTGGGTTAATGGACGTTATCCCGTATCGCTCATTGAGGGGCTGGAGCAACGGCTGACTCAGGGGATTACTCTCAATCCTGGGGTGAAGGTTAAAGACGATACTTATCCTGCGCTGGTGCTGAGTTACCGCCGCTGCCCGGCCTCTGAGGCGTGTGACATGGAGATGAAAGCGACCCTCTGGTGGCAGGAGACGACCACGGACAAGAAAGGGAAGACCACCACTAACAACAAATCCGAGTTGTGGTTTGACGCCCTGCTGCCCGCGGACCTGGGCTGTGCAATCGCCGCTGAGCTGGATCTGAAGCCGGAAGAGAAGAAAAAGAAGAAATAAGGATTACTAGAAAAAACATGGGACTGGGCGCTTTCAATACCCAGTCCCTTGATATTAAATGGATAATGTCTTGTGGATACGTTACCAGCGTGACAAAATTCCAGCATACGTTAATTTACACCATTTTCATTAATGGCGCTTTTGGAGGGCAATGGCAACCCAGTCTTCTTCGGCAAGTGTTTCGAGGAGGTTAAAGCCCAGGGTTTGAGCGCTTGCGAGCACTGCATCCACCTGATGGTCAAGGATGCCGGAGAGGAGAAGGATGCCTTTAGGGCTGACAAGGTCCGCCAGCCCCTGCTCAAAGAGGTGAAGAATAACTGGCGCAAGGATATTTGCCAGCACCAGGGGCGCCTGGACCAGTGAGAACCTCTCGGTGAGGATCTCTTCAACTGAGCCCTTACCGGTTTCCAGCATTCCCGGTGGGATTGTATTGATGCCGGCGTTTTCGAGGGTGGATTGGACGGCCTGGCTGTCAATATCCACGGCCAGAGCATGGATTGCACCCTTTTTTAAGGCGGCTATGGAGAGGATCCCGGAACCGCAGCCAATATCGATCACGGCTTTGCCAGGTTCAAAATGTCTCTCCAGCAGGGACAGGATCAGGCTCGTGGTGGGGTGGGAGCCGGTGCCGAAAGCCATTGCCGGGTTGATCCGGATGGCGGTACGGGTATCATTCGGGTCAGGCTCGATCCAGGCAGGCAGGATCAGCAGACTTTCTCCAATGGGGATAGGCGTGTAATGTTGTTTCCATGCCGCCATCCAGTCCTGATCCATGACAGGGGTGTATTCGGGCTCGGGGATATCCGCGATCTGGCCCAGATGCCAGAGGGCTTCTTCCAGCTTCTGGCGGTTGTCTTCCAGATGCTCATCCACCGGCAGGTAACCGGAGACAATAATCTCACCTGTGGGTACCTGGTCGTGGGTTTGCGGATCGAACTGCATGATGCTTTCCATCACTGTCCCCTGAGAAACAAAACGCCCCAGCACTTCAGCCAGGGCTTCGGCAATTTCGCCGTTGGTTCGGATCTTGATTTCAATCCAGTGGACTTTGTCTGTTAATTCAGCCACCAAAGACCTCCTTTAATTTATCGAAGAAGCTTTGATCCTGAATTTTGATATCCGAATCCATGGTCTCAGCCAGCTTCTCGAACAACTCTCGCTGTTCAGCCGTCAGCCGGTTGGGGATCTGGACGGAAACGGTGACGAGCTGGTCCCCGGTCCCGGAACCGCGTAGATGAGGGATTCCCTGGCTGCGCAGCCTGAAGACCTTGCCTGGCTGGGTGCCCGGCGGAACACGGAGATCCACATCGCCGTTGAGGGTTGGAACCTGGATTTCATCGCCGAGGACGGCCTGGGCGACATTGATATCCAAATCAAGGAGGACATCATCGCCACGGCGGCGGAAGTAATCGTGTTTTCTGACATCGACTTCAAGATAGAAGTTGCCGTGCGGGCCGCCCTGTGTGCCCGGCTGGCCTTCGCCCGCCAGACGGATCTGCACGCCCGGTGAAACGCCGGCGGGGATGGAAACGACCTTGGTGATGGTTTTGCGTTCGAGTCCGCGGCCATTACAGGTCGGGCAGGGAGTATCAATGACCTCACCCCTGCCGTTACAGCGCGGACAGGTGGCGACCTGGACCATTGACCCCAACAGGGTTTGATGCACCTGGCGTACTTCGCCCTGACCATTGCATTGCGGGCAGGAACGGGGCGACGTGCCCGGCTTGGCACCTGACCCGTTGCAGGTCTCGCATTTCTCATCGCGGGTGATCTCAATCTCTTTTTCGACCCCAAACGCCGCTTCCTCAAAGGTGAGTGAGATCCGGCTGGAGAGGTCGGCACCCCGGCGCGGCGCATTGCGCGAGCGGCGGCCGCCGCCCATCCCACCGAACCCGCCAAAGCCGAAGATTCCCTCCAGAATGTCTGAGAGGTCGATGTTGGTGAAGTCAGGCATCCCCTGGGTATTGACGCCGGCATGGCCGTAACGGTCATAGGCCGCGCGTTTTTCGCCGTCCGAAAGGACCGCATATGCTTCATTGATCTCTTTGAATTTTTCTTCGGCATCCGGATCCTGGCTCACATCCGGGTGGTACTGGCGCGCCAGCTTCCGGAAGGCGGATTTCAGATCGTCTTCGCTTGCGTTACGGGATACGCCCAGAACTTCATAATAATCACGTTTTGCCATAATTAATTTCTTGATGATCCTGATTGGAATATGCTATGCTGTTTACAAATCCGGATAAGTTTACTCAGGAATAAAAGGCATGTCAAATATTCGGGTATGAGATTGTGTCAGGTGCCCGAACTTTCTCGGGCACCTGGCTGGTTATCGTCTAATGATTTTCAGGGTCAGACCTGTTTGAACTCGCCGTCAACGACATCCTCATCGTTGCTACCCGAGTCATCTTCGGGGGCTTTGCCGCCTTGTGCATCAGGGGCTTCACCCGCAGGCTGCTCACTCTGGTAGGCAGCCTGACCCAGCTGCTGAAGGATTTCAGCAAGCTCATCGGTTGTTGTTTTGATGGCATTCAAGTCTTCGCCGTCTTTGACCTCACGCACTTTGGAAGCCGCATCTTCAACTTTACCTTTGAGATCACCGGGGACTTTATCCCCTAAATCTTTGAGGGTTTTCTCGGCTGTATAAACCATGTTGTCCGCACGGTTCCTGGATTCGATCAGTTCTTTATTCTTGAGGTCTTCCTCCGCGTGTTGTTCAGCTTCGCGGCGCATTTTTTCGACTTCTTCTTCACTCAATCCGGAGGAAGCTGTGATGGTGATATTCTGGCTGCGGCCGGTGGCTTTGTCTTCGGCTGTCACTTCAAGGATGCCGTTGGCGTTGATATCGAAAGTCACTTCAATTTGTGGGACGCCGCGGGGCGCAGGCGGGATGCCGTCCAGGATAAACTTACCCAGTGTTTTGTTATTGGCAGCCATCGGGCGTTCACCTTGAAGAACGTGGATCTCAACCTGAGTCTGGCTGTCGCTGGCCGTTGAGAAGACCTGACTTTCCCGGGTGGGAATGGTGGTATTGCGCTTGATCAGGGGGGTTGCAACACCGCCCAGAGTCTCAATGGACAATGTCAGAGGGGTGACATCCAGCAGGAGGATATCCTTGACCTCACCGCCGAGGACGCCGGCCTGGATGGCCGCGCCGATTGCTACGACCTCGTCCGGGTTAACACCTTTGTGAGGTTCTTTCTTGAATAATTTCTCGACTTCGGACTGAATTTTGGGCATCCGGGTCATACCACCGACCAGGACGATTTCATCAATATCCTTTGTGGAGAGGTTTGCATCGTCCAGCGCTTGCTTGACCGGCGTGAGGCTGCGGTCGACAAGGTCTTCCGTCAGTTGTTCCAGCTTCGAACGGGTCAGGGTCATGACCAGGTGTTTTGGCCCTGAAGCGTCCGCCGTGATATAAGGCAGGTTGATCTCCGCCTGCATGGTGGAGGACAGCTCGATTTTGGCTTTTTCCGCAGCTTCCTTGAGTCGTTGGAGGGATTGACGATCCTTTCTCAAGTCGATGCCCTGTTCCTTTTGGAATTCATCCGCGATGAAGTCGATGATGCGTTGATCGAAGTCGTCACCGCCCAGGAAGGTGTCGCCGCTGGTGGAGCGAACCTGGAAAACGCCTTCGCCGACATCGAGGATGGAGATATCAAATGTGCCGCCGCCGAGGTCGTAGACGCCGATGACTTCGTTTTTCTTCTTGTCCAGGCCATATGCAAGGGAAGAGGCCGTCGGCTCGTTGATGATGCGCATCACTTCCAGGCCGGCAATCTTGCCGGCGTCCTTGGTGGCGTTGCGTTGGGCGTCGTTAAAATAAGCGGGGACGGTGATCACAGCCTGGGTAACCGGTTCACCAAGGTAGGCTTCCGCATCGCGCTTGATTTTGGAGAGGATCATCGCCGAGACTTCCGGAGGGGAATATTCCTTGCCTGCCAGCTTCACCCGGATATCCCCGTTAGGCGCTTTTGCGACTTCATAAGGGACAAGTTTGAGAGCACGCTGCACTTCAGGGTCGTCAAATTTTCGGCCCATGAAGCGCTTGATGGAGAAGATCGTGTTCTCCGGGTTTGTGACGGCCTGGTTTCGGGCAACGCGCCCCACCAACCGTTCGCCGTTTTTGTTGACGGCGACCACTGAGGGGACCAGACGTTCACCTTCTGCAGACGGGATGACGACAGGTTCGCCACCGACCATTACTGCGGCGACGGAGTTTGTTGTACCAAGATCAATACCAATGATTTTTCCCATTTTCTTTTTTTACCTCCTGTAGATTAGCGAGCGACACGCACCATGGCGGGGCGGATAACACGGTCTGAAATACGATATCCCGGCTGGAGGACGTCAATGATCTGTCCTTCTTCATAGTCCGGGCTGTCTTCCTGGGTGAGGGCTTCATGGATGTTCGGGTCAAATTCATCTCCGGGATTCACATCCATCCGCGCTACACCCTGGTTTTCCATCTGGCGATGCAGTTTCTGAAGGATCAATTCAATCCCTTCCACCCAGCTCTCGACTTCATTCCCCTCAGGTCTGTTCTTCAGGGCTCGTTCGAGATCATCGGTTGCAGAGAGGAAGATCTTGACGATTGAGGCCATGGCATCCTGATAGGACCTGGCGGCATCGCGCTGGACGCGTTTTTTATAGTTATCAAAATCAGCGCTGGTGCGAAGCCAGGAATCATGGGTTTCGTCAAGCTCCTTCTGAAGGGATTCGATCCGGTTCTCCAGTTCGGCATATTCGTCATAGGTCAGGGCGACCATCGTCTGGTCTTCACCCTCACCGGCGTTTTCCGGTTCGGGATGATGCCCATCCTTCTTTTTTGATTGTCTCTTTTGTTCTTTTTCTTCTTTTTCTTTGTCCATATAGTTCTCCAAATCGTCAAAATTACAGTGCAGAAATAATGCCAGAGGGTCAGACAGCCAAAGTCTCTGAGACCAGGTCACTGAGGACGTTGGCGACAAACCGGACGGTTGAAATCGTGCGGTCGTAAGGCATCCGGATGGGGCCCAGGACGCCGACCGAGCCGGTCAGGGTGTTGGGGTCGCCATAGCGGGCGAGGACGACTGAACACTGGCGCAGCTCTTCCCAGGTGCCTTCGCCGCCGATCAGGACCTGGATACCGCCGACATCGGTGTTCGTCATGGTTGTGGCGAGCAGATTCTCCAGCAGGGAGCGTTCTTCCAGCACATGGAGCGCCTGGCGGGCTTCGTCCGATTCGGCGAATTCCGGCTCGGAGAGCACATTGGACATGCCGTCAAGATAGATTTCACCGGTGGCGGAATCTTCGATCAGGGCCATCTCGACGAGCAGAATGTCGAGGATGTCCTGGCTGAGGGTGTCAAGCTGCCCGCGGATGCGGGACATCTGGTCAGCATCGCACCGGACGCAGAGCTGGGAAAGCAGGTTTGCGATCTCGGACAGGCGTTCCTGCGGGACGGATTCGGCCAGGGAGATGAATTGCTGGCGGATCTCGCCGCCCATCAAAACCAGCACCATCAGGACCTGTCTGCCGCGGGTGGCGATCAGTTCAAGATGTTTGAAGATTGCTTTATCCGAATGGGGCGCGGTCACTAGAGACGCTGCCTGGGACTGGTTGGCGAGCACTGAGGCTGCCAGCCGGAGCCATTGTTCCACATCCTGGCGGGACTGGTAAAACTGGTGCGTGATCGTGCGGCGGGTGTTGGTCGGGAGGCCCGTCTTCTGGATCAGGTTGCCGACAAAAAAGCGGTACCCTTCTTCCGTGGGGATACGCCCCGCGGAAGTGTGCGGCTGCCGCAGCAGGCCGTAATCTGTCAGGTCAGCCATTTCATTGCGGATTGTGGCCGAACTCATCGTTAGGTTGTATTTTTCCACAAGAGTCTTGGACCCCACCGGCTGTGCGGTGCGGATATGCTCGTGGATGATCAGGGTGAGGATGAGTTTTTGCCGATCGGATAGTCTCATGATTGCCTTAGATAAATTTTAGCACTCTCACACTGAGAGTGCTAAATCAGCAC
>Ga0334889_1004352_pt1 | contig 12804 bp, 7 predicted proteins | sample GraSluR1_MG_2_FD_207222 | JGI IMG/M metagenome (GOLD analysis project Ga0334889, IMG submission 207222) | Sludge microbial communities from methane-producing bioreactor in Wageningen University, Netherlands - Granular Sludge_8_08-R1 | ecosystem: Engineered > Bioreactor > Anaerobic > Unclassified ... | reverse complement strand
AGGGGGCGAGGCCTCAGCCAACACCCTGGCGTCACTGCGTTCCGCTAAGGACTCTTTATTCCCTCGCTATGACCAAGGATTTCCGCTCACTATCGTTCGCGGACATCCTCAAGGGGGGGAGGCCTCAGCCAACACCCTGGCGTCACTGCGTTCCGCCAGTATGTTTTATTATGCTGCTTACAAATGCAAGCATTTGACGCAGCATAATAAAACACCCCGCTCGCTTTGCGAGCAGGGTGTTGGCTGGTCGGGATGAGAGGATTCGAACCTCCGGCCTCTTCGTCCCGAACGAAGCGCGCTAACCGGACTGCGCCACATCCCGAGCCTTGTCTCCGAAGAGGGCTTGCAAAGATAAAAATTGTATGCTTATTTATGTCAATGAAATGACAGAATCCAGGGGATATCTATCCTTAAGGCTCCGGTACTTTCAATTGTCTTTGGAAGAACCTGCTTTTCGACCCATTGACTCAGGCTAATCTTCCGCGCGGTTGAAAGGCCGGTTCACGCCCATCCCGTTTTTCCGGTCGGTGCGATACAAAAGCAAAGTAAACAACAAACCGGCAAATCCCAGTGCCGAAAACATCAGCATCACCTGGGTATAATCCAATACCTCGGGATTGCCGGGATTGTTCTTATCCAGCAAGATGCCCGCCAGAATGGGAAAGGCCCAAAGCCCCAGATTTTGAATGGAATAGGTGAGTCCGTAGGCCGTCCCTATCGACTTCTCAGGCACCAGTTTCACCATCGAAGGCCATAAGGCCGCCGGAACCAGGGAAAAGACGATGCCCAGCACAATGATCGGGATCATAGGAGGGATATAGGTGAAGGCAAAAGCAAGATGAATGGCCGTCAATAGCAGGGAACCGATGCCCATCGCAAAAACACTCTTTCCGTGACGATCAATCAAAAAGCCGAAGAAAGGGGTAAAAAAGGCGGTCGCCAGGGGCAGAAAGGAGACCAGGTCGCCACTCTGAATATCAGAAAGTCCGTAGCGGTTGGAAAGGAAATCAGGGGCAAAGGCCAGAAAGGGGAAAACGGCGGAGTAGAAAGTGACACAGAGCAGGGCAATGTAGAGGTAAGCCGGATTACGGAGAATGTAGCTTACGTCTGTCCATTTGAAGGCGTTCTCCGGCCGTACTCTTTGTTCCGCTTCAATGTTCTCATTCCTCTCCTTGGCCAGATCCATCAGCATATACACCATAAACACCAGCAGACCGATGCATACAAAGACCGCAGCAACCCATATCGCCAGACTGAGCTGCTCCCCGCCTTCTGCCAGGCGCGGCGACATCCGCAGGGCGAGAAAGGTGCCCAGGCGCGCAAAGCCCACCTTGAGGCCGAAGGCCAGGCCCAGGTTCTTTCCCTTGAACCATTTCACCAGGATTTTGCTCACCACCACAATGCTGGTTTCAGCGCCCAATCCGTAAAACAGCCTGCCCAACAACATCATCTTGAGTTCGGGAGAATAAGCCGGCAGGAAAGACTGCATCAGTCCGAAGCCGATCCCGCCACTACGGTAGTAATCTGTTGCGGCATAGGCGGTGAGCACTGCCCCGAAGGCCATAAAGAAGGTGAACATAAAACCCGTGAGCCGGATACCCAGCTTGTCGAGGATAATGCCCCCCAGCACCGCCATCAACAGGAAGGTATTGGGGACACTGTAGAAAGAAACAAAGAGGCCGTAGTCGGTGTTGGAAAAACCGAATTCCAGCTTCAGGAGCTCCTTCAGGGTGCTGAAGGCATCATAGAAATAGTAATTGGATGCCAGAACAATACCTGTCAGCAACAATACCAACCAGCGCAGTGCCGGTGAAGCCGAGAAAAGTCGCGATAGATTCTTCATCTGTGAGGTTTGTGAAAAAGCTGCTAAGATAAAAGGAATAAGGATAGGGATAGGGAGAGCCTGTCTGCCGGCCTTTAGATTCGCACTCCAATTATCTTACTTATTCATTGTTATTAAACGAGGGGGGTCTGGGGGGAGACTCATAACTTATGGTTTAGGTTGATAACTTTACATAAATCAAAAAGAACGGGGTGAACTTTCCTGCCGGTTAGGCTACAGACCTACCGCCTGTATTAGTCCCCGTTCTTTCATCGGCTGCAAGAACCATATAGGATTTTAGCCTAACCTATTAAAGGTCTTAGTTTACGCAGCCATCATTAAAAACCATATAAAGGTATGAAAACAACAGAAGTAGTAGGTATTGATGTCAGTAAAAAGACACTGGATTGCCACATTCATTGCAGTAAGGTCTCGGAGCAATTCCCCAATAATCCTGACGCAATTGCAGATTTGATCTGCTGGGCATTTGAAGTAACAGGATTAAATAGGGAAGAGGTCCTATTTGTTTTTGAACATACTGGTTTGTACTCCTATCATTTGCTGCATTTACTAAGTTCTGAGAACTGTATCTTAAAGATTGTCCCAGGTCTTGAGATAAAGCGATCATTGGGCATAGCCAGAGGCAAAGAGGATAAAGTTGATGCAAAGCGGATTGCCCTCTATGGGTATCGAACCAGAGAAGAAATGGACTTTTCTCAGGCTCCATTGCCAATAATAGAAGAGCTCAGGCGCATGATGTCCATGCGTAAGCGATTGGTGGCACAAAGGGCTGGTTATAAGGCTTCATTGAAGGAACAACGGGCGATTCTTGGTACTGTGTCTGATCCGTTGCTTTTCACTGTTCAAGAAAAGATGATAGAGTGTCTAAGCATCCAAATTTCAGCGCTTGAAAAGAAAATTGATGGTATGATTGTCCGAGAACCCGATCTCAATCGAATGCTTAAGCTGTTGACCTCCATCAGGGGTATTGGTAAAGTCACAGCTCGCTTTCTTATCGTAACAACATACGGGTTTACAGCCTTTGAAACCTGGAGAAAATACGCATCCTATTGCGGAATAGCTCCATTTCCAAATCAATCTGGAACCAGTGTCAGAGGCAAAACCAAGGTTAGTAACCTGGCCAACAAAGATGGAAAGACACTGCTAACCATGTGCGCTATGTCTGCTATTCAGTGTGATCCGGAAATACGATCGTACTATACCCATAGAATTGAAAGCGGGAAATCCAAGATGAGTACAATTAACATCATCAGAAACAAATTGCTTTCAAGAGCTTTTGCAGTTATCAAGCGAGGCAGCCCATATGTAGATACTATGAGATATGCAGCATAAGTAAATTTTCTGTAAAAAAGTTTGCTTTTTTCATAGGATACAGGCAGGCTCATCCTCATCCGGTTCCTGAGCCTGTCGAAGGGCAAACTCACCACAATTTCCCTTCTTCCCAATCCCTATGACTTATTCCTTATGAATTCTGAATTATTACTTAAAAGGCCCGCCTCCTTAGCGCTTCTCTTCAAAAGGAAGAGATTTGAACATTCCTTTCTCCGTAATATATCCGGTGATTAAACTGCGCGGCGTTACATCAAATGCCGGATTCTCCACCCCGGTGCCAGGCGCAATCACCCGAACTTTCCTTATCTGCCCACTCTCATCCGGTCCCGACTGATGGGTCACTTCGTCTTCATTTCTTTCTTCAATAACAATGCTGCTGCCATCCTTACAGTCGAAGTCAAAAGTGGAAGACGGGGCAGCCACATAAAAAGGGATGCTGTAATGCCGGGCGATGATGGCTTTTTCAAGGGTGCCGATCTTATTGGCGGTATCGCCATTGGCAGCGATGCGGTCGGCACCGGTGATCAACAGGTCAATTTTTCCCTGATGCATCAGCCAGGCGCTGGCATTGTCGGGGATGACCCGGTAATCCATCCCGGCCTGTCCCAGTTCCCAGGCGGTCAGTCTTCCACCCTGTGAACGGGGCCGGGTTTCCCCGGCATACACCCGGAAGCGGATGCCGTCGGTATGGGCGGCATAGAGGGGCGACAAGGCGCTGCCGTAATCCACCAGGGCGAGCCATCCCGCATTGCAATGGGTCAGCACACCCATTCCTTCACGGAGGAGTTTCTTGCCGTGCTGCCCGATCAATCTTCCTGCCTCCGCATTGGCATCAGCAAGCTGTATGGCTTTTTCCAGGGCGGCTTCCGGACTTTGCAAGGCCACTTTGTGTACCTGTGCGAGACTGTCGAAAAGATCCCTGGCGGTGGGGCGGGCTGAGGCAATCTCTTCTCTGGCCGCTTGCAGGGCTGTTTCATAGTTTTCTGTCTTCCGGGCTGCGAAGGCTGCCTGCGCCATTGCAAAACCCGCGGCGGCCCCGATGGCACCGGCCCCACGCGTGACCATCGTTTTAATGGCGTGCACCACCTCCCGATAATCACTGTAGCGCACCTCCACAAACGCAAAGGGCAGACGGGTCTGGTCGATCATACAGACCTCAAGGCCCTCCATCCATACAGAATGGTATGCCTTGCCCCCAACGAGCATCTACTTGAATGTATAGCGGATGGCCAACCCTCCGTCGTCGCCCCATAAACCACTGTGCCCGGTCAGATTAAACCCGGGCTTCCAGTCGAGGCTGAGTGAAATGGGCACCTCTTCAAATACATATTCCAGGCCGAGCACAAAATCCACTCCGATCACAACATAGTCCTTATTGTCGTCAAACCAGGGATGATTGTTATACCCGCCAAAGAAACCAAGATGGGCTCCGGGGCCATAATACCAATGAAAACCTGCGGCATTCAATGGTTTGTGAATTTCATACAAACCAGTAATCATAAAGCCTTCCCAACGCGAGGTCAGGATGCCTTCCACAGCTGCATTGGAGGTGAGAAAATGCTTAACGGTGATTCCGTTCGCCAGTCCGCCACGCACACCTACTGCAGTTTGATAATCCTGCGCGGTGAGGAGAAAACTGAGCCCGAGGGCAAAAAATAGTGTTAGGATGATTTTTTTCATTATTTGAGTTTTTAAACGGGTAATACGAAGATAGGGGTATTTCAGATAAGACTATCCAGGGCACTGATGGCTAGCCAGGCCATCAGTCCGGCTCCGATTTCCAGGGCTTCTTCGTCGATATCAAAATCCGGGGTATGCAGATTTGCAATAATGCCTTTCTCTTCATTCCTTATTCCCAGACGGTAAAAACAGGCAGGGATTTCCTGCGCATAATAAGCAAAATCCTCGGCTGTCATCCTGACTGCCAGTTCTTCCACACCCTCATTACCCAGATAGTCGCTGGCCCAATCCATTGCCTGCCGGGTCAGTTTCTCATCATTGACCAGAAAGGGATAGCCGGGCTTGATGTCCACGCTGCATCCTGCCCCCATTGCCCGGGCGATATGCTCCGCTGTATCTCTGATCATCCCCTGCGCCTCCTTCCTCCAGCTTTCATCCATTGTGCGGAGGATGCCGTGCATTTCCACTTTATCCGGAATGATGTTGGTTTGGCCATCGGCAATCAGTCGGCCAAAACTGATTACGGTGGGGATGGCAGGGGAAGCTTTTCGACTGACAATATGCTGCAGGCCCAGCAGGATATGGGCTGCGGTGATGAGCGGGTCAGTGACAAGCTCGGGTGTGGCCCCGTGTCCGCCTTTCCCTTCCACGATGATGTGAATCTCGTCGGCGGAGGCCATAAATATCCCCCCCTTGAATCCCACTTTGCCAGAGGCGAGGACAGGCAGCACATGCTGCCCGAGGATCAATGCCGGCCTGGGATTTTCCAAAACCCCTTCGCGGATCATCTGAATGGCGCCCCCGGGATATTTTTCTTCGGAAGGCTGGAAGATCAGTTTGATGCAGCCTTCAAAATGATCCCTTTGCTCCTGGAGCAAACAGGCTGCACCAAGCAGAGCGGCAGTATGGGCATCGTGGCCGCAGGCGTGCATCACTCCGGGATTACGGGAAATATAGGAATGAACGCTGCTTTCCTGTATTGGCAGGGCGTCCATATCGGCACGCAAAGCAAGGCAGGCCTTTCCCGGGTTTTTCCCTTCTATCAGGCCTACCACACCGTATCCGCCGATGCCGGCCTGAAAGGGGATTCCCTGTTCGTGGAGGACCTCCTGGACAAAAGCCGCCGTTTCTTTTTCTTCCTCAGAAAGCTCAGGGTGCATATGCAAATGCCTCCGCCATTCAATCAGGCGGGGCAAATAATGGCGTGATCTTTCCTGAAGCACTTCCTTCGTCATTCTCATCCTGCAAAATTCGGAATAATCGTGAAGCTTGTATGCGGATGGCGAAACTATTCTTCGTGCTGCATCATCCACAAGCGATAATACAGCCCTTTCTTTTCCATCAGTTCCGCGTGCTTTCCTTCTTCCCTGATGCGTCCCGATTCCATCACCAGAATGCGGTCGGTCTGACGAATGGTGGACAAACGATGCGCCACCACAATGCTGGTCCGCTCGCGCATTACAGATTGAAGGGCATCCTGTACTTCCCTTTCCGATTGATTATCGAGGGCCGAAGTTGCTTCGTCCAGCAAGAGGATGGGTGGATTGCGCAGGATGGCACGCGCCAGGGCCAGGCGTTGCTTCTGTCCCCCGCTCAGTTTCAATCCCCTGTCGCCGATATGGGTGTCAAAGCCTTCGGGAAGAGCCAGGATGAAGGCTTCTGCCTGGGCAAGTCGGGCGGCCTCGCGTACCTCTTCATCCCCGGCTTCGTTCAAACCAAAGCGGATATTCTCCATCACACTGGCATTGAACAGTATGGTATCCTGACTAACCAGGCCCATCAGGTTTCGCAAATCTGACAAACGCAAATGACGAATGTCCGTCCCGTCAATTTTTATCCCTCCCTGTTGTGGGTCATAGAAGCGGGGAAGCAGGTTCAGCAAGGTCGATTTGCCACTTCCGGATGGACCGACAATGGCCAGGGATTCGCCTTTTTTGATTTGAAGGTGGATATTTTCCAATACTGCTTCTGCATCATACGAAAAATATAGCCCTTCAATCTCCAAAGCTGACCTGAACTCCTTGATAGGGTATGCATTGGACTGTTCAGGGATGCAGTCGGTGGCATCAAGCACCTCCTGTATCCTTTCCATCGAGGCGGAACCTTTCTGAATATAATAATAGGCGGAGATCAATGATTTAGCGGGGGGAATGACCTGGGAAAAAATAGTCAGGTACAACAGAAACATATTGGCCTGCAAAGGATGGGCCGGGTCGAGCACCTGTCGCCCACCGAACCAGATGACACTCACCATCGCCAGGATACTCAATGTCTCAGATAAGGGGACCCCAAGGTCGCGGCGACGGTAAACCCGGGTGAGCAAGTTGGTATATTCTTGATTTTGTGAACGAAAGCGCGCATCACTATGATCAATGGCATTGAAAGCCTTGATGATGCGTATGCCCCCCAGGCTTTCCTCAAGGATGCTTACCAGTCCGCTCATCTGTTCCTGCCCTTTGACAGCCAGTTTATTCAGCCATCGGGTGGTCTGGCTCACAAGCAGGCCCGCCAATGGAATGAGTATCAGGGCAAAGAGGGTGAGCTCAGGGCTGATAATGATCAGGGCGCCCAGAAAAATGATCAACGCCATCGGCTGGCGAAAGAGCATTATCAGAAAACTCATCACCGACCATTCCACTTCCTGTACATCGGAAGAGATACGGGAAAGCATATCCCCGGCCTTGCCCTTGCCATAAAAAGAGAGTGGCAGGGCCGTGATCTTCTCATACAAATGTTTCCTCAGATTCCGCAGTACTTTGGCCCTGAGTGGCGCCATAAAGTAATTGGCCAGAAAACGGAAAAGGTTTTTCAGAAAGAACAAGGTCACCACCACCAGGGATACTTTCCACAAAGCACCCGCTTTCCCGTAAATATCAATAAGCTGGCTGAGGTAAAAACGAAAGAAGGCATTCAGCACCTCCGGATCGGCGATGAGCTCCGGCCGGCTTTCCACCCTCAACTCGTCCTGAAAAAGCAGGTCTAAAAATGGAATGATCATCGTGAAGGAAAACAAACTGAAAACAATGGAAAGGAAACTGCTGATGATGGTGAGCAGGACATAGCCGCTGTAAGGGCGGATTAGTTTTCCGATGACTTTCCAGAACCACATTGCGCAAAGGTAAACATTGCTCGCACAGCAAAGGGATTTTGTACCCGCGCCCCTCACCACGCTTCTTTGTACCTTTGCCCCCTGATGAATATTGCTGCATTGGTTTCCGGTGGGGTGGACAGTTCTGTGACCATTCCCCTATTGCTGGATCAGGGCTTCAGGCCAGTGATCACCTACATCCGCATTGCTCTTGCCGAGGACCCGGCCTTCAAAGGCTGTCCGCAGGAAGAGGATATGGAGATTGTGAAATACCTGAGCCATAAGTATGCCCTGAAAATGGAGGTCATCGACCTGGAAAAGGAATACCGCGAAAGGATCATTGCCTACCTGATCGATTCGGTGGCCAGGGGCTATACACCCAATCCGGATGTGCTGTGCAACCGCCTGATCAAATTCGGGGCTTTTGAAGAAAAATGCGGGAAGGATTTCGACCGGATCACCACCGGGCATTATGCCCGCAAGGAGATGGTAAACGGGATGCATTGGCTGAAGACGGCGGCAGACAGACAGAAAGACCAAACCTATTTCCTTTCACGCATTACCTACGATCAGTTGCAGAAAATCGATTTCCCGATAGGTGGAATGCAAAAATACGAGGTCAGAAGTCTGGCAGAAAGGGAAGCACTCCCCAGTGCCCACCGGCCTGATAGCCAGGGGATCTGTTTTCTGGGAGAAATCAATTACAATGATTTTCTGAAACGATACCTGGGAGAGAAGCCGGGTGACATTGTGGAGCTGGAAAGCGGCAGGATACTGGGCAAACACAAAGGCTTCTGGTTTCATACCATCGGACAACGCAAAGGCCTCGGATTGAGCCAGGGCCCCTGGTTTGTGGTGAAAAAAGAAGCCGAAGAAAACCTGGTCTTTGTCTCCCAGGGCTACGACCCCCTTAGCACCTACCAGGATGAAATTGTGCTGGGCGATTTCCTGACTCTAAATGAACAGGCTCTCAGCGGTGATGGCCCCTGGGACTTGACTTTTAAGATCCGGCATACCCCTGATTTTGCCCCGGGGAAGGTTTTTAAGGAAGGGTCACGACTTCGAATTGAAACAGAAGCACCCATCTCGGGCGTGGCTCCGGGCCAGTTCGGGGTGCTGTATGATAAACAAATGAATCACTGTCTCGGCAGTGGGGTTATTGAGAGTACTTGAGACACATTGGAGAATCGTATTCCAGTGGATTGCAAATATGGCTCACCTTGTTGAGAGAATGGATTATCATTGAAAAGCAAAACGCACTACAAAAAAATGGAAAACTTTAAAGTAAACAATCCCACCACCCTTCACTTCGGGAAGGATGTGATTTCTTCACTAGGGAAGGTAGTGTCGAACTATGGAAAAAAGGCGCTGCTGGTCTATGGTAAAGGAAGCATTCGCAGCAACGGAATCTACGATCAGGTGATGGCGCAAATGCAGCAGACCGGCATCCGGGTGGTGGAATACAGCGGCATAAAATCCAATCCCCTCATCGAAGATGTGGATGCTGCGGCAGCCCTTGGAAGAAAAGAAAAGGTGGATATGATCCTGGCAGTGGGCGGAGGCAGCGTGATCGACAGTGCCAAGATCATCAGCATCACGATTCCGGTAGCCCACAGCGGCTGGGATTTTTATACGGGAGAAGCCAAACCGGAGACCGCCATTCCCCTGGTATCCGTGCTCACCCTGGCAGCCACGGGAACAGAAATGAATCCCTTTGCCGTGGTGCAGAATGAGGCAGAGAAAAAGAAACTCGGCTATGGTCACAAGCTGATCTATCCCCTGCATTCTTTCCTGGATCCTACCTATACCATTACAGTGAATGCCGGTTATACCGCCTTTGGCATCGCCGACCTGATGGCGCATTCCCTGGAATTGTGGTTTGGAGAAGGGGAGGCCCCCCTGACAGACCGCTTCATCCTTTCCATTATGCAGGAAGCCCTGGAAGCCGGGCCATTGCTGATGAATGACCTGAACAATTATGATTTACGTGCCAGAATAATGTTTGCAGCCACAATGGCGCTCAATGGGATGACGGCTTATGGAAAGGCCAGGGGCGACTGGGGTGTGCACGCTTTCGGCCACGTACTCAGCCTGATGTACGATGTGCCCCACGGGGCTTCCCTCACCATCGTCTACCCTGCCTGGATGCGTGTGCTGCTTCCACGCATCCGCAAACGCCTGGAGATGCTCTTCCTTGGACTCTTTGGAGACCCTGACCCGAATAAGGGCATCGACAAACTGGAGTCCTTTTTCCACAGCCTGGGTTGCCCGGTCAGACTGGCAGAATTTTCCGTGGGCGAGCAATCCAGAGACGATATCCTGGACGTGATGCGCGAGAATCAATCCAATGGAGCGGTCTATCCGCTCAACGAACAGGAAATGGAGAGAATGGTAGAAGCTTTTTTTTCCCTGAAAAGTTAATCAGGGACTAAATTGCATCGTCTTCTTTGTTCAATGTACAGGAAATCAGGATTGTACTGTTCTTTTAATTCACATTTCCCTGTGTATAAGCTCTTCCTTTACGGTCTCACCACCTGCATCCATCCCGGTATATTTATGATGGCATCAAAGGCCTGAAATGGAGGGTTTCCGCCCTTAGTCTTCACCTTTGAAGGCAAAACAGCCCGAATTTGAAACTTTCAGGCTGGCTATGTCGTATAGGTTTGCTAATGAGCGAATTAAGCAATAACTTGGGGTGTGCAAAGAATCCAGAGCAAATATTTTGTAAAGAATTCAATGATAGGGAATTACGCAGTTTTTGGTCTTTTTTTCGTAAAGTGGATGAATGGAAGAGCAATATGCGGCGAGACTCAATATCCCGGGGGCAATAGGCAAGGGGATGGAGAAACCATATAGGATGAAGGGGTTTTGGCCCGGCGAAAATGATTAAGTTTGTTAACATCTTAGTGTTTGATATACAGTTATTTTGAGGAGGATTGTTCATAACATACTGTGGCTGTTTCTACTTCTGTCGGGAGGGGGATTATCTACGCCCCTGCTGGGCCAGGTCTATCCGATCAGTATGTACCAGGGGCAAAGTATTCAAGCCTGCAGCGGCATTTTTACCGATGCCGGTGGTCAGTATTCCGGCTATACTTTCAATGAGGATTACAGCATCACTTTTTGCTCCGACAATGCGCTCCAAACCCATATTCAGCTTTATTTCTCCACTTTTAATGTGCACCCCTCCGATACCCTCTATCTGTACGATGGCGATAGCCTGAATGCACCCCTGATCGGCGCTTTCAACAATAGCAACAGCGCTGCCCTCCAGGTTTTTCAGGCGGGTATGCAGAATCCCGGCGGCTGTCTCACATTGCGTTTTGTGTCCGATAATGCGGTCAATGCACCCGGTTGGGAGGCTATGCTGAGTTGCCATACCCTCTGCCAAACCATCACTGCGGGTTTGGACAGCATTATGATGAACAGGCTGCCGGATGATTCGGGTTATATTGATATCTGCAGGGGGCAGGGGCTAGACCTGGCAGGCCTGGGTGCGTATCCAATGAATAATCTGACCTATCCTCAGGCTGATTCGCTCTCCATTTTTGTGTGGGAGTTCAGCGACGGATATGCAGATACGGGACGGGTGATTCATCGTATTTTCAATAAAGGAGGAGGATATGATGTAAATCTTCGGATCACAGACGATCACGGATGCAGCAGTGCCAATCCCATTGGCCTCAGGATAAGGGTTTCGGAAAGTCCTCTCCGGCGCATAAATCCTTTACCGGAGCTTTGTCTGGGAGATACCGCCAGCCTCGATTTCGGCACGGATTGGTTTGACCACATTATCATTAAACCCACCCATTTTAAACAAAGAGCCAGCCTCAGGTATGACAGCCTTACTTTCATCCCCGACGGAGGAGCCAGCGGAGGGCAATGCTATAGTGCCTCAGTCCATTTTAATCTTTTTGATCCCGGTCAAACCGTCCTCGATTCCAGCGATATACTTTCGGTGCAGATGAATGCAGAGCACTCCTGGGTAGGCGATCTGAAAATCCGCCTGATCTGTCCGACAGGCCAGAGCATCATTCTGAAAGATTATATTCAGACCGGTAATGCCCACCTGGGACAACCCAATACCAACGACTGCCTTCTCCCCTGGTGCGTCAATGAAGCCAGTATGAATCCGCCGGGAAGCGGATGGACCTATACCTGGTCGATGAACCCCAGCCTTGGCCTGATGAATGATTATGTGAACAGTGGGCAGATGGACAGTACTTCCTACCTCCCGGAGCAATCCTTCACTGATCTGGCGGGCTGCCCCTTGAATGGCACCTGGACCCTGGAGGTTTGCGATTATTGGAACTACGACAATGGTTATGTTTTCTGGTGGGGACTGGAAATTCATCCCGACCGCATACCGGAATCCTGGGAGTTTACCGTGGACACGGATACCCTGCAGTTTTCCGGGCCTCAATTCCTGCAGCAGACCGACAGCCTGCTTCTGCTTTCTCCTCCGGCACCCGGTCTGCATCAGTACAACTTGCATCTTACCGATGCCTTTTCCTGTGCCTGGGACAGCACCTTTGAAATCCGGGTACATCCTTTGCCTGTCTCCGGCTTGCCTTCCGACAGCCATTTCTGTCCGGGCGAACCCTTGCCTGCCCTGCAGGCTCAGGATCTGGGTACGGGCGGAGCATATCTGTGGTTGAGAAACGGACAAACCGTGGGAAATGCCGCTGCCCTGCTGCCAACCCAGGCCGGTACTTATGTCGTGCAGTTGATGGACAGCAATGCTTGTCTGGCATCCGATACCATCGTCCTTTCTGAAGCCCTTAAGCCTCTCTGGAGCGTGCAGACTACCCCTTCCACCTGCGATCTGGCCAATGGGACGGCACAATTCAGTGGAGACAGC
>Ga0334889_1004343_pt1 | contig 12831 bp, 12 predicted proteins | sample GraSluR1_MG_2_FD_207222 | JGI IMG/M metagenome (GOLD analysis project Ga0334889, IMG submission 207222) | Sludge microbial communities from methane-producing bioreactor in Wageningen University, Netherlands - Granular Sludge_8_08-R1 | ecosystem: Engineered > Bioreactor > Anaerobic > Unclassified... | reverse complement strand
GAGAAAGTTTCAAATTTAAGAAATGGGCCTGCCCGGACTCGAACCGGGGACCACTGCCGTGTGAAGGCAGCATCATAGCCACTAGACAACAAGCCCATAAACAAATGAAAAACCTTTGTATGAAAAACCTTTGTATCATATCTATTTCATAAAACAAACTAATATGAAACAAACACAGATATTAAGAATTAATTTTACAATTAAAAACCTTTCTAAAAATCATCATAAACTTTATATATTTCAATGTTTAAATAATAGTTATCAGTCAAATGACTGAAAAAACTTTGAGGGGGTAAAACAAAAATGGCAAGCCAAGCTTTAGAACAAATGTTAGAAAACACTTTTGTGCCAAACATTGCACAAGATAGAATGTATTAAACAATAGATACATACACCGGCAGAACAACACAACTATATAATTTCGATCCACCTAAACCGGATAAGCCTATTATTTATGATATGCCTTCAATTGGTGGACAAGTACATCTGCATGAAAATGAATTAGGCATAACAGGTGGAAGATTATATCCATATGATAGATCTACATTTAAACCAATTAATGCCTACGAGGGTGCTATGTTGGATCTTTATGCTAAAAAATTAGATATTGATAAAAAATAATTCTTTTTTTTTAATTTTTTAGTGTGGAGGAAAAAACAATGGAAATAGAAAAAATAAAACATGAATTGATAAATATTTATAAAAATTATTTAAAAGACCCTGAAAATAAAGAAAATAATGTTTTAGCAGCAAATTTTTATAATAAATATAAAGAGTTGGATCCAATCTTAAAACCAGAAATTGCTATTGCAATTAATAATTTAGTGGATATTGGATTTAATACAGGCGTAAAAAAATCTCAAGATGAAATTCAAAAAATTATAAAAAAATTGGAAAATGACATCTCTTGATTCACTTTTACAAGATGCTTCTTCTTTTGTTACTTCAGAGTTTGGTTTGGATATTGAAGAATCAAAACTAAAACCGTATTCTCCTGAAAATTGGCAAAATTTTTGTCAAACTAATAATTTTGACATAAATAGTTCAGGGATTTATGTTCCTGCGTCACATTCTGCATATATTAGAGTTGATAGTCCTTTTTTAACATCTAATATTTTTCATGAATAGTATGGTCATGGATTATTTGTTGAGCATTCACAAATAGGTAAACAATTAACTGAAATAATTCAGAATAACGGTGATGAAAAAAGTTTTATGTTTGATGAAGTAAATCCTCAAGAACAACCATTTGGTCTCGCAAAACATAATATTCATAACTATGAGGGGTTTGCAGTATGGCTTGAAGCTTTGCTTTGCAAAGAAACAAATAATTCTAAAGTTTGGAATGCTAAAAAAGATGGCTTACGAAAAGATTATGCTCAATTATTTGAGTTTTTTGAAGATGCTGAAAACAAACTTTCTCGTTTTGGTTTAATTTCACAGATGGGTTTTCCTAAACATTATGACGATGATAAAGTTATAGATGTTGTAAAAAAATTATATGGTTTTAATTTTAATAATGTTGATTTTGTTCTTCTTTATGGGTCTCAAAAACCTGAAAGCGATATACATTTATGCGTTGTTTCGAGTAATCCTTCAAATCAATATTTTAATGCTTGGCTCGACATTGCAGAACTGAATAGAGCAGATTTTCAAAATCGAATGAATCATTTAGATATTGCCATTACTGATGCAATGTTTTCAGGAAGATTAATCTTTGGAGATAAAAATACTTTCCATCAATATAAACAAACAATTTTAGAAAAACCAATATCACAAGAGATGATTGAATATAATAAAAGAAAATCAAGTTTGCAAGAAGAATACCTCTTAGGTTACCAAGATGATGAAAGAATGAAAAAATTATGTTTATCTTATATAGCTAGTTTTTCACAAAATGCAGAACAACTAAGCTTAGGTAATAAACCTTTAACTTTATCAAATCTTCAACAGCTTTATGAAAAATAGTTTTCTCGCCCTGATGTGTTTATTTGATGGCATTTCGGCTTTGATGATATGAACGTCCCTTTGAAGATTGTTTTTGATACTCGAGAAGATGAAAAACCTCTGCATAAACATTCGAAGGTATCTTACAGATAGTCAAGGTTGATCGTTATCTGAATTCCTCTCTTAAAACTTTAGACCTCAATACCAAAACATGCAAAATGAGAAAAGGTTTCACTAAATCAAAGATTCGCCAAATCAAAAACATTATAAAGAAATAAGAAAGCATTATACTACAAACTCCTAAAAATAGAAAAATTCAAAATTAAAAAAAGGGAAAAACTAAAATCCCTTAGAAGAGTGGTCTTATGCTATCAGTACTATTTATGTTATTAGCCTGTATTTTTCTTTCATACATACTTTCAGAATTCTCAAAAAAAATAGGAGTGCCTAGCGTAGTTGGATATATACTTGCAGGAATAATACTTGGAATTTCTCCAATCAAAACATTCGTATTCAATCATAGTGGTCTGGATATACTTTATGCCCTTGCAACCCTTGGAATGATCTTTTTATTCTATTACATTGGGATAAAAACAACCATCGTATCAATTAAAAAAAACATAAAACAATCATTTTTGATATCACTTTTCAATACCTCAATCCCACTAGTATTGGGCTTTATTGTAATGACATTATTTCTAGGATATAAAGCCGAAGTAGGAATAATCGTCGGGCTTTGCCTATCCATGGGCTCTCAATCAATCTCTGTAAACGTCTTAGAAGAATTAAAATTAATCAAAACAAAAATAGGTTCTCTTCTAATAACCACTGGTGCAATCGACGATATCATCGAATTAGTTCTTGCAACAATCTTTCTAACATACATCGACTCTTATGCATCACAAACTGGTCTAATTGATTTAGTCTTTCAAATAGCACTATTCACCTTAATAGTATATCTATTCAAAATAGTTATAATACCCTATATCCTAGAACAACCTGACAATAAAAAATCAAAAGTATCTCGTTTCACCTCAGCAATAATAATCATGCTTCTAATGGCAGTTTTAGCAGAAAATTTTGCAATAGGAGCAGTCATCGGTGTACTCATTGCAGGAATCTTAGTAGGCAACACAATAAGAAATGATAAAAAAATCCCAGTCTCAGAAAAAGAAGACATTGCAAAATCAATGCATACCATTGCATTTGGTCTTTTCATCCCATTATTCTTCATCTGGGTAGGTTTAAACATCCAATTAGAAGCCATAACAGGCAACCCTTTACTTGCAATAATATTAACCCTCATTGCAACAATTGGCACAGTTGGTGGTACAATGATTGCAGTACTTTTAAATAAAGAAACCCTAAAACAAGGCTGGCTTTTAGGGTGGGGCTTAAACGCAAAAGGAGATATAGAGCTTGTAATAGCAAGCATCGCTTTAAGTCTTGGTGTAATAAACCATGCAATCTTTTCTGCAATCACAATAACAGCACTAATAACAACAATAATCTCTCCTATAATGTTTAAACATGCCCTTAAATCTTCAAAATACAAATCCAAAATCTTGACATCTCAAAAAAAAAACAACTCCCAATAAAAATCTAAAAATACAATAATCCATAACCTCACTTTATCTTACATTTTTGCACTTATTTGAAAATGATTAAAACCATCCAAAAATTTATAACTCAAAAATTCTCTTCTAAAAAACACAAATTTAATTGATTTACTCGACCGAAAGGTTTATAAACAGTTTGGATTTCCCTTTAACAAATGTTTCCTCGCCTAGCTCAACGGTTAGAGCGTTCGGCTGTAGATCCTGCTATGACTTTTCCTAAAATGGATAGAATGATTTAGTGGGCAGCACTTGCCTTTGAGCGGATACCGAAAGGTTCCTGGTTCAAATCCGGGGGCGGGGAATTCATTTGCCCTGGTAGTGTAGCGGCCTATCATGAAGCCCTGTCGAGGCTTCGACCCGGGTTCGAGTCCCGGCCAGGGCGTTTAGGGCTGGTAGCTCAGCTTGGGAGAGCACTAGGCTTTTAACCTAGGGGTCGCGGGTTCAAATCCCGTCCAGCTCAATCCCAATGCGAGTTGCGGGGTGTAATAAGTTGGATAAAAACGAATTTGAAGTAACAAAACATGTTCTGTATTCTAAGCATAAACTATTAAGCGAAAAGGAAACAGAGGAAATATTGAAGCGATTTGGGATAACCAAAAAGGAACTCCCGTCTATTAAGGCCAGTGATCCGGGAATATCTACACTTAAAGCAAAAGTGGGAAACGTTATCGAAATCGTAAGAAAAAGCCCTACTGCCGGTGAGCAAAAATACTACAGGGTGGTAATCGATGGATGAAAAAAACAAAACTCTTCTAAAATCTTTTTTTGAACATTCAACCTTTGTTCAATCAGATATAGCGTCATATAACAACTTCATTGAAAGGGAGCTTGTTTCTATTGCAAAAGAAAACAATCCAATAGAACCTACAATAATTCCTCCAAACATTGAAGAGTACAAAATCATGATTGATAACATAAAAATTGGAAAGCCAACAATTATTGAAGCAGATGGCTCTGAAAGGATGATTTATCCCCAAGAAGCAAGAATAAGAAAACTCACCTATGGTTCTCCCTTATATCTTTCTGTAAGTGCTTACATAAACGGCAAACAATCCGAAACATTCGAAAGTCAAATAGGAACAATGCCAATCCTTCTAAAATCAAAATACTGTCTTTTAAACAATCTTTCAAGAGACGAACTAATAGAAAAAGGAGAAGACCCAGATGACCCTGGAGGATACTTCATAATAAATGGCACCGAAAGGCTTTTAGTGAAAGTAGAAGATTTGGCATCAGACTACTTCATGGTTCAAGAGAACTCCACAGGTCCAAGTAAAATATCCGGAAGAGTTTTCTCAGAATATCGCGCGCTAAAAATTCCTCATCAAGTGGAAAAATTAAACGATGGAATCATATATTTTAGCTTTACAAGGCTCAAAAGAATACCCTTTACATTGCTATTAAAAGCCTTGGGAATGATAAATGACCAAGAGATTGTAAAAGCCATAGATTTCCCTGAAGGCTTTAATGAAATAGTGACAAACATATATGAAAACAGTGGAATAAAAACAAGGGAGGATGCTTTAGACAAACTTGCAAAGTATATGGGTATTACACAATCAAGAGAGATTAGGATTGAAAGGGCAGAAATCACCCTAGATAATTTCTTTTTACCTCATCTTGGAACCGGCGAAAAGACAAGAATGATAAAGGCTGTCAATACCTGTAAATACATCAAAAAGTTTCTAATGGTTGCAAAAGGAAAGTTACCCTTTGACGATATAGACCATTACAAAAACAAAAGACTCAAACTTTCAGGAGACCTTCTCTCAGATCTAATGAGAGTAAATCTTAAGATCTTAGTAAACGATATGCTTTACAACTTTCAAAGGATAGTAAAAAGAGGAAAGCTTCCTTCTGTGAATGTAGTAATCAGAGAAAAGCTATTAACCTCCAGAATCAACAGCTCAATGGCAACGGGAAACTGGGTAGGTGGAAGAAAAGGTATAAGCCAAAGAATACAAAGATGGAACTACTTTGAATTCCTAAGCCATCTTCAAAGGGTTGTAAGTCCTCTTTCAGCGACTCAAGAAAATTTTCAGGCAAGAGAGCTTCACAATACTCACCTGGGAAGACTTTGTCCTGTAGAAACTCCTGAGGGAACAAACATTGGGCTTAAAAAGAATCTTGCATTATTCTCCAAAATTTCAATAGGCTTTAACGAAAAGCAAACTTTAGAAAAGCTCCAAGAAGCAGGGCTTAAGACCATGTGGTGATATGATATGACTGATGTTTATCTCAACGGAAATGTAGTTGGAAGTGTAGATGAGCCTTATAAATTTGTGGCAAAAATTAGGGAACAAAGAAGAAAAGGCAAGATCTCTGAGGAAGTAAATATTGCATTTGACCCAACCCTTGGATGTGTTTTTGTTGAATGCTCTCAAGGTAGAGCAAGACGACCATTAGTTGTCGTTAAAGAGGGAAAATCACTAGTAACAAAAGAGGTTGTGGAAAAGCTAAAAAAAGGGGATACTAAGTGGGAGGATTTAATAAAAAACGGACTTGTAGAATACCTTGATCCACTTGAAGAAGAGGATGCATTTGTCTCATTTTACGAGGAAGAATTAACCCCTGAACATACCCATCTTGAATTGGTTCCATTTTCTATGCTTGGGCTTTGTGCATCATTAGTTCCATTTTGCAATTATTCTCCTGGTGCAAGAATTTCAATGGGAGCCAAAAACCAAAAACAGGCAATAGGAGTCTATATTGCAAACTATCCAATCCGAAGTGATATGGACGTAAATACCCTAAACTATCCTCAAATACCTATTGTAAAAACAGCAATGGCTGATGTCTCAAAGATAGAAGCTCATCCTTTAGGACAAAACTTTATTGTTGCAATATCAAACTACGAAGGATACAATATGGATGACGCTGTTGTGTTAAACAGAGGTTCAATTGATAGAGGTCTTGCGAGATCAACTTACTATAGACCTGCAGTAGCTGAAGAAATGAGATACCCTGGAGGACTTTTTGATAAGGTTGAAGTTCCCGATAAGGATGTCAAAGGATACAAATCAGAAACAGATTACCGATTCCTAGAAGAAGATGGAATTGTTTTTCCTGAAGCTAAAGTCTCAGAAGAAGACGTTGTTATAGGAAGAACCAGTCCACCAAGATTCTTAGCAAGTACCGATCAATACAATCTCATAAGTGAAGGTAGAAGAGAATCCTCAGTTCAATTAAAACATGGTGAACAAGGAATTATTGATACCATTTTTATAACCGAAGGAGAAGAAGGTCATAAGCTAGTAGAAGTAAAACTAAGGTCTCCAATGATTCCTGAAATAGGGGATAAATTTGTATCAAGACACGGCCAAAAGGGCGTAGTAGGATTAATCGTGAATCCAGAGAATATGCCTTTTAGTGAATGTGGGATTGTTCCAGACCTAATCTTTTCTCCACACAGTATTCCCTCTAGAATGACATTCTCGCACATGATTGATTTACTCAGTGGAAAGGTAGGTGCACTATCTGCAAGACAAATAGATGGTACACCATTTTCATCTGAAAATATTGAAGACATAAGAAAAGAGCTAACAAAAAACGGCTTTAGGGACAATGGTGTAGAGACATTTTTTAATCCTTTAACAGGAGAACAAAAAGAGATGCGCATATTTGTTGGAAATATGTATTACTTAAGACTAAAGCATCTTGTTGCAAACAAAATCCATGCCAGAGCAAGAGGTCCAGTTCAGCTTCTTACAAGACAACCCACAGAAGGAAGAGCAAAAGAAGGAGGACTAAGGCTTGGAGAGATGGAAAAAGACACATTCGTAGCTCATGGTGCATCAATGGTATTAAAAGAGAGATTTAATGCTGACTCAGTAAGGGTTCCAGTTTGCGAAAAGTGTGGCATGTTTGCATATTATGATAGGTACAAAAATCGCCACGTATGCTCCATTTGTGGAGATAATATTGATGTCTCATATGTAGAAATAAGCTATGCATTCAAACTCTTCACAGATGAGTTAAGAGCAATGTGCCTAAACACAAAATACGGACTCAAAACAAGATATTAACTATCCAAAAGCTCATTTTTTATTTTAATTTAGAATTTAATTTAGAATAATATTATTTTTGTTTTTTGTTTTTAGAGTTTTTAGATTTACAAACGAAAAGCGCTTTACTTAAGCGATAAAAAATTTCAAATAAATTTCAAATAATATTCATAAAAAAAGGTTTTTTTAAAAATATTGTTTTGGTGATTAAAAAATGGATGAGGAGAACATCACGCTTCATAAGCTGATAAGTGCAATCGGATTTGATATGTTAAGCCCTACTGTGATTCAGCAGATGTCAGCTGTCAAGGTAGTCACAGCAGAACTTTACGACAAAGAAGGCTTTCCTGTAGACGGTGGATTAATGGATACAAGAATGGGTGTAATAGACCCTTCTTTAAGATGTAAAACCTGTGGTGGAAGACTAAAAGAATGTTTTGGTCACTTTGGCTACATTGCTCTTGCAAGACCAGTAGTCCATGTCATCTTTGCACCTATGATATATGATATACTCAGATGCACATGTAAATCCTGTGGAAAGCTATTAATCCCTGATGATAAAAAGAAATTACTCCTTTCAGAAATTAAAGACTTAGAAGAAGAATCCACAAAACGAGCAAGACTCTCATTAATTGCAGAGATAGTTTCTAAGATGAAAAATTCCAAGAAATGTCCACATTGCAAATCTAATCAGGGAAAAATCACAATTGAAAAACCAACAACATTCTTAGAAGATGAAAAAAGACTAACTCCAATTGAAGTAAGGACAAGACTTGAAAAGATAAATGATGAAGACCTAAAGATTTTTGGAATGAATCCAAAGAGCGCAAGACCTGAATGGATGGTTCTAACAGTATTCCCCGTTGCACCAGTAAGTATAAGACCTTCTATTACACTTCAGAGTGGAGAGAGAAGTGAAGATGACCTAACACATAAACTAGGAGATATTGTAAGAATAAATCAAAGGCTTTTTGAAAATATAAACGCGGGTGCTCCTGAAATAATCATTGAAGATTTATGGGACCTTTTACAATATCACATCTCAACTTACTTTGACAACTCCCTCACTCAGATTCCTCCTGCAAGACATAGAAGTGGACAGCCATTAACAACCATCTCTGAGAGAATAGAATCTAAAGAGGGCAGAATCAGGCATAACCTTGCTGGAAAGAGGACCAATTTCTCTTCAAGAACTGTAATCAGTCCTGATCCTATGCTCAAATTAAATGAGGTAGGGGTTCCAAAAATAATAGCAATGAAACTAACTGTTCCTGAAAAAGTAACAGATTGGAATAAAGACTATCTAAAAGCATTCGTAGATAAAGGACCAAAAGAATATCCAGGTGCAAATTATGTTATAAGGCCTGATGGTCGAAAGAAAAAAATAACTGATGAAACAAGAGAACAACTACTAGAGGAGCTTCAACCTGGATATGTAGTAGAAAGGCATCTAATTGATGGGGACATAGCTCTTTTTAACAGGCAACCTTCTCTTCACAGAATGAGTATGATGGCCCATAAAGTAAGGGTTTTACCTTACAGAACCTTTAGAGTTAATCCTGTAGTCTGTCATCCATACAATGCTGATTTTGATGGGGACGAAATGAATCTTCACATCCCTCAAACTGAAGAAGCAAGAGCTGAAGCAGAGATACTAATGCAGGTACAAAAACAGATGATTTCCCCAAGGTATGGTCTATCAGTTATAGGAATACTTCAAGACGGAATCACAGGAAATTACCTTCTAACAAAGTTCGGTAAGTTTTCAAAACGAGAAGCTGTAGCGCTTTTAGGCAGTGCAGGGCTTTTAGATTTTGTAGAAAGCATTGGCTCAAAAGAAGAGTACACTGGAAAAGAAATATTTAGTCTAATTATTCCAAAAGACTTCCAATTTGAAGGAAAATGCAAAGACAAAGAAGAGCCAAAAGTAATAATCAAAAACGGAAAACTAACTTCAGGAGTTATGGATAAAAGCAGTCTTGGAGATGAATCAGGCCTTTTGCTTAGAGAAATAAACAAAAAATATGGCTGTGAATATGCAATAGAATTTTTATCAAACACCCTAAGATTGGGATTAGCCTCATTAGCAAAACATGGCTTTTCAGCTTATGTAAGTGATGCAGACCTTCCTAAAACAGCGGTAAGAGAAATCAAGCAAGAAATTGATAGAGCCTACCAAGACGTTGAGCTCTTAGTTGAGCAATATAACAACGCTACATTGGACCTATTACCAGGAAGAACCCTTGAAGATACGTTAGAAAGAAGGATACTTGAACGGCTAAATTCAGTAAGAAATCTTATGGGAAGCATTGTAGATAAGAATTCAATTAAAGACACACCAAGCCTAATCATGGCAAGAAGCGGTGCAAGAGGAAACATGCTTAACCTTACTCAAATAACTGCCTGCGTAGGTCAACAAGCTTTAAGAGGCAAACGGATCCAAGGCGGTTTTAGGGGAAGAACACTATCTTGCTTTAAACCAGGCGACTTAAGCCCGTCAGCGCATGGTTTTATACAAGAAGGATTTAAGGAAGGAATGAAACCACATGAATTCTTTTTTGCTGCAATGACAGGGAGGGACTCTTTAATGGACACAGCCCTAAGAACCCCTAAATCAGGATACTTATACAGAAGGCTTTCAAACGCTCTTCAGGACATAAAATCATTTGATGACGGTTCAGTAAGAGACGCTTCAGGAAGAGTAGTACAATTCAAATACGGTGAGGATGGAGTAGATGTCTCACGTTCAGAAGGCGGAACCATTAATGTAGATAAGATAATCAAAGAGGTTATGTAAAAATGGCAGATTCAATATATAACGAATACCAAAAGTTACTGCCAGCATCTATACTTGCTGAAGTAGAAACTAAAATCCCTAAAGGAACATCAAAATCAAAGGTAAAAGAAGTGCTAGACAAGGTTTTAGAAGAATACAAAACAGCTTTGGTAGATAGTGGAGAATCAGTAGGCGTTGTTGCAGCAGAATCCATTGGAGAGCCAGGCACTCAGATGACCTTAAATACGTTTCACTTCGCTGGTGTATCAGAGATGAATGTCACAGTGGGTCTTCCTAGAATAATTGAAATCTTTGATGGTCGAAAAAATATCAAGACGCCAATAATGAACATTTATCTAGATAAAGCCCATGCAAACTGCTCAAAAGAAGAAATCAAAAAAATAGCAATGAGCATCCGTTCAGTATCATTAGGCGAAATCACAAAAGAGTTTTTAATCAACATAAGTGATTACACAATCACGATAAAACTTGACAAAGAGAAACTATCAGAAATAGGTCTTGACACAAAAGAGCTAATGACAATCCTTAAGAAAAAAACCAAGTCTGCAAGCTTCAAAAAAGAAAGTGAAGATTCAATAATAGCTACAGTAGAAATCTCAAAAGATAAAACTCCAAATGAGGTATTTAAGGTAAGAGAAAAGTTAGTGGATCTAACCATTGGTGGAATAAATGGTATCACTCAGGTTCTTCCAACAAAAAAAATAAACGAGGAGACTGGAGAAGAGGAATTTGTGATCATCACCGCAGGAAGTAAATTAAAAGATGTTTTAAAGCTTCCATTTGTTGACAAAACAAGGACTACAACTAATGATATCTATGAAATAGAATCATCACTTGGTATTGAAGCTGCAAGATCTGCAATAATCCACGAGGTTTCAGCTGTAATCGAAGAGCAAGGACTTAATATTGATCTAAGACACATAATGCTTGTTGCTGATACCATGTGTTTAAATGGAAAAATCGAAGGAATAACAAGATTTGGAATCACAAGTAGCAAATCAAGTGTTCTTGCAAGAGCTTCCTTTGAAACCCCAATAAAACATCTTGCAAACGCATGCATGAGTGGAGAAAAAGACACAGTACTCTCAGTAATAGAAAATGTAATGTTAAATCAGCCCATACAAATTGGAACTGGGCTTACAAAACTTCATTATGTTGGCATAGAAAAAAAAGAAAAACCAAAAAAACAATAAATGAAAAACCTAGTTATAAATGCCGAGGCATCTCGCAAATAGTCGAGGTTTTTCGTCCATGAAATCAAAATACTAATATTGCAAAAGATAACAATAAAACAAACTGATATAATACAAAGAAACAAGACTTAAATACAAAACAAAAGAAAATATATCTAACACTTTAAAATACTAAAAAACTGATTAAAAATTTACAAACAAGGTGAAAAAGAAAATGGATGATTTAAACTTTATAAGAAAGAATCTGAAATCAGAAAACCTGCTTTTTGGGGAAGAGCAGTGCTTAAGGGCAATCAAGGCTTCAAAAGCAAAAAAAGTGTTCCTATCATCAAATGCAAAAGAATCTTTAGTAAAAGACCTTGAAAGATACTCTGCTTTAAAAGGAATAGAAATAGTAAGGCTTTCAATCGATAATATAGAACTTGGTTCAGTATGTAAAAAGCTCTATCCAATTGGTGTAATTACATTAATTGAATAAATTCAAGCTATATATTTTTAATTTGATATTTTAAAAGTGAAGCAAATTGGTAAAAGGCGCAAAATACGATAACACTTTAATGGGGTACATGAGAATATTTGAAAATATTACTCATACCACCTTAACAGATTGTTTTGAAGATCAAAAAGGGACTCTTAATTTCTTTGTTGAACAAAACGATATAGGAAAGGCAATAGGAAAAAAAGCAGTAAATATAAGACTACTTGAAAACAAACTTAACAAAAAGATAAAAGTTAGTGCATATAATCCTGATTTGAAAAGCTTTTTAAACAACCTTTTATTTCCCATAGTTGTTGACTCAATTGAATATGACCCTGAAAGCAAAATTGTTCAGATTCAAGACCCTGATTTCAACAAAAAAAGCATGATTATCGGAAGGAATGCCTCAAATTTAAGAAATTATGAGTACATCACACGCAGGTTTTTTCCGGACTTAAAAGAAATAAAAGTTAAATGAAAAAAGGATTTTAGAAAAACAAAAGCAAAAACCCTTGTATAAATCAAAAACACCAGACAGCATAAAACAACAAAAAAAGAAAAACACCAAACAGTAAATAAAATATATTCAACTGTGCGAAAAAAACAGACAAAAAACAGATAAAAAACAGATAAAAAACAGATAAAAAAGAAATAAAAAACCATCAAAATGAAAAACCTCGGGATAAATCTCGAGGTATCTTTAGGATAGTCGAGGTTAATCCTTGCATGAATCCGTCTATTCTAACTTTGGCTTGAAAAACCAAAGTATGCGAAGTGATGCTGGATTTCATGA
>Ga0334889_1004342_pt1 | contig 12833 bp, 9 predicted proteins | sample GraSluR1_MG_2_FD_207222 | JGI IMG/M metagenome (GOLD analysis project Ga0334889, IMG submission 207222) | Sludge microbial communities from methane-producing bioreactor in Wageningen University, Netherlands - Granular Sludge_8_08-R1 | ecosystem: Engineered > Bioreactor > Anaerobic > Unclassified ... | reverse complement strand
TCTTACTGTAAATGTTGAATTCTGACTTGTCCATATATTGTTACTTGTATCATTAGCTGAAAAGTAATATGTATAAACTCCATTGCTTAGGTTTGTTCTGTTGTATGTCCATAATCCAGAACCTCTATTAGTCATGTCATAAAAACTTCCATTTAAATATAATATTGCATTATCAACGCCTGAATTATCACTTAATGTTATATTAAACCAATAATTATTTGATTCGTTGTATTCTAAAGGTAATCTTACTTTTATTAATTCTGATTTTGGTGCTTCATTAACTGTGAATGTTATGCTTTGAGTTTTAGTGTTGTTAGCATTATCACTTATATTTACTGTTAATGTGTGTGTGCCATCTTCTAAGTTATCTATATAATTATTGCACTGATTCCATGAACCATTTATAGTATACATACAAGTCGATGTATTTACACCAGAAATTGAATCACTTGTATTGTATGTAAATGTTAAATTGGATGACTGATGAGTTGAATTAGAAGGACTTGTTATATTTAAAACAGGTTCTGTTTTATCTAATTTTACAAGGAAGGTTTTATTATTTTCAATATTGCCTGTTAAATCATGGCTTCTAAAACTTATATTGTATTCTCCTTCTTGTGTAATTGTTAAATTGTTTCCTATAACTTGTGTCCATCCACTACCTGAATTATATTCTGTAAAATTAATTCCTGACAAATAATCTATTCCATTAAATGTTACTGTAAAATCATTATTTTGCCATAAACTACTATTACCACTTATAACTGTTGTAGGATTTTCTGTGTCTAATTTTACAATAAACTTTTGTTTATCTTCAAGATTTCCAGCAAAATCTTGTGACCAAAATGTTACGTTATATTCTCCACTATCATTAATGGTTACTGTTATGTTATCATTATTGAAACTTAAAGGTTCACGATTTCCTATTTGATAAAATATTTTGGATATTCCTGAATGACTATCCTGTGCAGTAATTGTTACATTGTATGGAGTATTTACCCAATTGCTATTATTGCCTGTAATTTCTGATTGTGGTTTTCTTGTTTCTATTTGAAAACTTGAATTAATCTGGTATGAGTTTCCTGCCTGATCCATTACAAATAAAAACCATGTCAAATTATCATCTTCAATAGCAGAAGTTAAATCAGCAATTACACTAGCTAATTCTCCTCTTGTTGTTGTATTTATTATTGTTGGTTGTATATCATCAAATGTGCTGTTTACTACCCAAAAATCATAATCTAAAACAGTGCTTGATTCATCATTTAGAATGAATGTGAAATTGTATGATGTTGAATTTATCCATCCGTTTTCTGGGTATGAAACCATTGTAACATTAGGAGCAATAGTATCAAGTATCATATTTACTCTTTTGGTTTGATTGTTTCCAGATTCTCCACCAAAGTCTTGTGCATATACAGCTAATGTATAATTTCCATCTTGTGTTGTTATATTGTAATCAAAAACACAATTCATAACCTCAGATTCATAAGTAATATAGCTACAATTTGCAGTATTTGTTGAGTTATATTCAAATGTTCTTACAAGATTTTGATTTATGTAAAAATTGATTGCACTTAATAGTGTTCCAGTTCCATTAATAGTTGTATTTACAGACATTATGTTATTATTTGTTATAGTATCTGCTGTAGGATTGTTTATTGTTATTATAGGATCAATATTATCTGTTATTGTATATTTGGAAAATCCAAATACTTCAAATGTTAAATTTCCTGTTATTGGAGATCCTAAATAAAAATCATCACGACCATTAGTTACCCATGTTATTGATGTAGAGTTAAGATTTGAAGGATTTTCAGGAATAATAACAGGCTCATTTGTGAATGGCAGATGGAAAATTTCAATTTTTGTATCTGTATCAAGTTCTGCAAAAGCTGTTGAATTTACATATATATATGAGTCTCCAAAGTTTCCATTAGAACTAAATTCAAAATCAAAAGCATCAATTAGATTCATAAGTTTGTATGGTGATGCTGGAGTTCCAAAATCAACAGAAGCAAAATCAATTAACATCATTCTTTCAAAAGTATTTGGAAGTTCGTTATTATCGTAAAAACATGATAAATTTAGCCATATATCAAGAATCAGGTTTATGTTTGAAAAATCATCTTGATCGTTTAAATTGGTTGTTAATGGTCCAAATTGAATACATTCATCAAAAGATTCTATAGCTCCTATATTGTGAAGATTCACAGGTACATGTAATGGCATACAATTTATATCAGGGTACATGCATACTTGTGAAGAATTACTAAGGTTGTAGTAGTTGAATTCATTTGTATTATTGTATTTGTCGTATGCTATAAAAGTTATGTTTGCATTGACTATAGTTTGATTTAGTGCGTTTATTTGGCTTGTAAAATTACCAACAGAGCAATCTGCTTCCCATTTTTGATTTGCAGAATTAAAAGTTAATTCAACAAGTCCATCACAAGTTGTTGGTTGACCAAGATTAAAACCAGAAAAATTTGCGTATGCTCTATCTATTATTCCTTCTAAAACAGCATCATCTGATATATTAACACTTATGTTTATTGTATCATTTGGTGCAAAAAACATATCATTATTTGCAATAAAATCAGTAAAGTCTGGAAGCCTTACAGAATATGTTGAATTACTTGTTTCATTCCATCCTAGCGTATCTATCCAATTAAAATTGATTTTAGGTAGAGTTGTGTCATAATAAATTGAATAATTTACTTGTTTTGTTGTACTTGAATCGTTTAAAAAAATATCAAAAACAAGCTCATTTAATCCTTGATTTAAATTTGAAAAGTTTATGTTACATATAAAACTTGAAGGATCAGCATACCATAAATTTTCAGAATTATCATATTGTGATACTCCTAATCCAAATTCAAAAGGATTTGAAATATCTGTACAGATTCCATTGTGTGTTAAATTAAAGTAAAATGAATTGCTAGAATTTGCACTTACAAACAAATCTGTTAAATTATAAGAATCAACATTACCTATATATGAAATGTTATCATTTCCAAATTCTATTTCAACATTTTTTATGTAATTTATTTCATTTATGTTTAAAATAATCTCTTCAGATGAATTAAAAGTTGATAACCCATTTGCAACATTAGCAGTAATTATACATGTTGAACTTAATGATGGAGTAGTCCAATTTTGTGTTATGTTTCCAAATATAATTGGTGCACTGTCAGAATTTATGTCATCGTATGATGCAAGTCCTATAAGTGTTCCATTATCACCATTATCACAATTTATTAAAAAAGCATCAGTGTTTGATGAATCAAATCCCATCTGTGAAGTAAAATTGATTGATAATTCTATTGTTGTGCTTAAATCAAATTCGTTTAGATCATTTGGATATTTCCAATACACATCAGGACTTTGTGTATATTTTGTTATTGTTCTTGTGGTGTAATTATTGTCTAATGCATCTGCTGAATTGGAACAGGATACATTTATTAGAATTTCTCCATCTTCTAAAGAGGATATATCTATGTTTGTCCATAAATGATCAATTGAATTAAAAGAACTATCAATTAAACCACTTATATTGTAAGTACAATTTGTTCCTAAACCTAAATTAGTACTTACATTAATTATATCGATGCTATTAGCAGAGACATGACTTATTGGAGGATTTATTATATTAACCTCAAATGCATTAACAATTGCAATATTAAAAATTGCAACTAACACAAAAAAAAATAAAAAAATATTTTTTGCCATTTTATTTCTAAATTCAGATTAAATTGATTTAAACTGAACAGATACTTTTTTATGTTGCTCTTGATTTATAAAAGTTTCTCTAATTGCACACCTTTATATGTTTTTATAATAAAATATTTAACTGCATAATTATTTTATTTCTTATGGATTATAAGATCTCTTATAAAAAACAGGTTGAGATTGATATTATATGCAAATCACTTATAGGAAAGGAAATGGAAATAGTTAAAAGTTCTAATCCAAATCAGGTTGGAATAAAAGGGGTTTTAGTTTATGAGAGTGCTAATCTTTTATTTTTAAATGATGGTTTAAAAATAAAAAAAATATTAAAGAATTCTGTTACTGTAAGATTTTTATTTTTGCAGGATAAGATGGTTGAACTTGATTGCAGGCTTTTGATGGGAACATTGGTTTATAGAATAAAAAAATTAAAGTAAGATTTTACTCATCTTTTTTATACAGATTTTTATTCCTGTAATCGTTTGGATCATAATAATAAACAGTCCTGTTATAATTTTTCATCATATCTATTTTTCTTTTGTAGTATGCACGCTTTCTTCTTAGATGCCTGTTTTTGTTGTTGTCATAAGTTACAAACATCAAAAATATTATCATTATTAATGCCTGTATTATAAAAAGTACTACTATTACATTTATTGTTGTCATAACTACAGGGCTAAATGGTTTATCTTCTTTTTGATCGTTCTCTTCTATTATTGTATCTGTATCTTTTTTGTCTTCTAAATCATTATTATCATCTAAATATCCTTTATTGTTGTTATCAGTTTCTTTTCCTGTATCATCTTTTTCTTCTTCTATTATCGTATCTGTATTATCTTTTTCAATTATTTTTTCAATGTATATTTTAGCCTGACGTGTTGATGTAAATTCAAACCAAATGTTTATGTCGTATTTGTTGTTTTCGTCTAAATCTACAGCTACAGGAGTATTTTGTTTTAGTGTAAATCTTTGTGGTGTACTTCTTATTGTGACTCTTATCTCATCATCGTGATAATATATGTAATCGAGCCTTAATGTGTGTTCTTGGTTGTTGAATGTAAATTTTAATGTATCAGATTCTCTTAAATCTTTTTCTATTTGTTTTGTATCAAGTGCTCCCATATCATATATGCTTGATGAACTGCCACCTCCACCTCCACTTCCTCCAGATGATGAATCTGTAAAAATTCCAAATATTGTAAAGTGGTATGTAAAGACTATTAAGTTATTTCCTGAATCAATGTAACATTGTCTTGTGGTTGTTGAATCAATGTTTGTTGGATTATTTGCATTGTTACATACTGTTGTTATTTTGTTTAATGCTCCTGAACTTTCTCTTGTCCAACCAACTTTTTTGCCTGCTTGTCCTTCAAATACTAATTTTACAGGTTGGGAAAAATTTAATTCTTTATCTGGTAATCCTATTTCTATTGTATCGTGCAAATTTGCTCCTGATACGAAAAATGGAGATGATGATACAACTCTTGGAAGTGTTAATGTTCCATTCCAGCCTGCACCACCTGAGATAATTGTTCCTTATGGGATTGTTAGTAAAAATGATGTATTATATTTTATAAATAATAATTCAGAAGGGCTAGTTAAACTAAAAGGAGTTGTTTTGAATGTTTTTAATTCTGATAAAATGATTCAAGATGAATCTGTAAATTTAGTTAAAAGCAATCAAGATAAACTTTGCTTAACTGATAAGCAATTTGAAAGATGGGCAGGTAAAAGGTATATTGTTTTAATTGAGGTTAAGAATATAGAAAAGATAAATCCTTTTAAAATTGATAAAAGGAATTATAGTAACATGGATGATTGGTTGCCTGTTACAAAAATTGAGGATGTTATGGTAAATTAAAATGTGGATGATTAATTTGTTTAGTGGAATTTTTATGTTTTTATTAGGATTTTTAATTAAAAAGTATAAAATGAGTTATTTGATTGCAGGTTATAATACAGCAGATAAAGATGAAAAAGAAAAATATGATGAGCAGAAGTTGGTTTTATATATTGGTAATCTTTTGATGATTTCTTCATTGTTTTTGATATTGCCAGGCTTGTTTAATTTTCTTATTTTTTCATTGGATGAAAGAATATTTTCTTTATCTTGGATTTCTTTTACTTTTTTTATAATAAGTGAGGTTGTGTTTGTAAATGTTAGTGGATGTTTAAAGAAAAGCTGAAAAAATGTTAAAATTAATTTTTTTTGATTTTATTTTTTTTTAACATTTCTTCTTTTTTGCTGTAATTAAAAATTACTATTGATATTATTATAAATAATAATAATATTACAAATAAACCAATTAAAAGTTGACTATTACCGGATTGTTCTTCTGTTTTTTCATTTATTTTACTGTTGTCAACTTTTTCTATTTGGTTATCATTACTTGTTTTATCTTCTATCTGTAGATTATTATTTTCTTGTTTTATTATTTCAACATTATTGGTATCATCATTTTGTTTTGATTCTACTTCTTCTTGTTTAAATGTATTTGATTCTTCTATTCTTTCTACAAATATATTTGCTTTTCTTGATGATTCAAATTCAAACCATACTTTTAAGTCATCTTTTCCATCTTTATCAACATCTACTGTTTTAAATTCGTACTCATTTAATTTTAAAGTTATAGGTTCACTTCTTATGATTATTGTGATTTGTTTATTTGTGTAATCTATTCTATTTAATTCTAATGAGTGCTGTTCTGAATCAAGATTAAACTTTATTTGTTGGTTTTCTTCTAATTCTTTATTGATTATTTCGTTTTTTTCTATTTCTCCTATTGTATAACTTTTTGTAATGCTTGATGTTTTTGATGATCCTCCACCTCCTGAAGGTGATGTTTGTGTGTATGCTGCAAAAGTTGTGAAATGATATGTGAATATTAAAAGATCATTTCCATCATCAACTTTACATATTCTTGTATTTACAGGATCTATGTTTGTAGGGTTTGTTGTTGAATCACAAGTTGTTGTTATAGGGATTAATGTATTATTTCCTCTTGTCCAACCAGCACTTTTGCCGGCATTTCCTGGTAATATTATTTTTACAGCTTTATCAAAACTTATTTCATAATCATCTGAACCCATTTTAAGTGCTAAATCTACTGTTCCTTGTGTATCTTGTGGTACTTGCATATTAGTTCTAATTTCAGGGATTATTAGTTTTCCATCCCAAGAATCATTTGAACTTAATTTTGTTCCTAAAGGTATTTCTATTGTATAGTTTTCAGTATTAGTTTCTCTTTTAAGTATTACAGGATTGCTTAATGTAATTTTACCATCTGCAATCTGGTTGCTTAAATCTAATGTTACAGTTGATTCTGATTCTTTTGGAATTGTTACATTATGTAATTCATCAACTATTAAATTTGTAGCATTTGCTGGAGCAGTAAAATTGCTTTGATTTATTGTTGTTTCGTTTGAATCAAGACTTCTTACTGTAAATGTTGAATTCTGACTTGTCCATATATTGTTACTTGTATCATTAGCTGAAAAGTAATATGTATAAACTCCATTGCTTAGGTTTGTTCTGTTGTATGTCCATAATCCAGAACCTCTAGCATAAGTTATATCAACATCTCCTGCTTGTTTTCCCATTTGATTTATTATTGCTTTTTTTCCAGTGATTTTTTCAATAGTTTCTATAAATTCGTTTAAACTTACAGGATTTTTGTTCCCAAGATTGAAGATTTCATATCCTAAAGGTGTGTCTATTGCACTCACAAAGCCTTTAACAAAATCATCTATGTATGTATAATCTCTTTTTGATGTACCATCTCCAAATTTATTTATTGCTTTTTGGTTTACTACTTTACTTATGAAAAGATACGGTGCCATGTCAGGTCTTCCTCTTGGTCCATATATTGTAAAGGGTCTTACAATGTTTACATTGATTTTGTGTAAATGGTGATATGTGTATGCTAAAACCTCTGTTGCTTTTTTTGTTGCAGCATATGGCGATATTGCCAAATCTACATTTTGTGTTTCTTTAAATGGAATATCTTTAGAATTCCCATAAACAGAACTTGAAGATGTTAATACAAAATTTTGTATGTTAAAGTCTTTTGCTAAATCTAATAATGTTAATGTACCTAATATGTTTGAATGTTCGTATATAAAAGGATTTTCAATTGATGGTCTTACTCCTGCTCTTGCTCCAAGATGTCCAATGTGTGTTATTTTGTTTTCTTGAAATATTTTTTTTATATTTTCTTTATTTGCAATGTCTTCTTTGTAAAATTTGAAGTTTTCATACTTGTTAAGTATTTTTAAATTATCAAGTTTTTGTTGGATATTGTAATAATCATTTATTTCATCTATTCCTATGACTGTATCCCCTCTTTTTAACAAATATTCTGAAACATGGGATCCTATAAAACCTGCACATCCTGTTATTAAAATTGTTTTCATGTTATTTGATATTTTTGTTTGTTTATAAATCTTATAGTAGATGAGTGGTAAAAAATGTTTTTATTAGTTAATTTTATAAATTGTTAATATTTTATGTACTTATGATAAAATTTTCTGTGTTTGCTCCTATTTACAATGAGCAGGGGAATATATTAAAGTTGTATTCTGAAATATCATCTGTTATGGATACAATGGGCTCTTGGGAATTAATTTTTATTAATGATGGTAGTTGTGATGATTCGCTAAAAGAGATGCTTTCAATTAATAGTTCATCTTTACGTGTTATTGATTTGAAGAAAAATTATGGTCAATCTGTTGCAATGGATGCAGGTTTTAGGGCTTGCAAAGGGGAGTATGTGATTTCTATGGATGCTGATTTGCAGAATGATCCAAAAGATATTCCTAAAATGTTTAAGAAAATGCAGGAAGATAAACTTGATGTTATTGCAGGTTGGAGAAAAAAAAGATGTGATCCATTGTGGATGTTGGTAATAACAAAAAGTGCTCGTTTCCTTCGTGGAATACTTGCAAAGGATGGAGTTCATGATAGTGGATGTACATTAAGGATTTACAAAAGAGAATTTATTGAGGATTTAGAATTGTGGGGAGAGATGCATAGATACATTATTGCTTTGTTGAAGTGGAGAGGAGCAAAAATTGGAGAAATGGTTGTAAATCATAGGCCTAGGATTCATGGACATACAAAGTATAATTGGAAAAAATCCTTAAAGGGGTTTGTTGATCTGATTTATATATGGTTTTGGAAAAAGTTTTCACAAAGACCTTTGCATTTGTTTGGAGGAGTAGGCTTTTTTTTGGGAATTATGGGATTTTTGAGTTCTTTTTGGACTTTTAAACTTAAAATTTTTAATAATGTATCTTTGTCTGATTCTGTTTGGTTTATAATGAGTGGATTTTTGATAATTACAGCCTTGTTGTTTTTTATGTTTGGAATTATGCTTGATATAATGATAAGAACTTATTATAATGGTTCTTTGGTTGAAAGTAGGTATAAGATAAGAAAGGAATATGTTGGGGGGAAATGATTTTTATACTGACTTTGGGGAGTATATTTATAAATAAATTTTTAAAATATATTTATGAATAAAAAAGAATTTTTTGATTTAATTGAATCGGGCGAAGGTAATAATTTGGAGTTTAAATAGTTAGGTTATAAACATGTGATAATTATTATGTATTAGTAGAAAATAAATGACAACTCAAAAACTAACACCAATCCCAATAAGAGAAGCAAGAAGTGATAATATGTTACTTTCAGGGATTTTACCAATAGATGATTATGATGAGTAATAGTGGGTTAAGTCTCAATTCTCAAACAATAAATATAAGACTACTTTAACCTCTTGTAGTTGTTCTGACAATAAAGCGGGTTATATTTGTAAGCACATTTTATTATTAAACATGGTTATGTTTGGATTGTAATCATTCATTTGTTATTGAAAATATTAGAGAGAATAAAGTAAATGTTGAGATTGTTGTTAAAAGTATGGATATGTATATGAAAGGAGAGAGTTATAGAGCAATAGCAAACTCCCTTAAACAATTTTATAATTTAAAGGTTTCTCAGTAAGTGTTATGAATTGAGTTAAAAGATATATTAAAGTAATTGATAATTACACTAAACAATATACTTCTAATGTGAGCGATGTTTGGCATACTGATGAACAATTTATCAAAGTTAAAGGAGTTAAAAAGTATTTATGGAATTGTATGGATAATAAAACAAGGTTGCTAAGTTGATTATGTTACTACTTGCTTTAAAAGAATTTGAGGTTCTTGAAGGTATTAATATTTACAGAGTTTATTTTTAATAATTATAATATCTTTTTATTTGTGGGAGTTTTTAAAATTTTAATCAAATTGATTTTATAAATTAGATTGAAATTATTTTTTAATTTTTATTAATGAATAATAAAATTTAATTTGTTTTTTTATTAAATTATTCCAATCAAATTCTTTAATTATCTTATTACAATTGGTTATTTTTTCAGTAGAATTTTCATTTATTGCTAATATAATTTTATTTTTTAAATCCTCAATTTCACCTGATTGATAGATATATGCGGAATTATTATCTATAATTTTGGCTGAACCTGATGCACAAATAATTTTTTTTTTAAATACCATATAGTTTGTTATTTTTTGTGGAATTCCATCTAATTCTTTTCTTGGTGAAATTAATATATCGCTATATTTTAAAAATTTAATTTGTTGTTCAAAATTTTGGTTTGTAATAATAGTAATGATATCTTTTAATTTTAATTTTTGAATTAAATTTAATAGCTCTTTTGAATCTTCATATTTTGTTCCTGTAATAATATTTACTTTTAAGTTTTCTTTCTTTAATTCCTTTATTGCAAAAATAATATCTTCTACATTTTGATATTTTGCAATACTTCCAGTATATGTTAAATTTATCTTATTTTTTTTAAATGGATTTTTTTTAAATTTTTTTGCTATATTTTTGAGTTCATTAATATTTGTTCCAGTTGGAATCCAGATATGTGGTTTATTATTTAATTCATTATTCTCTCTCTTTTTTTCAATTAAATTTTTGTCTAGAAAAACAATTCCATCAGATTTAAATGATTTTTGTTCTAGATAATTTAGAAATTGTTTCATTATTGGAAGTTTATAAATTAATTTATATGAATTTAATTCCTTATTTAAAGTTATATGTGCATCGTAAATTGTTTTAGATTTTTTGTTAATAAAGTTTGCAATATATGCTCCTTCTATATGGTGTCCATGAATAATATCATATGAATTTATTTTTACTAGTTTTTTTCCTAAATTTATTAATTTTATGTCTGCAATTAGTTTCATAATTTTTGGCCCAGGTGAATTATCTTCATAAAATAATACCCTTTTAATCCGATAAATTCTTAGATTTTTATGTTTTTTTTTAAATTCGAAATCTTTATTGAAATAGGTTAATATATCAACACTATGGCCTTTTTCAACAAGAGCCTCAGACATTTTTAGAATTCTACTGGGTGTGCCCCTATTTCCTGGAAATGGACAGCATGCAATCATTAAAATTTTTAATTTTTTCATTTTTTATATATATTTTTAAAGTTAATATTTAAATTTATTATTATACTTAGGTATAATAAAAATCCTAGAATTAATGCAAACGTATGGGTAAAAAATGCAATTGAAAAAGAATGGTTTAGATTTTCAACACCTATTATTCTACTTCCAGCTGTCCAAATTATTTCTAAAATTCCGTATCCTCCAATACTTGGGATGGGCATCATACCCCCTAAAATCATAGACAGATTTGAAAATAAAACTTCTAAGTTTGTAAGAGGATATAATTTATTTATTGAATTAATAAGTAATATTGAATATATATTTGCAGAGAACCAATTAATATTAGTTAAAATCCAAACTATATATTTATTATTCTCAAAAATATTTAAATCTATTTTTTTTATTTTTATAATTAATTTTTTGTATAATATTTTATAAATAAATATTGGAAATAAGATTAAATAAATTATATAAATAGTTATGGGTAATAATAAAATTTTAAATTTAATTATGCAAAAAATTAATATTATCATAGGTATTATTGCGAAAAAATCTAAAATTTTAACATAAATATAAGTTTTAATTATTTTATTGTAATGTGTATTTTCATCTTTTAGTTTAGCTAAATATAAATCTCCTAATCTTAAAGGTAAAATTGTAGATAAAAATTGCGAAATTGAAAATATTTTAAATGTATTAAAATGTTCTTTATTTAGTATTATAGAGAATCTTAATGATCTAAATAAAAAATTTAATAAATAAAACAATGATGCTAATATTATTAAAAATAAGTTAATTTGAGTTATATTTATGCTTTTTAAAAAATATAAAATATCTTTAATAAAAAAAATCAAAAAAAATGTTGAAATAACTATAGCAAGACTGATTTTACTAATTTTATTCATTTTTTAATTCTCCAATAATAATATTTTCACAAGAATAATTAAATTTAACTTTAGATTCTATTTCTTTTTTAAATTCAGTTGTAATATACCAATCATATCTAAATTTATCTACAATCATAATAGTATTGTTGTTTATAATTCTATTAAAATCTTCTTTACTAGTTATCAGTGTATAATTATATAATGGGTCTTTATAGATTCCATTAAAATTTATTGATTCTTCTTTAAACCCTATTTCTTTTAACCAGTAGGTATTATTTATAGAATTTTCTTTTAAAAATAAATAGTTTATTGAAGGTGCTGTGGTTAAAATTATAGTTTCATTCGAAATATTTATTAGATTATATCCACACTTCCAATCTCTAGTTGGTATTTCAGATTGATTTAAAAAAAGATTTAAAGATAAACATAATATAAATATAATACCTAATTTGGAAAATATATTATTTTGAATTTTTGAAAGAATAATCGTACAATTAATTATTAATATTGGCAATATTAATGTTATATATCTTTCAGCTTTCCATGGAAAAATTGTAAATGAAATAAACAGATATATTGTTAAAATTATCAATAATTTATTTTTTAAATTATTTGTTTTAAAATAATAAGCTATTAATAATATGGCTCCGTTCGGAGTTTAAAACTTTTAAGCAGAATAAAGTATTTAAAGATTAGAATCGGGTAAAATTTATGATGCTAATACCACGATTCTATAATAATTTG
>Ga0334889_1004338_pt1 | contig 12843 bp, 10 predicted proteins | sample GraSluR1_MG_2_FD_207222 | JGI IMG/M metagenome (GOLD analysis project Ga0334889, IMG submission 207222) | Sludge microbial communities from methane-producing bioreactor in Wageningen University, Netherlands - Granular Sludge_8_08-R1 | ecosystem: Engineered > Bioreactor > Anaerobic > Unclassified... | reverse complement strand
CCGCACATCTATTTCACCCGGCGGGAGATTTTGCGAAAAGCAGGCCTGCTTTCTGCTTCAGCCGGCATGGTGATGCTGGCTGCCTGCCTGCCTCGATCTTCCCAAACACCAACTCCAGACCCAACCGGTTCATCCGCCTCTGAACAATCCGTCGTGGCGTCAACATCTACTGACGAACTTGGCGATCTATTAATTTCCTTTGATAACAAAAATTCCTATAACAATTACTACGAGTTTTCACTGGACAAGCAGAGGGTCGCCAGGGAATCAAAGGATTTAAAAACCTCTCCCTGGCCAGTCTCAATCGGCGGACTGGTGAATCATCCACTGCAATTGGATGCGGAGGAATTCAAGCAGCGCTACCCCGTTGAAGAGCGCATTTACCGCGAACGCTGCGTGGAAGGATATTCCATGGTGGTGCCCTGGAACGGATTTCAGCTTTCGCATCTACTGAAGGAAGTGGAACCAACCGCAGATGCAAAATTTGTGCGTTTTGAAACCTTGTTCGACCCCGATCAAATGCCGGGACAAAGGTCGCCCATGTTCGATTTTCCCTACGTTGAAGGTTTACGACTAGATGAAGCCATGCACCCACTGACCATCCTGGCCACCGGGATGTATGGAAAAGACCTGCTGCCGCAAACCGGCGCGCCCCTGCGCCTTGTGGTTCCCTGGAAATATGCTTTCAAGAGCATCAAGGCCATTGTAAAAATTGACCTGGTGGCTGAAATGCCCACCTCGCTGTGGATGCGCGCCGCACCCGACGAGTACGGCTTCTATGCCAATGTCAATCCAAATGTTCCACACCCGCGCTGGTCGCAGGAAACCGAATTGCGCCTGGGCGAAGGTGAACGCCGGCGGACGATGCTGTTCAATGGCTATGAAGAAGAAGTCGCCGCTTTGTATGCCGGGATGGATTTGACCAAATGGTTTTAAACCGGGTTCTCAAACAAGGGCGGCCAATTGCCCTTCACATGACAGCGCTTTTACCCCTGGTATGGTTGATATGGGATGTCTTAAGGGGTAATCTTTCGCTCAACCCGTATGAGAACCTGATACGGCGCACCGGGCAGGCTGCCGTTTTCATGCTCATACTCACGCTGTTTAGCACCCCTCTCTCTAGCTGGTTGAACAGACCCTCCATCCTGGTTTTTCGCAAACCGCTTGGATTGTACACATTTTTCTACGCACTACTGCACATTTCTATCTTCATCGTCATGGGATTCAAAGCGAATCTGGTGACGGCAACCCGCGAGATTCTGGCGCGTTCGAATCTCACACTTGGCCTGTTTGCCTTTCTCATCCTGTTGATTCTGGCCGCCACATCCAACCGGGTTTCACAAAAAAAGCTCACAAAATATTGGAAAAAAATCCAGTATTTGATCTACCCGGCCGCCCTGCTGATCGGCAGCCATTATTTTATGGCGCGAAAAGCTCCCACACCTGAATCTGTGTTGGCAGCCGTTGTGATTGCCAGTTTGCTGTTGGTGCGGCTGTCGGGTTTCACCCGCTCGAAAAACAATCTGCTTCAAACAAACGACAAAAATTTAAGCCGGGATCAAAAACCCGCTCCAGGAAATTAAGCTAAAATGGAAGGGTATGAACCTTCCACTGCCGGGAGTATTCCCACCAAACCTGACTCCTCAACAATCTTTGTGCGTCTCAGCGCCCCTGCAAGGCTCATTGTTTTTGCATGGGTCTGCCGGCTGCGGAAAAACCACCGCAGCCACTATGCGTTATGCTGCCATGCTGGATGCCGGTGTTCCAGCCGGGCAAATCCTCATTCTTGTGCCGCAGCGTTCCCTGGCTGCCGCCTATTACCGCATCAGCCGGCACCCCGACCTGCCTCCCGGCGGCACAACCCAGGTGCTGACCCTCAGCGGCCTGGCGCGCCGTTCCATTGACCTGTTCTGGCCGCTCATCGCGGCGGATGCCGGTTTCTGCCAGCCTTCCAAACCGCCGGTTTTCCTCACCCTCGAAACCGCCCAGTTTTTCATAGCCCGCCTGGTTACACCGCTGCTCGAACAGGGCTATTTCGGTTCACTGACCATCGATCCCAACCGTCTCTTCAGCCAAATTTTGGACAACCTTAACAAAGCCGCCGCCGTCGGAATGCCGTATCAATCAATTGGCGAAAGGTTGAAAAGCGCCTGGAGCGGCGAACCCGCGCAGTTAACAGTTTACGATCAGGCGCAGGAATGCGCTGAAAAATTTCGCCTATTTTGCCTGGAGAACAACCTGCTCGATTTTTCGCTGCAAATCGAGGTCTTCAGCCGGCATGTCTGGCAAGCCGATCTGTTCCAGCGGTATTTAAACAGCAACTACAGCCATCTGATTTATGACAACATGGAAGAAGATATCCCTGTGACGCACGACCTGGTGCGCAGTTGGCTGCCCAACCTGCAATCAGCCCTGCTGGTATTCGACGACCAAGGCGGCTACCGCTCTTTCCTGGGCGCCGATCCCGATTCGGCGGCGGTATTGCAGGCCGATTGCCAGGCGAGCTTGCTTTTCACCGATTCTCTGGTCAACCAACCGGCACACGCCGCCTTCTCCAGCGCCATGGCCAAAGTCATTCATTACGAGAAAACCCAACCGTCAGATGAAATTCATGCTGTTTTTGAAATTCTACCCAGCCAGTTTTACACCGATATGATTTCAAACGTTGCGCAGCGCATTGCCAGCCTGGTTGAATCGGGTGAGGCCGGGCCGGGAGAAATTGCCGTGCTTTCTCCCTTCCTTTCCGATTCGCTGCGTTTCACGCTGTCGCAGGCGCTTCAACAGCACGGCGTGCCCTGCCGCTCTCACCGCCCATCGCGCAGCCTGCGCGATGAACCAGCCGCCGCCTGCCTGCTGGCATTTGCCAAAGTTGCCCATCCCGCCTGGCAAATTGCTGCCACGCGTTCCGAGGTGCGCAGCGCCCTGCTGCAATCCATCGCCGGCATTGACCTGGTGCGCGCCGACTTGCTTGCGCAAACCATCTACAATGAGCGAAAAGCTGCCGCCGGGTTGGGCGCTTTCTCTGCGCTGAATGCCGACATGCAGCAGCGCATCACCTTCAACATCGGCAACCGTTTTGACACACTGCGCGCCTGGTTGAACGCCTATCGGGAAGAACCCTCGCTTCCGCTGGATATTTTCATCAGCCGCCTGTTTGGAGAAGTGTTGTCGCAGCCCGGCTTTGGTTTCCATCAAAACTACGATGCAGCCGCGGCAGCCGCCCGCCTGGCTGAATCAGCCCGCAAGTTCAGGCTGGTAACCACTCCGCTGATGAATTGGGGCTCTGATGAAACCTCCCAGGAATATGTGCGCATGGCAGATGCCGGTCTGCTGTCGGCGCTCTACCTGCCCGATCAACTGGAAGAAAATCAGGATGCTGTCTTCCTTGCGCCCGCTCACACCTTCCTCATGCACAACTCTCCGGTCAAATTCCAGTTCTGGCTCGATATCGGCAGCCAGGGCTGGTGGGAACGCTTGTACCAACCCCTCACCCAGCCTTATGTCTTGCAGCGCGGTTGGGAACCCGGCGCCATCTGGAGTGACGCACTGGAAGTCGACAGGAATCAGTTCAACATGGCGCGCATGATCACCGGCCTGGTGCGGCGCTGTTCGGGCAAGTTATTCCTCTGTTTTACGGCTGTCAATGAAATGGGCATGGAACAACGCGGCCCGCTGCTAACCGCCTTGCAGCGCCTGCTGCGCTACTGCCCGCCGCCCGAGGTGGATCATGCTTAGACCGCGCCCCAAGCAAGCCGAAGTGCTGCGTTTTCGCAGCGGCAAAATGGGCGTTTCTGCCGTGCCCGGCAGCGGTAAAACGCACACCCTTTCCATGCTGGCTGCGCAACTGGTGCAGCAGGCTGACCTGGCAGATGACCAGGAGGTGCTGATTGTCACCCTCGTCAATTCGGCGGTTGACAACTTCGCCCAGCGCATCCAGCTCTTCCTGAAAGGCAGCGGTCTGCTGCCCGGCATGAACTACCGCGTGCGCACCCTGCACGGCCTGGCGCATGACATCGTGCGCGAACGCCCCGACCTGGTTGGCCTTTCGGATCGCTTTGAGATCATCGATGAACGCGACGCCAACCGCATTCTGGACGATGCGGCCGAAGCCTGGCTGCGCAACAACCCGCTGTTTTACGAACTGTACGCGGCTGATTTTTCCAACCCCCACGACCAGCCCAAATATTACAAGAATTGGCATGAGACGGTTATGACTGTTGCCGGCAATTTCATTCGCCTCTCCAAAGACCTGCAAATGCTGCCGGAAGATTTGAAAAACAGGCTCGACACCCTCCAGGATCCGCCGCTGCTGCTGCGCATGGGTTATGAGATATACCGTGATTACCAGCGCGCCCTGCAATACCGCAGTGCGGTTGATTTTGACGATCTCATCCGCCTGGCGCTGCACGCCATGCAAACCGACAGCGGCTTTTTAAACCGACTGCGCCGCCGCTGGCCGTTCATTTTGGAAGATGAAGCCCAGGACAGCAGTCGTTTGCAGGAAGAAATTTTGCGGCTGCTGGTGGGTGAGCAGGGCAGTTGGGTGCGTGTGGGCGATCCCAACCAGGCCATTTACGAGACCTTCACCACCGCCAATCCCAAATACCTGCGCAACTTCCTGACCGAACCGGGTGTGATCAACAAAGAATTGCCCAATTCAGGCCGTTCCACGCACAGCATCATCTGGCTGGCCAACACGCTCATCGACTGGGCGCGGCAGGAACATCCCGTGTCTGCGCTGAGAGATACACTGACCCTGCCGCACATTCAACCTACCCCGCCCGGCGACCCACAGCCCAATCCGCAGGACAAACCGCATTTCATCCACCTTTCGGGAAAAGCATACCAGCCCGAGCAGGAAATTCGGGTCGTTGTTCAATCTATCAAAAGCTGGCTGGAAGAAGATCAGGATCAAACAGTGGCAGTGCTGGTGCCGCGCAACGAACGCGGCGCCAAGATGGTGGACGCCCTGCGCGAAGCCCAGATTGATTATGTTGAACTTCTGCGCAGCAGCCTGCCCACCCGGCGCACCGCCAACATTCTGGCCTGCGCCCTGTTTGCCCTGTCAGAGCCGGCCGACGCCCCCCGTCTCTCCGATCTCTACCAGGCGTTGAATGAAGATGTCAACGCCTCCAGAGAAATCAAGGCGTTAGTGCGCGCCGAGTCCCAAATCCTGCGCAGTTGCCGCCAGGTTGAGCAATTCTTATATCCCCTGCCCGGCGAAGATTGGTTGGATATGCTGCGCCAGCAGGAGAGCAACGAAGAAGCAATTTCACGCCTGGAATATTTGCGCTCCTTGCTGCAGCGCTGGCAGCCGGCCAGCGTCCTGCCGGTTGACCAGTTGATCATCACCATGGCGCAAGATGTTTTTGACCAGCCCAATGACCTGGCGCTTGCCTATAAACTGGCTCTGGTGCTGGAACGCTACCAGACAGCCCACCCCGCCTGGAGCCTGCGCGACTTCGCCCAGGAACTGCACGACATTGCCAACAACGACCGCAAATTTGACGGCTTTTCGCGTGAAGACAACGGTTTCGATCCTGATCTGTATAAGGGTAAAGTGGTGGTTGCCACAGTGCACAAAGCCAAAGGGCTAGAATGGGACCGCATCTATCTCATGTCGGTAAACAACTATGATTACCCATCAGCGCTGGAAGGTGATTCCTTTATCGCAGAACGCTGGTACGTGCGAGACAGGCTCAATTTGCAGGCTGAATGCCTGGCGAAGTTAACGGCTTTGATTGAAAACGATATTCCGGGCGTGTACCTTGAAGAGGGAACCGCCACCAACCAGGCGCGTCTCGATTACGCCGCCGAACGGCTGCGCCTTTTCTTTGTGGGCATCACCCGCGCCCGGCAAGAACTGGTGGTCACCTGGAACACCGGGCGAGAAAACGCCGGTTCGCAAGCCTGCCAGGCTGCATTGCCCCTGCAAGAACTGGCGAAAAAATGGGAGGAACACCAGCATGCCTCTGCCTGAAAATTTCCAATTCAGCGCGTCCAGCCTGCAAGATTATGTCGATTGCCCGCGCCGCTTCGAATTGCGTTACTTGCTGCGCCTTAGCTGGCCCGCCCTGGAAACCGAACCCGTGCTGGAACGCGAGCATCACCAGGAACAGGGTCGCCGTTTTCATCAGATGGTGCAGCAGCACTTACTTGGATTTTCACCTGACCAACTAAACAACCTGGCTGACACGCCTGAATTGCAGCGCTGGTGGCAAAATTACCTCAACAACACCGTTCTGGATGAATTGCCCCCTCAACGCCGGGTGGAATATACATTGTCAATTTCTCTGAACGGCTTTCGTGTCACCGCGCAGTATGATCTGCTGGCTGTGCAGCCTGGTGAAAGGGCAGTAATCGTGGACTGGAAGACCAGCGCGCACAACACACCGCGCTCCACACTGATCCGGCGCATTCAAACCCGCCTCTATCCCCTGGTGCTGTGCCTTTCAGGACAGGACGCCCGCTTTGGCGTCCCCCTTTCTCCTGACCAGGTGGAGATGATCTACTGGTTCACCGACTATCCCAACGATCCGCAGCGCTTTCCTTATACTGCCGCCCAGATGTCGGCTGATCAAGAAGAAATTGAGCGGTTAATTCTCGATATCACCAACCGCAGACCAGGTGATTTTCCGCTTACAGCCAATGAACAGCGCTGCCAGTTTTGCCGTTATCGTTCACTTTGTCAGCGTGGTGTGCAGGCTGGCGACTGGCAAAACCTGGAAGCGTCCAAAGAGCAATCCTCCGGCGGCGGCTTTGACCTGGACTTTGACCAGATCGCGGAGATTGATTTTTAATGCAGCGCATCTATCAATGGAATGAACCGCCTGAGATCTTCATTCCAACCGCTTTGTTCGACCTGGTTGAACACCCCCTGGTAGCCGAACTGTTGGTGCGTCGCGGCATAACTGATGGACAGACAGCGCGCGCCTTTCTTGACCCGCAGGCGTACAAACCCTCCAATGCTATGGATTTCGCTGACCTGTCCAAAGCAGCCGAGCGCATCCACACAGCCCTTCAGAAGCACGAACGTATTGGCGTGTGGGGTGATTTTGATGTGGACGGGCAGACCGCCACCGCTGTGTTGGTATCAGCGCTTAAACGGCTGGGGGCAGACGTCATCTATCACCTGCCGGTGCGCGGCCTGGAATCGCACGGCATGCGCCGCTCGGCGCTCAGCCGCTTTCTCGATTTGGGCTTCCACCTGCTCATCACCTGCGACACAGGCATCAACGAGGCAGCGGCAATTGACTACGCGAAATCAAGAGGCGTGGATTGTATCATCACCGACCACCACCTACCGTCCGCCGAAATCCCGGCGGTGCTGGCGGTCATCAATCCGCACCTGCTCCCTCCCAACCATCCAGCCGCCTCGCTGGCAGGTGTCGGTGTGGCTTATTCTTTTGCGCAGGGTGTGATCAACTGTCTGGAATCTTCTGCTTCGTTGGACGATCTGCTTGACCTGGTTGCACTGGGCGGCATCGCCGATATGGCTGCCCTCACCGCTGACACCCGCTATTACACAAAATTGGGATTGCAGCGAATGCGCTCCAATACGCGCCCGGCATTTTGCGCCCTGCTTGAAAACGCGGATGTTGACCCGCTCACGCTCGACGAGGATGACATTAGCCGCCAGATTGCACCGCGCCTCAATGCCGTGGGGCGAGTGAAAGATGCCAACGAACTGGTTGAATTTCTAATGAGTGATAAGCTGGAAGAAGCCCGCATCGCGTCAGCTCGCTATGAACAAATTTATCTGGAACGAAAATTAAAAATTGACCAGTGCGCCCAGGCGGTTGAAAAGCAAATCGATAGCGACCGTTCGCTGGTTCACAGCCCGATGCTGGTGCTTTCCAATCCTGCCTGGGATGCCAGTGTGCTCAGCACGGTGGCCAGCCGCATCAGCGACCAGTACAACCGCCCGGTGATCATTCTCTCCGCACCGCCGGACGGCATAGCCCGCGGTTCTGCCCGCGCCCCTTCGGGAATCGACCTGATGCAAATGTTGAAGGAACACAACCATTTGTTAACCGATGTTTTTGGGCACACATCTGCCGCCGGAGTTGCCCTGCCGCAGGAGAATATCGCTGCCCTGCGCGCGGCGTTGAACAAATCAGCCGCCCGCTTCATCGGCGCCGAGCCCGCCCCCACCCCCTTGTTCATTGATTCTGAACAACCGCTGTCGCTTTTTGACCTGGACCTGGTTCAGCAAATCCAACAACTGGCGCCGTTTGGCAAGGGGAATCCTGCGCCGGTTTTTCTCGCCAGAAAAATAAAAATCAAAGGCGTCAAGAAAATCGGCAAGCAGGATGAACACCTCCGTTTGCAAATGCAAGATGAGCATGGAGAAAAGTTCACCGTGCAGTATACATGGATGGATGCCAGGGCAAATCCTGAATCAGTTATCGATGCTGACGTTACCCGGGCAGCGATTGAGATCCTGGATAATCGTGGCGCTCCCGATCCGCAGGCCGTCCTTGATTCACTCCCCCCGGGCGAATTCGTGGTGTGGGCTGAAGGGAAAATTTCAAACGCATCCTGTGTGCATCGTTTGCAAGTCATCCCGTCAAAAACACTGGTGGTCAGGTCCATCCCCCCGGGCGCAGGTGAATTGCAGCAGGTGATCCAAAAAGTCAAACCGCAACGCGTGCTGCTGTTGGCCGAACAAACCTCCCCGGCAGATTTTCAATCCTTCCTGACCATGCTCACGGGATTGGTAAAAACGGTGCTCAACAAAAAAAGAGGCATTCTCTCCATCCATGAACTGGCCGCCCTGTGTGGACACCGGCCAGGCACCATAAAAGCCGGCTTGCATTGGTTGCAAAGCGCCGGGAAAATTTCAATCATCCGGCAGGATGAAGATGAGTGGATCATCACTACAGGCGGCAATTCTCGCATCGCAGCTTCTGAGGACGAAAAGCGCCTGCGGATTTTACTGGATGAAACTGCGGCTTACCGCCAGTGGTACCGCACCGCTGAACCGGAACAGATCATTCAAAGTTACTGGTTGAAACCTGAAGGGAAAAAAGGATGATAACACCATGACCGATCCTATTCATTGGGGCATTCTGGGGGCTGCGCGCATCAACCGTTCTTTTGTGCCCTCATTGCTTTGTTCCAAACAGGCGCAATTGGCTGCCATTGCCAGCCGCAGTGTTGACCGCGCCCGTGAACAGGCAGCCCAGTGGAAAATTCCCCGGGTATATGCATCTTATGAAGAATTGCTGGCCGATCCTTCCATTGACGCCGTATATATCCCGCTTCCCAATCATTTACATAAAGAATGGGCTGTGCGCACGGCGCTGGCAGGTAAACACGTTCTGGTTGAAAAACCCCTGGCACTCTCAGAACAGGAAGTGGATGAGATAAAAGATGCTGCCTCACAGGCCAATGTTTTTGTGACTGAAGGCATGATGCACCTGCACCACCGCAAAACCACCGCCGTGCGCCAAATGCTCGAACAGGGCGTCATCGGCGACCCGCGATATTTCCAGGGAGAATTTACCTTCCCGCTCACCCGTCCTGATGACTACCGCCTGGAAAAACAATTTGGCGGCGGCAGCCTGTGGGACGTGGGCTGCTACCTGGTCAGTTACGCCCGCATCTTGTTTGGTGATTTACCTCAATTTGTGCAGGGTTTTCAGGTCAGTGCGCCTGCCGGGGTGGATCGCACATTTTCAGGCATATTGCAGTTTGAAGAAGGTCAGATTGCCCACATTTTCACCAGCTTTGACCTTCCGCGCCGCCGCTGCATTGAAATTCGCGGCACTCAGGGCAGCCTGCTCATCCCCGAACCTTTCCGAAGTGAAAAACCAACCCAGGTCATTCTCAAGACTGAACAGGGAGAAAAGCCGTTTCATTTCCCAGCCCAAGATCGCTATCTGGGAGAAATTGAGGATTTGCAGCATGCCATTCTCACAGGTGAACCTCCCTCCGCCAGTCTTGAGGAAAGCCGGCTAAATATTCGCACAATTGCCTGCCTGCTGCAGTCTGCCAATGTGGGTACTGTTATAAAAATGTATGCATAATCCTTAAAAAATCCTTGTTTATTCTTGAATTTTTATGCTATACTTCAACATTGTGGCAAATTGCATCTCAGCATTTGCCTTTCCGCTCTCAATGTGCTTACGGCATTGATTGAGGGCAATCCCGAGGAAAGGAGGTTCCCAAACCATGCGCGATTATGAAGTCGTGATTATTCTGCAACCCGACCTGGATGAAACTGCGGTTGGCGAAGCCATCGAGCGCGTCAAGAGTTGGATTACTGACGCTGGCGGATCCATCGAGAAAGTTGATCTGTGGGGTAAACGCAGACTGGCTTACCGCATTCGCAAACAGCGTGACGGCATCTACGTTTTAATTCAGGCGAAGATGGAAACCAGTTTTACTGCTGAACTCGAACGCAACTTGCAACTATTTGAAACCGTGATGCGCTTTATGATCACCCGGATGGATGACTAGTCCATCCCTGTAACGAAAAGAAGCAACAAGGTCATCGCATTTACAAGGAGCATGACATGAGCCGAGGATTGAACAAAGCAATGATCATTGGGCATCTAGGACGCGATCCCGAGATGCGTTATACGCCTTCAGGCAAGCCGGTTACCACATTCACTGTGGCCACCAGCCGCACCTGGACATCATCTGACGGCGAACGGCACACCGACACCGAATGGTTCAACATTGTCACCTGGGGCAACCTGGCAGAGATCTGCAAACAATATCTCAGCAAAGGGCAACAGGTGTATGTGGAAGGACGCTTACAGTCCCGCCGTTGGGAAGACTCGAACGGCGCCAGGCACACCAGCATTGAAATTGTTGCCAACGAGATGATGATCCTGGGAGACCGCCATGAATCATCCGACGCCCAGTCTGATGAAACCGAACTGGACGAAAGTGATTCACTCCGTCGTGCTGAAAACGAAGAAGCTGATCAAGGCTTCCCGTATTGAGTTTTGGAGTAAATAAAATGGAAGATCAGGAATTCAACGGCGCACCGCAAGGTGGGAGACGTTATATCGCCCGCCCCAAAATTTGCCAGTTCTGCGCTGATAAAAACATCAAAATTGATTACAAAAACGTGGACTTGTTGTCCCGCTTTGTCACCGACACAGGCAAAATTCGCCCCCGTCGGCAAACAGGCACCTGCGCCCGCCACCAACGCGCGGTCGCTGGCGCTGTCAAACGCGCCCGCCACATCGCTCTGCTTCCCTTTGTGGGAGAGCCCTGGGAAGACGTTATTCGATAATTGGTATGGATCTCGAACAGGCATGGGTGTTTTCACCCATGCCTGCATACCATTAAATTGAGGGTTTCATGCCTAACAATCAACCCCCCCGAGAATTAACCAAAAAACATATGGCCCGGCAAGAGCGTGAACGAAACCAGACACGCCTCTTGCAGACTGTTGCCATTGTCATCGTTGCTCTTGTCGTTCTGGTTTTGGCCTATGGTATCCTGGATCAAACCTACTTGAAAAACCAGCGGCCGGTTGCAAAAGTGGGCGACAAGACCATCACCTTAACCGATTTCCAGAAGGAAGTGCGCTACAAACGCTGGGATCTGGTTCGCAGCTATCAACAGGCTGCTCAACTTGCCCAGGCTTTCGCTTCCAGCCCCGAACTAGCCCAATCGTTCCAGAACAACCTGGATCAGATTTCGCAGCAATTGGACCCCACCTATGCATCGGTGCTCGGGTCTCAGGCAGTGGAAGAATTGATTCAATTTGCCGTCATTGAACGTGAAGCCAAAAATCAAGGCATCACCATCAGCAACGATGAGGTGACAGAAGCCTTGCAGGGCGCCTTCGGATACTACCCCAAAGGTACACCCACCTCTGCCCCAACCACAGCATCGGCGGTTTATTCCACCCTGTCGCCGGCTCAACTGGCCTTGGTAACCGTTACACCCACCATTGCCGAACCCACGCCATTCCCAACAGCCACTCCCGATGCTGCCGCCACCCCTTTTCCCACCGAAACACCATACACCGAAGAAGCATATAAGGGCAACTTAAAATCCATTGTAGACGAGCTGGCAACCATTCAATTCACCGAAGCCGATCTGCGCGAGCGTTTCCGCAGTTACCTGCTTATGCAGAAATTGAGTGAAAAGATGGGCGCCGATGTCCCCACCACGCAAGAGCAGGTCTGGGCGCGCCACATCCTGGTGAAAGAAGAAACCCAGGCGAAAGATGTGCTCAAACGGCTGGAGCAAGGCGAAGATTGGTCTGCCATTGCTGCTGAAGTCTCGCAAGACACTGGCAACAAAGACAAAGGCGGCGACCTGGGTTGGTTTAGCACGGGCAAAATGGTGGCTGAATTTGAACAGGCAGCTTTCAGCCTGAAAGTCGGCGAAATCAGCCAGCCGGTAAAAACCAGCTTTGGCTATCATATCATCCAGGTTCTCGGTCATGAAGAGCGCCCGTTGAGTGCTGCTGAATTGAACACAGCCAAACAGGCCAAATTCAACGAGTGGTTAACCACTGCGTCGGCTGCTGAAGATATTCAGCGCTTTGATGAGAACTGGGCAGATTTCATCCCCACCGATCCAGACCTGACCACACAGTTCTAATCAATACATAATTCCAATCAGTAATAAAAAACGGCGCCTGAAAAAATCAGGCGCCGTATTGTATTATTTCACCATATCTTCACTGACTTCATCCAAACGCAGGCTGATCACCTGGCTGGTCGAGTCGCGTCCCATAGTCACGCCGTAAATCACATCGGCAGTCTGCACCGTGTTGCGGTTGTGTGTGATGACGATGAACTGGGTGGTCTGGCTCAGGTCTTTCAACAAATCGCAAAAACGCCCCACATTGGCTTCATCCAGCATGGC
>Ga0334889_1004329_pt1 | contig 12869 bp, 10 predicted proteins | sample GraSluR1_MG_2_FD_207222 | JGI IMG/M metagenome (GOLD analysis project Ga0334889, IMG submission 207222) | Sludge microbial communities from methane-producing bioreactor in Wageningen University, Netherlands - Granular Sludge_8_08-R1 | ecosystem: Engineered > Bioreactor > Anaerobic > Unclassified... | reverse complement strand
ATACAGTGTATTTCCAAGCTCCTGAGCCATTGAAGCTGGCAGCCTGAATCCGGAAAAACAACAAATAAATCGGATCATTGCTTATTCTACCTCTCAGGCTGTCTCACAAAACACGACCAGTTCAGTCTACACAAGGGTGTGGAGTTTTTTTCGTAACAATACCAGAGTATACTATTTTTTGGTTACATATTTTCAGAAAGAGATTGAAGACATGAAAAAATACTACGCGCACTCAACAGACAATGCTGACAAGTCGAATTGGCAGGAGCTCTCAGAGCATTTGCTGGCTGTTGGCAAAAAATCAGGGAAATTTTCCAGCGCATTTCATGCAGAAGACTGGGGCAGAGTATGTGGGATTTTGCACGATATAGGTAAAGCCTCACGTGAATTCATCAGGCGGCTGGAAGGCGAAAATATCCGGGCTGGCCACTCCATTCATGGCGCGAGGCATGCCCGTGATCGCTATGGCCTCTTGGGTACACTTCTGGCTTATGTTCTGGCCGGACATCACGGAGGCCTGCCCGACGGCGGTGACCAGGAAGGGCAGTTACACTACCGCCTGCGTCATGAACGTGTTCCTGAAGCGGATGCGGCCGCTGTGGAAGCGCTGCTCGCATCCCTTCCTCCGGAGTTACGTCCGCCATTTTGTTGTCCACGTGAAGAAGCCGGCTTTGTGCTGGCTTTTTTTACGCGCATGCTTTTTTCCTGCCTGGTGGATGCCGATTTTTTGGACACGGAAAAGTTTTGCGACCAAGAAAAGTCTTTGGTGCGTGAGGTTCGTTTTCAAAGCATTTCAGAACTCAAAGCCCGGCTGGATATGTTCATGGCCGCCGTCATGCAGAAAGCAGAAAAAAGCGGCCCAGAAGGTCGGGTAAATACCCTGCGCACGGAAATTTTAACACAATGCCGCACACGCGCTTTGCAACAACCTGGGTTTTTTACACTTTCTGTCCCCACCGGCGGAGGAAAGACTTTATCCTCTCTGGCCTTTGCGCTGGAACATGCCGTTATGCACAAGAAACGTCGCGTGATCTATGCTATCCCTTTTACTTCTATTATTGAACAGAATGCGCAAATTTTCTGCACTGCTCTGGGTCAGGAAAACATTTTGGAGCATCATTACAATTATGCTCAAAAAGAAAGTCCGGAGACTACATACGAACGCTGGCGCGGACTGGCCGTGGAAAACTGGGACGCTCCCGTAGTGGTCACCACTAACGTGCAGTTTTTCGAATCACTTTTTTCGAATAAGTCTTCTCGTTGCCGCAAACTGCATAATATCGCGGAAAGCGTCATTATTCTGGATGAAGTTCAGGCCATTCCCGCAGAATATCTTGAGCCAAGCCTGGCCGCACTGCGTGAACTTGTGACTCGCTACGGCTGCTCTGTTGTATTATGTACGGCCACTCAACCTGCCCTGGACACGTCGTCTCTGCAGATGGCACTGCATGATATGAATCCAATCATCTTGGATTCAGCGCGATATTTCACAGAGCTGGAGCGTACCAATATAACGTTTCTGGGCAGTCTGGATGATGCTTCCCTGGCGCGCCGCCTGGATGACCATGAGCAGGTGCTCTGCATTACCGCTACCAAGCCCCAGGCCCGCGCAGTATTTGAACAGCTGCAGAATACGGAGGGCGCCTACCATCTTTCAACCAATATGTATCCTGCGCATCGGCGGCGCGTGCTGAAAGAAATTCGTTCTCGACTGCAGGACGGGCTGCCCTGCCGTGTGGTTTCCACCAGTCTGGTGGAGGCTGGCGTTGATATTTCACTGCCTGTGGTTTATCGGGCTCTGGCTGGACTTGATTCCATCGCTCAGGCCGCCGGACGGTGCAACAGAAATGGCGAACTCTGGCCAGAATTGGGCCAAGTTTTTGTGTTTGAGCCCGAAAAAATGCCGGCCATGCCGTGGCTTCGGCGGTGCGCTACTACCACCAAAGAAGTGCTGCGAAATCTCCCCAAAAATGTGAATCCGCTCAGCGAAGCCGCTATCCGCCGCTATTTTGAACTGCTCTACAGCAAGGAAAATCTGGACAAACAGGGCATTTTGCCTCGTCTGCGCCAGGCCGTGGGGGTAGAATTCATTTTTCCTTTTCGGGAAATCGCAAGCAACTTCAAAATGATACAGGAAGAGGGGGTGACGCTTATCATCGCCCTGGAAGAAGAGGTTCAAAAATACGTGGAAGCCCTGCGCTGGGCCGAATTTCCCCGGCCGATTTTGCGGAAACTGCAGCAGTACAGCGTCAGTCTGCGCATGCGTGATTTTCAAAAGCTGCAAGGTGTAGTGGAAATGGTTGATGGGGAATATGCGGTGCTTCGCAACCCCAGTGCCTACGACGCGCATGTGGGTCTTAAAATTGACTCGGCAGAACTGTGGGAACCAGCGGATTTAATATCGTAAAATTTAACTTTCAATATTATAAAAATAATATTTGACATGTCGAGTTTTTCTGGAAATAATAATTTTGTCACATTAGGTGTGGGTTGAAACATAATGTTGAATGTTCTTGCGTCGGAGGTGCGGAAGAAAATTCTTTCGCACCACTTTCTGATCACGGAGGTGTTATGGCCTACGGTGTAAAGTTGCGTGTGTGGGGTGACTATGCCCTGTTTTCCAGGCCTGAGATGAAGGTGGAGAGAGTTTCGTATGACGCGCTGCATCCGTCTGCAGCGCGTGGAATTCTTGAAGCCATCCATTGGAAGCCGGCAATACGGTGGGTAGTAGATAAAATTCATGTGTTGCGGCCTATCAAGTTCGATAACATTCGCCGCAATGAAGTCAGTTCTAAAATTGTTAAGCCGAATCCGGAAACAGTGATGCGGGACGGCAAGCCGCTTTTTTTTCTCGTAGATGATGGCGACAATCGTCAGCAGCGAGCTGCAACGCTTTTGCGCGACGTGGAATACATCATCGAGGCCCATTTTAAGATGACGGAAAAGGCCGGGCCCGGCGACAATGAGGGAAAGCATCTGGATATTTTTAATCGCCGGGCCAGGGCCGGGCAGTTTTTCCATCAGCCATGCCTGGGATGCCGGGAGTTCCCAGCATTTTTTGAATTGCTGGAGGGCGATCCGCCCGTATCTTGCTATGCCGGGCAAACCAAAGATCTGGGCTATATGCTGCTGGACATAGATTTTGAGAAGGGCATGACTCCACTTTTTTTCAAAGCGGTCATGCAGGATGGTATCATCACGCCGCCCAGTCGGTTCTCCGCGGAGGTGCGTTCATGATTTTGCAAGCGTTAAGCAGCTATTACGAGCGTGCCCAGGCTGATCCGGCCATAGACATGCCAGCCTACGGAACGAGCATGGAAAATATTTCTTTTGCTCTGGTTCTGGACTCTGAAGGCAACGTGGTCGCTCTGGAGGATTTGCGGGAGCAGGACGGAAAAAAACTGCGTCCTCGGAAGATGGCAGTTGCCGCCGCCGAAAAGAAAGCCAGCGGGATCAAGGCTAATTTTCTCTGGGATTCCACAAATTACGTGCTTGGTGCGGATGACAAGGGCAATCCCGAAAGAACCCGGAAATGCCATGAAGCTTTTGTGGAATTGACCAGAAAGTTTTGCAGTGACGAAGATCCTGGGCTCAAGGCTGTGCTCAGTTTTCTGGACAAGCCTGACAAGGATTTTTCTTCGTTTCCCCAGTGGGAAGAGATGCTGGCCGGCAATGTGGTTTTTCGTCTGGATGGCGTGGAGGGTTTTATTCACGACCGCCCGGCGGCCAGGGCGGCCCGCAACAAATGGTTTGGCGACAAGGAAAAGGAAATTTCCGGGCAATGCTTGATCAGCGGGGATGAGGACACGTATATTGCCCGCCTGCATCCATCCATAAAGGGTGTTTACGGTGCGCAAGTCGCTGGCGCGTCCATTGTTTCTTTTAACAAATCAGCTTTTGAATCGTATGGGAAAAAACAATCTTACAATGCGCCGGTCAGCGTCTTGGCTGCTTTTCAGTATGTCACGGCTCTGAACTCGCTTTTGGCCAGATACAGCCGGCAGCGGATGACCATCGGCGATTCCACCATTGTGTTCTGGGCTGAGCGCAAAAGCGTACTGGAGGATTTTCTGGCGGAATGCGGTTTTTGTGAGCCGCGCAAAGGCGAGGAAGAGCCGGAAGTGCGTATTGACGCGCAGACTTCGGTCAAAATTCACGATTTGCTGCTTGCCATCCGGCAGGGACGGCGAGCCGTGGACATTGTTCCGGGCCTGGATGAATCCGTACGCTTTTATCTGCTGGCCTTAGCTCCCAATGCATCGCGTCTGTCCATCCGTTTCTGGGAAGTGAACACCGTGGGCGGCATTCTGGATAAAATCAGCCGCTTTTTTCAGGATATAGAAATAGTCCGCATGTTTGAAAACGAACCGGAATTTCCGTCCCTGTGGCGGCTTCTGGTGCAGACTGCGACCTTGGGCAAATCGGAAAACATCTCTCCGGTTCTGGCCGGAGGCATGGCCAAATCCATGCTTTCCGGCGGACCTTATCCGCAGAGTCTGCTAGCGGCTGTTTTGGGGCGCATTCGGGCCGAGCAGGCCGTGACGTATTTCCGGGCGGCGCTACTTAAAGCATTTTTAGTCAGAAATTGTAAAATGGAGGTTTCCGTGGCTCTTGATCCCTCGCGGACAGATCGTCCGTATCTTTTGGGGCGGCTTTTTGCCGTGCTGGAAAAGGCTCAGGAAGAGGCTATTCCTGGAGCCAGCGCAACTATCAAAGACCGGTATCTGGGGTCGGCCGCGGCAAATCCGGGTCAGGTCTTCAGCGTACTGCTCAAAAACGCATCCAACCATATCGCCAAGTTACGTAAGGATCCCGAGAGGAAAGGGTTCGCTTTTTCGTACGATGTCATGATGCAGGATATTGTAAGCAAATTTGACGATTTTCCCAGGACCATGTCCGCCGAAAATCAGGGCCTTTTCATGATTGGCTATTACCATCAGCGCAAAGACTTTTTTACCAAGAAAAATAAGGAGAATTGACCATGACCGTTATCGCCAACCGCTATGAATTTATGCTGCTTTTTGACGTGGAAAACGGCAACCCCAATGGCGATCCCGATGCCGGAAACATGCCCCGCATTGATCCGGAAACCGGACACGGGCTGGTCACAGATGTCTGCCTGAAGCGCAAAATCCGTAACTTTGTGACCTTGTCCAAAGAAAGTGCGCCGGGATTCAAAATCTATATTCAGGAAGGGGCCGTGCTCAATGAAACCCATAAACTTGCATATAAAGAATTTGATCTGAAGCCTGAGTCTAAAAAACTTCCCAAAAAAGTTGAGGACGCGAAGAAGGTTACAGGCTGGATGTGCTCTAATTTTTTCGACATCCGCACTTTTGGTGCGGTCATGACCACGGAGATTAATTGTGGGCAAGTGCGTGGCCCTGTGCAGATGGCTTTTGCCCAAAGCGTGGAGCCCATTGTGCCGCAGGAGCTGAGCATCACCCGCATGGCAGTAACCAACGTAAAAGATCTGGGAAAGGAGCGCACCATGGGCCGCAAACACATTGTGCCATACGGACTTTACGTAGCTCGGGGTTTTGTGTCTGCGCCGCTGGCCGATAAGACTGGTTTTTCCGAAGAGGATTTGCAGCTTCTGTGGGACGCGCTGGCCAATATGTTCGAGCATGACCGTTCCGCCGCGCGGGGCCTGATGAGCAGCCGCAAGCTTTTTGTCTTCAAGCACAAAGGCAAGTTCGGCAATGCTCCGGCTCATGCGCTTTTTGATCTGGTCACGGTTCGGCGCAAGGAAAATTCCGAAGGCCCGGCCCGGTCTTTTGCTGATTATGAAGTGACCGTGGCTCCGGCTCCGGCTGGCGTGGAAATACTGGAGAAGCTGTAAGGAAAAAGGGCGGTGGGGCTGTGGCTGAACCGTCCTTTTTGAATTCCATGTACACTGAAGACGATCTCCTTCCCCTTTCCGCTTTGCAGCATCTGCTCTTTTGTGAGCGGCAGTGCGCTCTCATCCATATTGAGCAGCTTTGGGCGGAGAATCTGTTCACGGCAGAAGGCCGCGTTCTGCATGAAAATGTGGACAGTGGACCGGATTTTACGCGTGAAGGGCGGCGGATTGTACGCTCGCTTCCGCTCAAATCCTTGCGTCTTGGTTTATCAGGCGTGGCGGATGTAGTGGAATTCGGAGCAACAGGCAGTCTGGAAGGCGTGTTTCCCGTGGAGTACAAGCGAGGCAGGAAGAAGAAGGAAAACTGGGATCGGGTGCAGCTTTGTGCTCAGGCGCTGTGTCTGGAAGAAATGCTTGAAACGCATGTGCCGGCCGGAGCTATTTTTTATGGCCAGCCCCGGCGGCGCGAACAGGTTGAATTTGACGCCTCTTTGCGCGCGCAGACCGAAGCCACGGTACGACGGCTGCATGAACTGATCGCCTCGGGTAAAACCCCTCCGGCTGAGCCCGGAGAAAAATGTGCAGCCTGTTCGCTGCTCGAACTGTGCATGCCGCGCATGGGTGGGAAAAAATCCGTAGCCGCGTACATGGCGGCTATGACCAAAGACATATGAAAAAGCTTTTGAATACACTCTATGTCACGACCCAGGGTGCATATTTGGCCAAAGACGGCGAATGCATTGCGGTGAAGGTCGAAAATGAAGTCCGGCTACGCGTGCCCATTCACACTTTGGGTGGAGTCGTTTGTTTCGGACAGGTGCTGTGCAGTCCATTTCTTCTGGGCTTTGCGGCGGAACGCGGTGTGAACTTAAGCTTTTTGACGGAAAATGGGCGTTTTCTGGCTCGCGTGCAGGGACCGGTTTCGGGAAATGTGCTGCTCAGGCGTGAACAGTATCGACGTGCTGACGACCGGCAGGTCAGCGCGGATGTGGCTCGCGCCATTGTCACCGCAAAAATCGTCAATGCCCGGCGGGTGCTGCAACGTGCAGTGCGTGATCACGGAGATAAGATTGACGCATCGGCCGTGGGAGCGGAAATCCAGCATTTGCAGAACTGTGTAAAACGCGTGCAGCGGCCGCTAGAGCTTGATGTGGTCCGAGGCGTGGAAGGAGAGGCTGCCAACGGGTATTTTGGCGTGTTCGACCACTTGATCCTCGCCGCTGAGCCGGAGTTTCGCTTTATCGGGCGCAACCGCAGACCGCCGCTGGACCGCGTCAATTGTCTGCTTTCCTTTCTATACACACTGCTTGGGCATGATATTCGTGGCGCTTTGGAGGGTGTGGGGCTTGATCCGGCCGTGGGCTTCCTGCATCGTGACCGGCCCGGCAGGTACAGTCTGGCGCTGGATTTGATGGAAGAATTTCGAGCTTTTGTGGCGGACCGTCTGGCTCTGTCTCTGATCAATTTGGGTCAGGTCAGAAAAGGGGACTTCGAAGTACAGGAATCCGGCGCGGTAAAGCTCAGCGATGAGGCTCGCAAAACTGTGCTGGTTACGTACCAAAAGCGCAAACAGGACGAAATATTGCATCCGTTTCTGGAGGAAAAAGTACCTGTGGGCCTTCTTTTCCACGTCCAGGCCATGCTTATGGGCAGGTGGCTGCGAGGGGATCTGGACGGATATCCGCCGTTTATGTGGAGGTGATGTGCTGGTTCTGATCAGTTACGACGTGAGTTTTGAGGACGCGGGCGGTCAGCGCCGTTTACGCCGGATTGCCAAGGCTTGCCAGGATTATGGGCAGCGTGTGCAGTATTCTGTTTTTGAATGCGTGGTGGATCCGGCCCAATGGACAAAACTGAAGCATCGTTTGCTCTCCGAAATGGATGAATCCAGAGACAGTCTGCGTTTCTATTACCTTGGGGCCAACTGGAGGCGGCGTGTGGAACATGTGGGGGCAAAGCCCGCATACGATCCGGAAGGACCGCTTATTTTGTAGCGCGAACCCCAAGTTGTCTCGGAATTCTTGGAGGCTTCGCGAAGATGGCAATATGCTGATTTTATGAGTTAAACTATTTACTCCATCTTGATTGGAAAGATTTTTCCAAAAATTTGTCTCTGGTTCGCGTATGAAAGGGTGTAAACCCAAGGTAGGCAAGGAACACTGGATGGACAGTCGCGCCCATCGCGGGTGCGTGGATTGAAACTATTTTTCCCTTGCACTATATACCTATTGGGTATGTCGCGCCCATCGCGGGTGCGTGGATTGAAACCTGCTTACACCTCACCTCTGGTGGTGATGCACAAGTCGCGCCCATCGCGGGTGCGTGGATTGAAACCATCCCCTTGCCGATGAGCTCGAGGTTTTGCGCAAGTCGCGCCCATCGCGGGTGCGTGGATTGAAACTCTCGCCTGCGGATGCGCAGGTGGATGAGCTGCGTCGCGCCCATCGCGGGTGCGTGGATTGAAACATCTCCGATTATCTTTAAATAATCAACGTCATACGTCGCGCCCATCGCGGGTGCGTGGATTGAAACGCTGCACACCAGGTTTTTGCCGCTGCCAAAATACGTCGCGCCCATCGCGGGTGCGTGGATTGAAACTTCCACCGCACGGATGGCAGACTCGGATATTTTGGTCGCGCCCATCGCGGGTGCGTGGATTGAAACTGCTCAAAGTTCAAGTTTTGGCGGCCGCTCAAGGGGTCGCGCCCATCGCGGGTGCGTGGATTGAAACTCTGCGCGATGATTCTGAGGCCAAAACCATGACCGGTCGCGCCCATCGCGGGTGCGTGGATTGAAACACCATCATTGATTAATATTTTTGAAGTTAAAAAACGTCGCGCCCATCGCGGGTGCGTGGATTGAAACAAAGCGATGGCCGCATTGGCTGTCATAATTGCTTCGGTCGCGCCCATCGCGGGTGCGTGGATTGAAACAGGCCTGCCCCAGGTTGATAGTTGTCCAGGATTGTGTCGCGCCCATCGCGGGTGCGTGGATTGAAACCCATATAGATGATCATTAGTACAAATGAATAAAGAGTCGCGCCCATCGCGGGTGCGTGGATTGAAACTGATGCATATCAACACGCAGAGGTTGATCTTGGGTCGCGCCCATCGCGGGTGCGTGGATTGAAACTCATCATCGGGCCTGGGATTGCCGGGATGTGCCCGTCGCGCCCATCGCGGGTGCGTGGATTGAAACTACTGACTCGCCAGTAAAAACATCTGTTAGCTGTAGTCGCGCCCATCGCGGGTGCGTGGATTGAAACGCATCAAGCACGCCCAGGCCGGTGACTGGATCTGGATTGCGGTCGCGCCCATCGCGGGTGCGTGGATTGAAACGCATCATGGGCGTGGTGGTAAAAGTAAGAAGGGATGTCGCGCCCATCGCGGGTGCGTGGATTGAAACACGCTTGTTGTTTGTTGCACATGCCCAAACCCCCGTCGCGCCCATCGCGGGTGCGTGGATTGAAACGATTTCTGCCTTGCTGCCCAGATCAAAGTGGATCGTCGCGCCCATCGCGGGTGCGTGGATTGAAACCAGGGCTGACATAGGCATGGGCATCAGCATTGCCGTCGCGCCCATCGCGGGTGCGTGGATTGAAACCACTGGACAGGTGATGACCAGGCATCACTGGAAAGGTCGCGCCCATCGCGGGTGCGTGGATTGAAACAATAATATCCCTGCTTTGGTGCTGTTGTTCGGCCTCGTCGCGCCCATCGCGGGTGCGTGGATTGAAACGGTCTCTGGGCCTTGCAGTGTGGTGCGCACAGCCCGTCGCGCCCATCGCGGGTGCGTGGATTGAAACACCGCCGGATCTACAGAGCGCTGCAGGGCATCGCCGTCGCGCCCATCGCGGGTGCGTGGATTGAAACAACTTATCTTTTGTGGCCCACATTTCGGGCAGGGAGTCGCGCCCATCGCGGGTGCGTGGATTGAAACTATGTCGTGCCAATAAATGCTCATTTTTTATCTCGTCGCGCCCATCGCGGGTGCGTGGATTGAAACTCTGCCTACACCTCACCCCTGGTGGTGATGCACAAGTCGCGCCCATCGCGGGTGCGTGGATTGAAACGCCCAGCTGCCGGGCTCAACCAGTTGATCAGGTGTCGCGCCCATCGCGGGTGCGTGGATTGAAACAGCAGGGCCAAGGTCAAAGAGAAATTGGCCTCGAGTCGCGCCCATCGCGGGTGCGTGGATTGAAACGCTTTAACACCGAGGGGGCAGTAGCTGATGCCTGGGTCGCGCCCATCGCGGGTGCGTGGATTGAAACAATTTCTGCTTTTGATGTTCGTACACTTCTAGGAGTCGCGCCCATCGCGGGTGCGTGGATTGAAACAAAGTCTGTTTTTGACGGTGAATATATTTATCTTGTCGCGCCCATCGCGGGTGCGTGGATTGAAACTCCTGGTGCATCCCCATCCCAGCGCGCAGCCAACCAGTCGCGCCCATCGCGGGTGCGTGGATTGAAACGGTTCGCGCCGCCCGGAGACCAGCCACGAACGCGGGTCGCGCCCATCGCGGGTGCGTGGATTGAAACACGCAAAAAGAGTGCTAAATACTTGGCGATCCGTGTCGCGCCCATCGCGGGTGCGTGGATTGAAACCGCCATACTGGCGCACCTCGTCTGCGCTGTAACCAGGTCGCGCCCATCGCGGGTGCGTGGATTGAAACGATCAGGCGATCAAGCATCGCTGGGGTTTGAATCCTGTCGCGCCCATCGCGGGTGCGTGGATTGAAACGCCTCGATAAAGATTGATAAGGAGAGATGGAGAGTCGCGCCCATCGCGGGTGCGTGGATTGAAACTACAAATGGTTTGCACATACCGTTTGCTGCGTAAGTCGCGCCCATCGCGGGTGCGTGGATTGAAACAGTGTCGATAGTAACAGTGTTGCTGCCCTCTGCATGTCGCGCCCATCGCGGGTGCGTGGATTGAAACAGTGGCTGTTTGAGATGCTGCAGATGAGAGGGCGTCGCGCCCATCGCGGGTGCGTGGATTGAAACGGCTGCTTCATGTACACAAAAGAAACTTTATCACGTCGCGCCCATCGCGGGTGCGTGGATTGAAACCCGTAACAGGAATCGAACCTGTAACCGACCCGTGTCGCGCCCATCGCGGGTGCGTGGATTGAAACCCTTGCCCTCATAGTTGTACTCCCCTTGAATACAGTCGCGCCCATCGCGGGTGCGTGGATTGAAACTGTGACTATGCGGTACAGCCGGGCATGCTCGCTCACGTCGCGCCCATCGCGGGTGCGTGGATTGAAACACATCTACAGGAAAATATGTTTTGGGTGAAAACTCGTCGCGCCCATCGCGGGTGCGTGGATTGAAACAACTTATTTCCAAGTTTAATAACGTCAGCAACAGGTCGCGCCCATCGCGGGTGCGTGGATTGAAACAAAGAAACCAAGCATTGAAAACATTTTCAAAACATGTCGCGCCCATCGCGGGTGCGTGGATTGAAACAAGAGCAAAAAGACCACCGAAAATAATTGAGGAAGTCGCGCCCATCGCGGGTGCGTGGATTGAAACATTGAAATATAATAAAACTGCTCTTTGTCTTCATGTCGCGCCCATCGCGGGTGCGTGGATTGAAACTCTTACAAACTAAACAAAACAAAAGGATCATGAAGTCGCGCCCATCGCGGGTGCGTGGATTGAAACGCATTGAAGTTTTGAAGCGTGGTTTTGCTGGTCTTGTCGCGCCCATCGCGGGTGCGTGGATTGAAACATAATCTAATGGCTTACAATTACTTTGGCGCAGAAGTCGCGCCCATCGCGGGTGCGTGGATTGAAACACATATTAGAAGTTATTGACTCTTTTAATGAATCAGTCGCGCCCATCGCGGGTGCGTGGATTGAAACTTATAAGGAGACTTTCCTTCAAACATACCTTTCGTCGCGCCCATCGCGGGTGCGTGGATTGAAACTCTGGTTCATGATAACGATATTGTCTTGCACTTGTCGCGCCCATCGCGGGTGCGTGGATTGAAACATCATATAAAAACCGGATATATCAAAATGACCACGTCGCGCCCATCGCGGGTGCGTGGATTGAAACCAAGCGTGATGGGCTGTGTGTATGTCGTGGTCTTGTCGCGCCCATCGCGGGTGCGTGGATTGAAACATTGTCTGGTCCATTTAGGCGCGCTCAGGCTGCCGTCGCGCCCATCGCGGGTGCGTGGATTGAAACACGAAAAATTAAATGAAAAAATCATCCAAGAAAAGTCGCGCCCATCGCGGGTGCGTGGATTGAAACATGGGTTGTTGGATTTTATCTTGACGGGGAAAACGTCGCGCCCATCGCGGGTGCGTGGATTGAAACTGTTTTGCGTCCCAAAGGAGCAAAAGTAAATAAGTCGCGCCCATCGCGGGTGCGTGGATTGAAACTTCCCTGAACCACTTTTTGGCAAGACGTTCATCGTCGCGCCCATCGCGGGTGCGTGGATTGAAACAATATTGCAAAGTATTGTAACAGACCAGAGAACGTCGCGCCCATCGCGGGTGCGTGGATTGAAACTTTTGTATCATCAACATGGACAGACAATCTTGCTAAGTCGCGCCCATCGCGGGTGCGTGGATTGAAACTTTTGCCGAATAACCAAAAGCAATCAATACTTGGTCGCGCCCATCGCGGGTGCGTGGATTGAAACAGACCTGCAGGCTTGCGGGGTGATCGACAAAGACGTCGCGCCCATCGCGGGGGCGCCTCACACTCCACCCGACATACTTGCGCGGATTGCGGAAGGTTGGACGGGCTTTTAGGTTATGAATAATCTGAATTTATAGTGTTGCAGTACAAAATAAATGATACCTATTAAAAGACTTGGCGAGAACTGATTTAAATTCCACGTGTTGATGATAAAATGCCTTGGAAATAAATAATCAACCTATAGGAAGCCCTATGTGTCAGCCTAGTTGTCGCCTGAATATTTCAGAGGACAATCATGGCCCGTTATTCACCAGAGCGTAAAGAAGCAATTCTTAAAAAGATGGCACCGCCACACAACATGAACGTAGCCGAAC
>Ga0334889_1004320_pt1 | contig 12888 bp, 6 predicted proteins | sample GraSluR1_MG_2_FD_207222 | JGI IMG/M metagenome (GOLD analysis project Ga0334889, IMG submission 207222) | Sludge microbial communities from methane-producing bioreactor in Wageningen University, Netherlands - Granular Sludge_8_08-R1 | ecosystem: Engineered > Bioreactor > Anaerobic > Unclassified ... | reverse complement strand
CGCGGCGGGGCTGCCGGGGAAGCCCGTCAGGCTGCGCGTGCGCGTCCACGAGGTGGAAACGTGGGTGGACGTGCAGTTCGCCGACAATACGCATCCGAAGGAGACGCATCCTTGGAACATTCCCTGGCCCGCGGCGCGGATAACGCTCGGCCCGAACAAGCCTCCGGTGGCCGATTTCCGCATCCGGCCGCAGGATCCGAAGTGGTCTCCCGAGACCATTCTGGACGCTTCGCCGTCGTACGATCCTGACGGGATCATCACCCGGTACTCCTGGACGCTGGTGGCGGGGAGCCCCCCCGATCCCCGGAACGACTCCGTCGTCGCGCACCGTTTTCCGACCGGAGGCATACGGTCGGTTACGCTGAGCCTGACCGACAACAAAGGGGCGACGTCCTCCGTCACGAAAAGAGTGTATGCCTCCAAGCCTCTCACGGTACGGGGGGAGGAGTTCGCCGCGCAAAGCGTCTTCGTCAAGGCGCCGGCGGCGTCGTACGAGGTGACGGTGAGGACCGGCGACCGCAGGAAGAGCGGGACGGACGCCGGAGTCTTCCTTGCCCTCTACGGACCTGCCGACGAAGACGGTACGCCGACAGGATCGGGGGAGATCCATCTCCTCCCGGGGTCGTACATTCAGAGCACCTCCACCGACCCGTTCGAACAGGGGCGGACGGACGTCTTCACCATCCAGGAGATCTACGAGCTCGCCTCGCTCGACGACGTTGTGCGCATGACGCTGCGCCACGACAACGGCGGCAAAGATGCCGGATGGTTCGTGGACGGCGTTCAGGTCAAGAATCTGAAGAACGGGAAGAGCTGGACCTTCCCGGCGAACCGCTGGCTCGCGACGGACGAGGGCGACGGCAAAACGTACGCGGAGTTCACCCCGCTTACGGGAGCCTACGTACGCGGGATTCTCTTCGGTGGAGACACACCCTCCATCGGCATGATCGAGGCGAGCGACAGGATCTTCATCCTGCCCGCAGGCGCTTCCAGCTTCTACTTCACACAGCTTGAAGGATCGCGGGAGCTCCGCGTCTACCGGAACGACGTGCTTGTGGGGACGCACACCCAGGCGGGGCAGGGGCTTCGCGATCCCCTCTACCTCCCGGAGAGCGGCCGGGGCGTTTCGTACGACGCGTCGCTCATCACGGCTCCGGCGCGGTTCCGCGTCCAGACGCTCGACTCCGGTTCCGTCCGGGAGGACGGTTCCGTCTGGGTGCTGCCGCAGAACTGGGCCGGACATGAAAAGACGGCCCGGCAGGCGGTGATGGCGGACGCCCTGATTCGGGAGATTCGCCGGGGCCTGTCGGGAGACGACCCGTACGAGGTCTTCTCCTGCGGCAAGAGCGCGGTGACGGTGTTCGCCGCGGCGCGCCCGAACCTCGGGGCTGCGGGAGTGAAAATCCTGCGGTACGGCATGTCCTCCCTCTCGATCTTCGGCGATTTCGACGATGTGCAGTTCGAACTGTTCAACGAACTCGCCTCCAACCCCTATTTTTCGAGCAAACTTCCCGTGGTGCTCGCGAAGCTTCTGACGAGCACGTTCGCCTCGGTGATGACGGAGATGGCGTCTCTTCTGAAGAGCGTCTACGACGCGGCGGAGTGGGGTGCGGAATTCTTCTCGACGTCCATTTTCGACGCGCCTTCGGACGTCTACGCCGTCGATCTTTTGAATTATATCGCCGCTTCCGACAGCTACTTTTTGCAGTCCGCGGAGATTCTGCGCGCGTCGGGAGAGAAACTGCGCGCGGCGCTCTCGGCCTTCGAACGGAACGACCCCGGCGCATGCGGGGCGGTCTTCGGCAGCCTGTCCACCCTCGTGATCGGAAACGCTCCGGAGAGCGAAACGCTCGCCGATCACAGGGTCGATTACGAAACGGGAGTCGAGAACTACATCAATCACCCCGATACGCAGTATCCGCTCGTTGTGCTCCTCGCGGTGAAGTTGCAGAATATCGCGACCTGGCGAAGGGACGGGCACTCCTTCCTTAATCACTACTACATGCCCGACGCTCCCGGGCTCGACGCGAAGATGGCGACGAGGACGGCGATGGTCCCGTTCGAGAAGGCGATCAGGGATATGCTGAGGATCGCGGGCGGACTGGCGCAGATCTGTCTCATCGGACGGTGAAGCGCACTACGCCGGAGTGCGGTCGCCGCTGCGGGAAGAGCCGGACCGCGAGCGGCGAACGCTTTTTTCGGAGACGGTCGGCGGGCGTCCTCGGGAGATTCCGTGCGCCGACGCGAGCGCTCCGCGTCTCAGACGCTTCCGGCGAACTTCGCCGCGCGCTCCAGGAAGCGCCGCGCCGGGGCGAGGTTCGTGCCGAAGTGCAGATGAAGGTAGCTCGCGAAGGCGTTCTTCCTCGCCAGCCCGTCGCGGTAGACGTTCCCGTTCTTCTCCAGCCGGAGGGAGAAGAGGTCGTCGTTCCCTTCGCTGTCGTAGATGGACCAGTGGAAGAGATGCCCGCGAAGCGACGCGCCCTTCCTTCCGATCAGCGCGCCGCGTTCGAGCGTTCCGCCGCAGTATCCGAGCGCCTGGAGGCGCTTCCCCATCCGGGTGACTCCCGGAAAGACCCCCGCCATTCCGTGCGTCGTCCCCGATTTATCTTCAAGCCGTTCGACAAGGTACATCAGACCGCCGCACTCCGCGAAGAGGGGCATCCCGCGGTCCGCCGCCGCACGCAGCGCCGCGCGGAGCGAGTCGTTGGCGGAAAGCTTCTCCGCGAACTCCTCCGGAAAGCCGCCGCCGATGTATACACCCTGCGCCCCTTCGGGCAGCTTCGGGTCGCGCAGCGGACTGAAGGGGAGCAGCGTCGCCCCCAGATGTTCGAGGATGTCCAGGTTGTCCTGGTAGTAGAAGTGGAAGGCCTCGTCGCGCGCGACCGCGATCCGGGCGTATCCCGGCGTCGCTGCGCGGGAAAAGATCGCGGGAGAGTACGAAGGAAGGAGCGGGGCGCGCCGCGTGAGTTCGAGGAGCGCCCCGACGTCGACATGTTCCTCGACGAGCAGTCGGATGTGCTCGATCATCTCCGCGCCCTCTTCCTGCTCGACGGAGGGAACGAGCCCGAGGTGACGCTCCGGCACGGCGATATCTGCCGTGCGCGGCAGGTAGCCCAAGACCGGGATGCCCGTATCGCCCTCGATGGCCTCCTTGAGAATCCGGTAGTGGTTCGCGCTTCCCAGCGCGTTCAGAAGCACTCCGGCGACCGCGACGCGCCTGTCGAACTTCGAGAAGCCGAGGACGAGCGCGGCGGCGCTCCGCGCCATGGAGCGGCCGTTGACCACCAGCACCACGGGAGCTTCGAGCGTCTTCGCCAGGTGCGCGGTGCTCCCCCGTTCGTCGCGGGCGCCCGCGCCGTCGAAGAGCCCCATTACGCCCTCGACCAGCGAGACGTCCGCATCTGAAGCGTTGCGGTCGAACAGCTCCAGCGTGCCGTCCCGCGAGAGCAGCATCGTGTCCAGGTTCCGGCAGGGCCGCCCCGCGGCCAGGGTGTGGAAGCCGGGGTCGATATAGTCCGGCCCCGTCTTGAACGGCTGGACGGTCATCCCGCGCGAACGAAGCGCGGCGACGAGTCCGGCCGTGAAGGTCGTTTTTCCGGAACCGCTGTTGGTTCCTGCGATCACGATGCGCGGATGTGTCATTTTTCGATTCCTCTCCGGGCGGGAACGCCCTTCGCGAAGTAGTGGCGGATCTCTTGCATCTCGGTGACGAGGTCGGCGCGCTCCAAGAGTTCCCTCCAGGCGTGGCGCCCTGTGAGCACCAGTTCGACCGAGGGGGGGCGGACGTCGAGCAGGGCGAGCACCTCCCCTTCGGCGATCAGTCCGAGATGCGCCGCCACGACGATTTCGTCTGCGACGACGAGATCGTACGCCCCCGAAGCGAGCGCCGTTCCGAGAAAGGCCAGCCCCTCTCCGGCGAGCCTCCGGTCTTCATCTGTTGCGGGAGCGCCGATCCTCCGCTCGCCTCCGAAGGTGCGGACGGTCACGCGGTCTCCGAGGAGCTTCAACGCCTGGTGTTCGCTGTATTCCGCCCTTTTGAGGAACTGGACGAGCAGCACCGAAAGTCCCGCCCCGGCGGAGCGCAGAATCAGGCCGAGCGCCGCCGTGGTCTTTCCCTTCCCCGTTCCGGTATACACATGTACGCAACCGACGTTTTCCATCAACGAAGCCCCTCTCTGCATTTTCTTTCATTATACGGCAAGAAAAACGGCGCGCGCCACGGTGCAGCCGATAAGGGCGGCGAGCTCACGGCTGAAGCGGCTCGAAGTGAAAATCATGAAAAAGTGTATTCAGAGTGGCGTGAAGAGTGTTGATGGTATAATTTTACTATTCTTTTTCCCGGCGGCGCCCTGCCGGCGGGAACGGGCGAGCTCTTCGGAGCCGATCTGGAAGGAGGAGATGACATGGAGAGCGTCTACAAGGTGATCGAGCTTGTAGGGACGAGCAGCGAATCGTGGGAGAAAGCCGCCGCGGCGGCGGTGGAGCTGGCGTCGAAGTCGTTGAGGGACCTGCGTATCGCGGAGGTTACCGCCATGGATATGCACCTCGAGGACGGAAAAATCGTAGCGTACCGGACGAAGATCAAGGTATCGTTCAAGTTCGAAGATAAGTAGCATGTCGCTGCGCTTCGTTTTTCAGCGTATCGGGGCATTGCGCACCAAGGAGCCGCCCGGCCGATGAGGCTTTGAGACCGGGCGGCTCCATATTCCCCGTGCGCGCCCGTAGAGCCCGAAAAGCGCGGATGATATAATCGAATCGAGTATGCGGAGCGTGCCGTATGAACAGGACGTCCTCATTCTCATGGAAGGCGGGGGCAGAGGTTGCAATCCGGAGAGAGCGGGCCGGATCGCTCGGAGAGCGGAACATTCACGTCACGGGAGCGACGATATGACGAAGAAGAAGCAGGCTGACGAAAACTGCCCCGGAAGCGCGCACAGCGCCTCTGAATGTTGTGGAGAAGAGACGCTCCTGGAGGAGAACCGCCGCTTGAGGCTGGAAGCTGCGCTGGCGCGGGAGGCGGCATCGAAGGCGATTGCGGCGAGCGTCGCGAAGAGCGAGTTTCTCGCCACTATGAGCCATGAGATCCGGAACCCCATGAACGGCGTCATCGGCATGACCGGGTTATTGCTGGACACGCGTCTCGACGGCGAACAGCGCTACTACGCCGAGATGGTCCGCGACAGCGCGGTGTCGTTGTTGAGCATCCTGAACGATATCCTTGACTTCTCCAAAATCGAAGCCGGGAAGCTCGAACTGGAAACACTGGATTTCGATCTTCCAAGTTTGCTTCAGGACTTTTCCGCGACGATGGCGCTCCGCGCCAAAGAAAAGAACGTTGCGCTTCTGTGCAGCATCGCTCCCGAAGTTCCTTCGCGACTTCGCGGAGATCCGGGACGGCTTCGCCAGGTGTTGAACAACCTTGTGGGGAACGCCTTGAAATTCACGCAGGAGGGCGAAGTCGAACTCGGAGTTTTCCTTGAGGAGGAGAGCGAGAACTTCGCGCTGCTTCGCTTTTCTGTGCGCGATACGGGGATCGGCATTCCCGAGGAGCGGCTCCCGGGCATATTCGACAAGTTTATGCAGGTGGAATCGTCCACTGCGCGAACATTCGGGGGTACGGGTCTCGGGCTTGCCATTTCGAAGCAGCTTGCGGAGATGATGGGCGGACGGATCCGGGTGACGAGCGTCGAGGGGAAGGGCTCGGAATTTTGTTTCACCGCCGCGCTGGGGAAACAGCGTGAACAATCGATCCCGGACATCTCTTCCGTGGATTTACGCGGCGTGCGCGTACTCGTTGTGGATGAAAAACCCGGGAGTTCCAAGCTTCTGACGACACGCTTGCTCTCATGGGGAATGCGCCCCTCGGAAGTACCGGACGGCGCGTCCGCCCTCTGTCTGCTACGCGAAGCGGCGCGAGGAAAAGACCCGTTCCGTCTTGCCGTTATGGATACGCGGACGGGAGATATGGACGGCGAAGCGTTGGGACGCCTCATCAGGGGCGATGAACTGCTTTCGGCAACGCGCACCGTCATGCTCGCTTCCATAGGCGTCCGCGGCGACGCGAAGCGATTCGCGGACGCGGGCTTCTCGGGCTATCTGAGCGGTCCGGTGCTCCAGAACGACCTTCGGGCAATCTTTTCGCTTGTTCTGTCGGAACAGCGAAAAAAAACGCGTTTCATCGCCACCCGCCATACCGTACGCGAGGCGCTTCCGCCGTTCGACGGAAAGGGCGCGCATATTCTTCTGGCGGAGGACAACGTTACCAACCAGCGCGTGGCGATCGGTATGCTCAAGAAATTCGGAGTGACGGTCGATGTTGTTGCCGACGGCCTCGACGCGCTGGGGTCGGTGCGAAAAGGCGGCTACGACCTCGTGCTGATGGACTGCCAGATGCCGAAGATGGACGGTTTCGAGACGGCGCGCAGAATCCGGCGCATGGAGGAAGCGTGCCGCGACGTACCCATTGTCGCCATGACCGCGTATGCTATGGTCGGCGACCGGGAGAAGTGTCTGCAGGCGGGGATGAACGACTATATCGCAAAGCCGATTCTCCCGGCGCTTTTGCTTGATGCGCTCAAAAAATGGCTTCCTCCGAACGGAAAAGAGAGAACGGGGCCGGAGCAAAAGGGCGGGAAACCGCTCTCGAAGCTGAAGAACAAAAAAGCGCCGAAGCAGAAGAAGGCTGCTCCGGGCGTCCCGGTAGCCGGCGCGGCCGCCGCCCCTGATCAGCAGGCTTGGAACAGGGGGCTTCTCCTCGAGCGTCTTATGGGAGACGAGGGGCTTGTAATGGAGGTGCTTGAGGATTTTCTGGCGGAACTTCCCCGTGAACTCAGGAAACTCGGGGATGTGCTCTCCTCGGATGATCTCGCTTTGATGGAGCGGCATGCGCACAGCATCAAGGGGATGAGCGCATGTACCGGGGCCGAGGCCCTCGCCTCCGTGGCCTTTACAATTGAAGAGAGGACGAGAGAAGGGGACGCGGAGGGCGCGAGAAGCTTCTTCCCCGCGTTGAAAAAGGAGTGGAAGCGGCTGAAAATCGAGCTGGAAGAGGAACGGGCGCCGCGTAGTCACAGCGGGAGGACGAGGACGTAATGCGGCGGGAGCGCCTCATCAAGCAAGCGGGACGTTCTCTTCCGGCGTTCCCTGCAGTTGCGCTTCTTTTCATGTGCATCGCCGTGTGCGCAGTCTGTCTTTTCGCTTTTCCCTCGGACGCGTCGCTCATGGAGGAATTCCGTTCGTCCGGGGAGGCTGTCGAACTCTCCGGGGAAGAGCGCGACTATCTGGCGGCGCTCGGTCCCGTTACAGTCTGTCCCGACCCGGACTGGATGCCGTTCGAGCGCGTCGACGAACAAGGAAACTTTACGGGGATAGCGGCGGATCTGCTGGATCTTGTCGCCGAACGGCTCGACATTGAATTTTCCTATGTTTTCCCGAAGGACTGGAGCGAAGCCCTGGCGCTCTCCAAGTCGGGCGACGTCCTGATTCTTCCCTTCCTGAACAGAACGTCCGCCCGCGAAGAGTGGCTTCTCTTCACCGAACCGCTGTTGATCGATCCGAACGTCTTTATCACACGTGAAGAACATCCGTATGTTTACGACGCTTCGCAACTCGTCGGGAGGACGATCGTTCTGCCCGAAGGGACCTCGATGGAGGAGCGACTTCGCCGCGACTTCCCCAATCTCGACGTGATCACGGTCGAGAGGGAAGAGGAGGTCTTCCGCGCGGTCGTGAAGCGGCGGGCGGACATGACGCTCCGTTCGCTGACCATCGCCGCCTGGACCATCCGCAAGGAAGGCTACTTCAATCTGAAGGTCGCCGGGCAGGCCCCCGAGGAGTATGTCAACCGCCTCCGAATGGGCGTCCTGAAGAGCGAGCCGCGGTTGCGCGACATCCTGAACAAAGGAATTGCAGCGATCACGCCGAGCGAGCGAGAGGCGATCGTCAACCGACATGTGAACATCACCGTCGTCCGGCAGATGGATTACTGGTTCGTCATCAGAATTGCCGCGGCCCTGGGCCTTTTCGTCGCCCTTTCCTTCTACTGGAACGCGCGCCTCCGTCGCAGTCGCGCCGCGCTTGAGGAGAGCGAACGAAGCAAATCCGTGCTGATAGCCAACCTGCCTGGGATCGCCTATCGTTGCCGCTACGACGAAGAGTGGACGATGGAGTTCGTTTCCGAAGGGTGCCTCCGTTTGACTGGGTACTCAAGCGACGACCTGCTGTTCAACAGGAAAATATCCTTCAACGAGCTGATGCTGCCGGAGTACAGGATGTACGCCCGCGCTGTCTGGGAGCGCGCGGCGGCGGAGCGCGTTCCGGCGGCGTTGGAGTACAGAATCCTGACGGCGGAGGGGGAGGAGAAGTGGGTCTTCGAGCAGGGCGTCCCCCTCTATGACCAGACGGGAGCGGTCGAGTTTCTCGAAGGACTCATCATCGACATCTCTTCGCGGAAAGCTCTTGAGGATCGACTTCAAAGCACTCTTGGACTCCAAGGGCTGCTCGCGGAGATTTCCGCCTCTTTCATCAATGCCACGCTCGCCAACATCGACGAGAAGATCTACGCAATGCTCGAACGTTGCGGCGAGTTTCTCAAGGTGGACAGAACCTTCCTCTTCCAACTTTCGGAGGACTGTACGCTCATGTCCAACACGCACGAGTGGTGCGCTCCGGGAATACCTGCGGTGAAGGACGACGTGCAGAACTACCCCGTCGCCGACGTCCCGCTGATCGAGAAAACAATCTGCGCGCGGGAGATGCTCTTCATCCCGGACGTCTCGGAGTTGTCGGAGGAGTGGAGCGCGGAGAAGCGCGAGCTCGAACGACAGCAGGTGCGTTCTGTGCTCTGTCTGCCGCTGATCAAAGGCGGCCGTTTCCTCGGATATTTCGGTTTCGACGCGGTCCGCGCAACGAAGCAGCTCGACGACGAGACGGTCGAAGTGCTCAAGATACTTGCGAACACATTGGCCGACGCTCTGGAGAGCAACAGGATCGGAAAAGAGATGCTGGAGGCCAAAAACCGCGCCGAGGATGCAACCAGGGCGAAGAGCGAATTTCTGGCGAACATGAGCCACGATATCCGCACGCCGATGAACGGGGTGCTCGGCATGACCGCGCTTCTGCTGGACACTCCGTTGAGCGACGAGCAACGCCGGTTCGCCGAAACGGTCCGTTCGAGCGCGGAGTCGCTCCTCGGCATTCTCAACGATATTCTTGATTTCTCCAAGATCGAGGCGGGAAAACTCGATCTGGAAAGCCTGGACTTCAACCTCTCCGCCCTTATGGACGATCTTCTGGCCGGGTTGGCTGTCCACGCGGTGCAAAAAGGGCTGCACCTTCGTAGCGAGGTGGAGTCTGAAGTCCCGGCCACGCTTCGGGGCGACCCCGGGCGTCTGCGCCAGATCCTCGTCAACCTGATCGGGAACGCGGTCAAATTCACTCACGAAGGAGGAGTCGACGTTCGTGTGTCGGTTGCCGAAGAGCGCGAAGAATGCTTTTTGCTCCGTTTTTCGGTGAAGGACACCGGAATCGGCATTTCCGAGGAGAAGCTTGGAGTTCTCTTCAACAAGTTCAGCCAAGCCGACGCCTCGACGGCGCGGCAATACGGCGGCGCCGGACTGGGGCTCGCCATCGGCAAACAGCTTGCCGAGCTGATGAAAGGCTCCATCGGCGCAACGAGCTCGGAGGGGAAGGGGTCGGAGTTTTGGTTCACCGCGCTGTTCGGTCGGGGCATGGCCGACGACGACGATACGCCCGTTCTCTCTCCGGAATCCATCGGCTTCAAAGAGGCGAAGAGTTCCCGGATGCCACGCCCCCGGTTTGAACGAAGGGGAATCCGCATTCTCCTTGCGGAGGACAATCGTACCAACCAGCAGGTCGCCGTGGGCATCCTGAAAAAATTCGGCCTGTGGACGGACGTTGTCGCGGACGGCGAAGAGGCGCTCGCCGCATTGGAGAACGTCCGTTACGACCTCGTGCTGATGGATTGCCAGATGCCCCGGATGGACGGCTACGAAGCGTCCCGCAGAATTCGCGCGAGGGAGGGTGGCGCACGGCGCGTTCCAGTCATCGCCATGACGGCGCACACGATGGTCGGAGACAGGGAGAAGTGTCTGGACGCCGGAATGGACGACTATATCGCAAAACCCGTTTCTCCGGAGGTTGTGCTGGACGTGCTCGAACGGTGGTTGCCCGCCGGAGAAAGCGGCGCTCACGAGTATGTGTCCGTCACGGAAGGCGCGCGGCTCGAAGCAGGCTCGCAACCTGTTTCTCCGCAGGCGCCCTTTTCGCCTTCGGCCTGGGACTCCTCCGTCCTCAAAGAACGTCTCATGGGCGACGACGACCTGATGCGCGAGGTGCTTTTGGATTTTCTGGGCGATATTCCCGGAAAAGTCCGCGCTCTTGAGAACGCGGTTGCCGATGAAGACGCCGTTGCTGCGCGAAGTCTGGCGCACGCCATCAAAGGGGCTGCGGGAAACGTCGGCGGCGACTGGCTCCAGACCGCGGCGCTGGAGGTGGAGCAACTCTGCATGGCTGGGGATATCGAGGGCGCGGCGGCGCCTATGGAGACGCTGCGACGCGAGTTCGGACAAATAGAGTGCGAGATAGAGCGCTTCCTCTCGCTCCACTGAGTCGCCGCGAAACGCGCCCCCCGAGGCGAGCGGAGAAGTGGTACAATTCGCAGTGGTACGCCGATGTTTTCCCGATTTTTCGGGGATATGCCGGAAGAATTCCAGTGGAACGGAGGTTTTCCCCATGAGTTTCTCCGACCCGCACCACGATTTTTTCGACACGGAACGAGGACTTCGGTTCCGCAGGGAGTCGCTGATGGACTCGGGAGGCTTCGGCTGCGAGCTTCTGGGGTTGCTCGTCCCGAAGGAGTGGCGCTTTTCCGGCGCGGTGAACTGGGATTTTTCCAAGATGCCGCCCAAGGCCGCCGCTTCGTTTATCGCGGCCAGCCCCGACGGGGCGCTCGTCGCCGAGCAGTTCCCCCAGGCGGAGTTCTTCTGGACGGAGGACCCGACGCTGGGGTACGCCTATTCGCAGACGGGAGTGCAGAGCATGCAGCCCTTCTGCGCGGCGGATTTTCTTCGCAGGCTCTTTCTCCCCAACGTCCGCTCGCGTGTCGGCGACCCGCGCATTCTCTCGGAACAGCCCCTCCCGGAACTTTCCCGCCATACGCTCGATGTGCTCGATGCCCAGATGACGCTCTTCGGGAGTATCTCCCCCTTTCAGACGCCCTTCGAGACCCGAGCGGACGCCGCGAAGGCCGTCGTGGAATACTCGATCGACGGCGAAGTTATCAGAGAGGACCTCACCGCGAGCCTTTCGTACATGACCACGCATATTCCGTCGATGTTCGCAAGCCTTTCGGTCGTCTCCTGGTCGGCGAACGTCTTCGGATTCCGCGCGCCCTCCGGGAGAATGAACGCCGCCGCCCCTCTCTTCCGCGTCATTCATCAGTCGCGGACGGAGAACCCGCAATGGCATACGAACTACATCCGCCTTGCGGCGACGACTGCGCGCGATCAGATGCGGATGCAGCAGCAATCGTTCGCGGCCATGCAGCAGGTACGGCAGACGCTGAACGAGACGAGCGACATCATCGCCCGAGGCTATGAAGAGAGAAGCCGCGCGATGGATCGCGTGTTCGACGACTACAGCCGCTCGGTACGGGGCACGGAGCTGTACGCCGACCCCTACGCGGGACGGACGGTCGAGCTGCCGAACGGCTACAGGGAGGTATGGACCGACGGAACCGACTATATCCTGAGCGATAACGTAAACTTCAACCCCAACATCGAGTCGCTGCGGAACTGGCGGCGGATGGAGGCGACGAAAGGCTAAGAGCGGATTCCCCTCGAAAGGAATACCGACGGGAGGAACTCCGGAATGCTCCGCTCGCTGCGGAGAATCGTGTTCCAACGAGCCGAAAAGGAGGAATGTGGCATGAAACGGAGCGTGTTCCACCGATGCGCGAAGCGGGCGGCGCTGTGCGCGGGTCTGGTCTTCTTTCTGTGCGTCTTCGCGATGGCCGGTCTCTCGGCAAGCGAGGCCGCGCCGCCGAAGATTCCGCTGAAGGAGGCGGCGCTGAAGGATTTTTCGAACGTCCCGCCTCCGATGAAACTGGACGTCGTCCCGAACTTCAAAGAGACGGCGTTTGCGCTCGACAAAGCGGTGAACCTCAAAGAGGTGGAGGAGGTCGTCGGAAAGCTTACCGCCGCGCAAAAAAGCGCGCTGCAGGAACACCGCTTTCTGCTGCTGCGGAAACCCGAGCTGCATACCTTCTCTTCGATGGGGCGGTACGACGAAATGCTGTGCAACTTCGAAGGAATCGGGGGAAGCTACGACCCCGCCTACCGCGAGCCGTGGAACACCCGCTTCGTCGGCCCGGACGTCTTTCTCCACGCGCTCCACACCTTCTTCTCCAAGCGCCTTGAAGCGATGGAGGGCGGCGAACTTCTGGGCGCGGTGCAGTACATGCTCGAAGAGCTGTACGCCAACGCCTCGTCGCTCCGTTCTTTGGCATCCAGGAAGAATCAGCCGCACTGGGAGCGTTTTCAGGCGCAGCTGGTCGTCCCCCTCGTCCTCGCCCTCAACTGCGACGAGAGCGCCGAACCGGTCTGGACCGATCCCGACGCCGAGCCCGAGCAGCAGACCGATACCCTGAAAAACGCCCTTGCGCTCTTTAAAAAGTACGGCAAATCCTTCTCGAAGAAGACGGCCGACGCCGTCGTCGAAGAACTGAAGCGGATCTACGCCGCGGAGGAGGCGCAGAAGGGGCTTCTCGGCCTCAGCCCGGCCTATGCGAGCCAGAGCGTGGACTACACCCAGTTCACCCCCAGAGGACACTACGAGAAAAATTCGCGCAGCCGCGCCTACTTCCGGACG
>Ga0334889_1004313_pt1 | contig 12913 bp, 9 predicted proteins | sample GraSluR1_MG_2_FD_207222 | JGI IMG/M metagenome (GOLD analysis project Ga0334889, IMG submission 207222) | Sludge microbial communities from methane-producing bioreactor in Wageningen University, Netherlands - Granular Sludge_8_08-R1 | ecosystem: Engineered > Bioreactor > Anaerobic > Unclassified ... | reverse complement strand
TCATATCTATCCCGGTAAAAACCTGATAGGCTTCGGCCAGAGTGGTAGGACCAATCCTGTCCATAACCGGCGGCCGGATACAGATTCCCACGGAATTGTAAAGGTTAATCAAGTCTTCTGCCCAATGGGACATCTTGGCTATATCTACAGTATCATTTTCCATATCGATTATTTCTTCCTTTAGATTATCCGGCATATCCAGATAATCATAGACATGGCTTTTAAAGCCAAAACGCTCTTTCGTATAATCATAATTATTCTCATTGTAACGCAGGTTTTCCACGGGATTCCGGCAGCGCAGATGATCCCCTCCCCTGATATTGGTAAGCATACCCAGAGTCCAGGTAGACCACCTGCCCCGGGCGTCAATCATGGGTATTTCCAGGCCCTTTATATGGACAGCATATTTCTGGGCACCGTCAAAATGTTCAGCAGCCCGTTTGGTACCCTCTGCCAAAATCTTTCCTAAACCTCTTCTTTCCACGATATCCTTCATCAACTGAAAAGCAGTATCGTCATCCCCAAATTCGAGCTCATAGCCCAGGTCTTCCCTGGTGATTATTCCATTCTTATAAAGCTCAGTAGCAAAAGCAATCACACCAGCTATACTGACCATATCCACTCCATAACGCTGACTTAACTCACTGCCTTTTATAGCAGCCTCTGTACTTAAACCCAGAGTAGCCCCGAAAGCTACCATTGGGGTTATTTCCATATCTTTCATCTTCAATCCCTTATACTTGCCTTCGGTAATTTCAACCCAGTGAGCACAGGCGATTATACAGGACTGACAGGCCATATGGCGATCACTGAAGACATCCACTACCTGCTTGCCAAAATTCTCTTTCCATCCATCCAGGGTCCCCCGGCTAAAATTATGATTTCCCAGGGCATTGAACTTTCCGTAAGGAATAGTGGCATTCATGGTCCCATACTCAGTAAAAGCAATATATGACGATGATGATTTAATTAAATCCTGCCCCTTTTTGGTAACAGCCAGTAAGCCCGCAGGATCATGGGGCCTGATACCCCTGGAACCGCGCACCGCAACCGCCTTGAGGTTTTTGGACCCCATTACTGCTCCCAGCCCGGTCCTTCCCCAGCCATCATAGCGTCCGTTCTCCAGGCTGGCAAACCTGATTAGGTTTTCCCCGGCCTGACCAATAAGGGCTAATTCTACACCGCGATGCCTGGCCTTTAATATGTCAATAGTTTCCCAGGAGTCCTTCCCCCAGAGAGAAGCAGCATCCAGAATTTCAACGTTCTCATCACTGATCAATATATATACCGGTTTGTCAGCCTTGCCTTTTAATATCACAGCATCAAAACCCGCATTCTTAAGCTGAGTTCCAAAAAACATACCCGAATTGGATGTTCCAAAAGTACCTGTCATAGGTGATTTAGCCGAAGCTTCAGTTCTGGCTGCAGTAGGAAAAGGCGAGCCTACCAGAGCACCTGCACTGAAAACCAGAATGTTTTCTTCACCTAAAGGATCAACTCCCGGCTTTAATTCATCATAAAGAATCCGGGCATTAAACCCGATACCTCCTATATTCTGAGAAGCAAACTCCGGTGAGAGCTCTCTAAAAACAACCCGCCTATTGCTCAAATCAAGCTCCAGTATCTTCCCGGCATATCCGTACATAATTCTCAACTCCTTTCTGTGAAACCACTGTAAGTAACAAAAAATCTTCTTATCAGCTTAGACCCAAAGAACGACTTAGAAAATCGGAAATTTCTTCAATCTGCCCAAAATCAAACAGGGGCAAACTATCATCTATGGCAAAATCAGCCACCCGGGCAATCACATTGTCAAGCTTCATTGTTTCTGTGTCGATTTCTTTCCTTAGCACTTCTATTTTAGGATAAGATTCCTTTTTATATCCCTCGGTAATCAGCAGATCAACCCCCGATATTTCAGAAATGATTTCCTCAAGGCCTTTCTCTCTATGCCGCCGGTAAACAACGGTCGTTCCGGGTGATGATGCATAAACAGTACTGGCTCCCGCATTAAAAAGCCGGTCAGAATCATGTTCTGTTCTAATATCGAGTACATGAGAAGCATGCTTTATTACCGCTACCTTTATCCCCTTTTGCGAAAGCTTTTCAATAATATTTACCAGCAGAGTGGTTTTCCCTGCATTATGTCTGCCAACAAAAGATACTACCGGTATCATTTAATCACCTGCTCCAAAGTACTAAAAAATATCTTGTCTTAGCTAGAATACTAACGCTTTAAAAATTACTTGTCAACCATTAGTTTGCGTACCAATTATTTGATAATCAGAGAAGGTGATAGGAAACTATTCTAGCGACAACTCCCGGGGAGATGTCCCTGGAATCGTTCCCTGTCACCCCCTCTAGCTGAAGAGTTTTTACATTATCCTAATCATCAACGAACTCATTGCTGGCAAAGCTTACTTCGGTGCTTTCCTATGTCAAAGTTTTCCTGAAAAAGGCTGTTCATAATCGTTATCAGCACTTTGTCGGACGTTAAAGAGGGATTCCAGTATTTCATCCAGTTTTACCCGCTCTGAGCTTTCGTCTTTTAGGGTCAAGTTCTCAACTGCTTTCTATTCTATTTTAGCAAATTACTGACTGCTGTTGCCAGTTCTTTTGTAAGGGTTCGCAGGTTGTTTCTGTTCTTTTTGTTTCATTATTCCATACCCGGGATTATGGTGAACTTGCTCCTGTCCTTCTCAATCCTGGATTCCCAGACGGTTTTTTAAACCCTCTTGAAGTACCTGTGAAAAATTAACCCGGCTTTTTCCGCGCGCTCATTCAAGCAACTTGGTAATGTTAGATTTTTGCGGATATTTGGTTATCATTTCGCATCGTCCTATTTTACTTGCCAATCAGGCGTGCAGCCGTTTTCCGTGCCTGTTCAAGGACCTCTTTTTCATCAAATGTCTTAATCTCCCGGTCCTCCATAACTATATTGCCATCAATAATAACTGTCTCCACATCACTTGCCTGTCCTGAATATACCAGATTGGCCAGGATATCATAACGTGGAATCATATGGGCTTCATCAAGCCCCAGCAAAATCATATCCGCCTTGAGCCCGGCTTTTAGCTGCCCGAATTCATTGTCCATCCCCATTGCCCTGGCTCCATTCAAGGTAGCCATTTCCAGAGCCTGATAAGCAGGCAGGACAGTGGGATTCATGGAATTCACCTTGTGAAGCAAGGCACAGCTCCGCATCTCCTGCAGCATATCCAGGTTATTGTTGCTGGACGCCCCATCAGTTCCCAGTGCTACCGAGATACCCGCTGCCAGCATTTCCGGTACCGGTGCAATGCCACTGGCCAGTTTCATATTGCTCTCCGGGTTGTGAGCCACTCCCACAGCGTACTTTTTCAGAATAGCTATATCTTCGGAATTTACATGCACACAGTGTGCTGCCAGCACTTTATGGGAAAACAAGCCCAGATCTTCGAGATAAGCCACCGGTCTCTTGCCATATTGTTCTATTATGGTATTATGCTCTACCATAGTTTCTGCCAGGTGAATATGTATTCCTACTCCCAGCTCTCCGGCCAGTTCGCTGACCTGTTCAAGATAGTCAGGCGGGCATGTATAAGGTGCATGAGGCCCCAGCATAAAAGTAATACGCTCATCAGCCTTCCGGTGCCACTTATGAACCAGTTCCCGGCTCTCCACTATTGCCTGTTCCTTTTCAGGGCCTACTCCCACCATACCCCGGGCAAGAATTCCTCTTATCCCTGACTGACTCACTGCCCGGGCAGTTTCATCCATAAAGAAATACATATCCGCAAAAGCCGTAGTACCCGATTTAAGCATCTCCACTATCGCCAGCATAGTACCCCAGTAAACATCCTCAGAAGTGAGTCTGGCCTCCAAAGGCCAAATTTTAGTCTCCAGCCATTCCATAAGAGGCAGGTCGTCAGCATAACCCCGCAAAAGAGTCATAGCTGCATGGGTATGAGTATTGACAAAACCTGGCATGGCCACTTTATTGCTGCCATCTATTACCCGCTCATAATCAGCCTGAGGAGCCTCACCCTCACCCACTTCGGCAATAAACTGATCCCCGATTACAATATATCCCTTCTCAATCACTTCATTCGCCCCGGTCATGGGAACAATACTGATATTATCCAGAAGAATACTCATACACCACACTCCTTTTCAAAAATTCGCATTTGCAGAGACTGCGCAGCAAGAAACTTTTTTTGACACAGGCTCGCTACGCTCGCACAGAGGTGGGACAGGGGGACGGATGACACAGGGGCGGTGACACAGGGGGACGTTTTTGTTGTGTCATCAAAGATGACACAACAAAAACGTCCCCCTGTGTCATCCGTCCCCCTGTGTCATCCCCCTGTGTCATCCGTGATTCCTATAAAAACTTTTAGAAAAAAAGCAATTTATTAACCATAGGTTCAATATGGTAGAACTCTTTTAAAACAAAAAATCAAGAAAAAAATCAGCATTAATCATACAAATCTGCGGTAATCTGCGTCTATTCCCCTACGTCGCAGTCTCTGTCTTATATGCATTTATTGCTTGCTTTGTCCATAATATTTAAAGCTCTGGTTCAGGGTATTGATGTCTTCGGGGGATAATGGCTGGACCGGTCCCAGGAGTCTGGCATATATGCTTGTCATAGCAGTTTTCTCCGCAATGTAACAGACCTTCAGAGCAGAAGCCATGTTTTCCCCCACCCCAACCAAACCATGATTGGCCAGCAGCACCGCTTTTCTGTCACTCCCCAGAACCTTCACCGTATTTTCTGCCAGCTCTTTAGAGCCGCAGTGAGCATAAGGAGCCACCTGAACCGGGTGTCCAATGACCTGGGCAGTCTCCTCCAGCACAACAGGAATAGCCATACCGCTCACGGCAAACGCGGCAGCAAATGGACTATGAACGTGGACAATAGCATTTACATCCGGGCGCTGCTTATATATCTCCTGATGAAGGGGAGTTTCTACCGAGGGTTTATACTGCCCTTCCGCCACATTCTTCTCCCATTCAACAAGAACCATATCTTCAATCGTCAGAGTACTGTAATCCATTCCGCTGGGAGTAATAATCATCAACGGCCTGCCCTTAACCCTGGCACTGACATTACCCCAGGTCCCAATAACCATTCCGCTGCTGGAAATTTCCCGGGCTGCATCCACAACGCTTTTACGTTCAGCTATAAAATCCATTATTCACCACTTCCCTGGAACAATCTCTTCAGGCCATCTGCAAACGGCGGCCTGGTTATTCCCTTTTCACTTATAATAGCGGTAATCAACTCATGCGGGCTCACATCAAAAGCAGGATTAAAAACCTCCACAGCGGGGACTGTCAGATTTTGCCCCTGCAATTGACGCACTTCACATTCATCCCTTTCTTCTATGGGAATGTCTTCTCCCGATGCTATTTTCATATCAATAGTCGATAAAGGTGCTGCTACATAAAATGGGATCTCATGATGCCGGGCAGCAAGAGCCAGGGAATAAGTCCCTATTTTGTTGGCGGTATCCCCATTGGCAGCAATCCTGTCAGCCCCCACCACTACAGCATCAACATTTCCCAGCTTCATTACGTAAGCTGCCATATTATCAGTAATGAGTTTTACCGGGATATTATCCTGCAACAATTCCCAGACTGTAAGACGCGCTCCCTGTAAGAGAGGGCGAGTTTCACAGGCCCACACCTGCTGTAATTTGTTTCTGCCGGCAGCCGACCTGATAACCCCCAGAGCTGTCCCGTATCCACATGTAGCCAGAGCTCCGGCATTGCAGATAGTCATAATACTGACTCCCTCACCCAAAAGCTCCTGTCCGTATTCACCAATAGCCTGGTTGATTGTTAAATCTTCGTTGTACATTTTTTCGGCTTCAGCAAGTAAAATTCCTGATATTTGCGGAATATCCAGTCCTCTGTTGTCCAGGTAAACTTTCTCCATCCTCTCCAGTGCCCAGTAAAGATTTACTGCTGTAGGCCGGGTAGATGACAGGAGCTCTTTTATATCGCAAAAATAAGCATCCAGTCTTTCACGTGAACCCTGGTAACGAGCAAGCGCCAGTGCCATTCCATACGCCGCAGTGACTCCAATCAATGGAGCTCCCCTGACCTTCATTTTCTTAATAGCGAGGGCAAGCTCCTCAGGGCTGCTGCACTTTTCATATATGAGATTATCCGGCAATTGACTTTGGTCCAGGATTACCACCGAACCATCCTCAAAATACAGGTTTTTTATCATTTCATTACTCCAGGTTCATCCAATATTTTTTTGCAATCACAATTTTTCGTATCCGGGATATATTTCAAGCTTTCCATAATCAGATACCGCACTTCATGCACGCTCTTTTGCATCATTTCTACTACCTCGCTATGAGTGAGCATGCAAGGAGATATTCCGGCAGCAAAATTTGTAATTATCGAAATGTTGGCGTAACACATACCCAATTCCCGGGCCAGGCAGACCTCAGGCACGCTGGTCATGCCTACAAGATGGCCCCCCAGTTGTTTAAACATGGAAATTTCTGCAGCAGTCTCAAAACGCGGACCTTCTGAGCAAACATAAGTCCCGCCGTTATGTACAACCAGGCCCTTGTCATCTCCGGCCCTTTTAATGGCCTGTCTTATTTCCGGGCAGTAAGGCACAGTCATATCACAGTGTACTACTCCGTGCTCACCTCCATCATAGAAGGTGTTGGGGCGATTTTTAGTAAAATCCAGGAACTGATCAGCGAGTACATATTCACCCGGCTTGCGATCAAAATGAATGGAACCCACAGCTGCAGTAGCAATAATGCTGCGCACTCCCAGCTCTTTTAATGCCATAATGTTGGCCCGGTAATTGATGAGATGCGGAGGAACACTGTGTCCCTTACCATGCCGGGGAATAAAGGCCAGTTCCATGTCCTGATATTTGCCCACCGAAAGCTCGACTTGTCCAAAAGCAGTTTTTTGAATGATTTCTCTAACATCTTCCAATAAATGTGGATCATAAACACCTGTTCCGCCTATTATTGCGATTTCTGCCATAACTATTACCTCCTGAGTTAATTAGTAATTAGTAATTAATAATTAGTAATTTTGGTGGGAAAACTTCGTTTTCCTTCTTATTTTATTTTTGGCCCTGCGGGCCTTTTTTTATTAGTAACCACGGATAGACACAGATGGACACGGATTTTTTCTTCTGTTTTTGGGGGACCTGCGGTCCTTTTTTTGAGCTCGCTTTGCTCGCTCGTTTTTTGCTTATTAAGCACTTTCTGGGTTTTGGTCACAGCCCTCAGGCTCTGTTTCATTACAACATCAACAACTAAAAAAGATCTGTGTTCATCCGTGTATATCTGTGGTTCATTCCAGCCCTGCGGGCCTTGTTTTATTAGTAACCACGGATAGACACAGATGGACACGGATTTTTTCTTCTGTTTTTGGGGGACCTGCGGTCCTTTTTTTGAGCTCGCTTTGCTCGCTCGTTTTTTGCTTATTAAGCACTTTCTGGGTTTTGGTCACAGCCCTCAGGCTCTGTTTCATTACAACATCAACAACTAAAAAAGATCTGTGCTCATCCGTGTATATCTGTGGTTCATTCCAGCCCTGCAACCGTCTGGCGTCTCGTCTCACTAATCTTCAAACAATGCCTGAGCGAAAATATCGGGGGAAAAGTCGCGCAGGTCTTCCAGTTCCTCTCCGATACCTACCAACTTGACTGGGATATCCAATTCTTTAGACACCGCCAGCACTATACCCCCCTTGGCGGTTCCATCGAGCTTGGTTAAGACCAGGCCCGTGACCCCGGTGGCTTCCTCAAATATTCTGGCCTGGCTGATGGCGTTTTGCCCGGTAGTAGCATCCAAAACCAGTAAAACCTCATGAGGCCCATCAGCAATCTCCCGTTCAATGATGTTTTTGACCTTGGCTATTTCCTTCATCAGGTTGCTTTTATTCTGCAGCCTTCCAGCAGTATCAATTATAAGAATATCTGCCTGTCGAGCTCTGGCAGCACTCAAGGCATCGAAGACTACTGCACCAGGATCTGAGCCCTCATGGTGTTTAATCAGTTCCACTCCGACACGATCAGCCCATACCTGCAATTGGTCAATAGCAGCAGCCCTAAAGGTATCTGCAGCTGCCAGAAGCACTTTATTGCCTTCCTGTTTGAACCTGTAAGCCAGCTTGCCTATAGAAGTAGTCTTCCCGGCTCCATTGACTCCTACTACCAGGATAACGGAAGTTTGCCCGGGCCTTATATTCAGAGGCTCGCCATTTCCCTTTAATAGGCGGCTGACTTCTTCACGGATAAGACCCAATACTTCTGATGAATCATTTATTTTTTTCTTCTTTGCTGTTTGCCTTATATTCTTAACCAGCTCAACGGAAGTATTTACCCCTACATCCGCCTGAATAAGAATCTCCTCCAGTTCCTCCCAGAAATCTTCATCCAGTTTTTTAGAACTCTTTACCAGCACTTCAATTTGTTCATTAATATTGTGCCGGGTTTTGCTCAGACCCTGTTTAAACTTGTCCAGGAAACCAAACCTGCTTTTCTTTTTGGCAGCTTTGTCATCTTGCTCAGCCGGCTCTTCTGCCTTAATCTCATTCAGAGCTTCTTCTTTGGGCTTTTCCGGGGCTTCGACTTTTGTCTCCTCTGGAGCTTCCTCCGGCGTTATTAATCCCTCTCCATTCATTGAATTACCGGGCACATCCTGTTCTTTTTTTCTGAATCTATCCAGAAAACTGTTTTTTTTGCTACCATTGGAAGAAACCTCTTTATTCCCATTACTCACTTCTTCACCAATACCGGCTTCAGAAATCTCCAGCTCATCTTCAATCTTGTCTACCTTTTCCATGGCAATATCTATCTTTTTTTCTGCTTCCTCATTGTCTTTTCTTCTGCCTTTAAGCTTATCGAACAAAGCCAATTTTATCCCACCTTGTCAATACTTAAATTTATCCTGCCAGGCTTTTCGCTTCCATAAAATCTATGGAAAGGACTGAAGAAACACCCTTTTCAGGCATGGTTATCCCCAATATACTCTCCCCGGATTCTATGGTAGCCTGCCGGTGACTTATAACAATAAACTGCATATCATCCGTCATAGCTTTCAGGAACCTGCAAAACCTGTGCAAATTAGTGTCATCCAGTGATGCATCTATTTCATCCAGGAGACAAAAGGGAGCAGGTTTTAATCTCAGTAAAGAAAAAATAAAAGCTATGCAGGTCAAAGCTCTTTCACCGCCTGAGAGCAGGCTCAATGATTGAATTTTCTTACCCGGCATTTTCACTTCAATATCTACACCTGCTTCCAGTCGTTCTGTTGTGTTTTCCAGTCTCAAATAGGCTTCTCCCCCGCCAAAAATTTCGCTGAAAGTTTTATTAAAACTTTCTCTGGCCAGATGCAGAAACTGTGTGAAATCCCTGGCCATTATTTTCTCCGTTTCCTGCAGTAGAGATTCGAGAGAAATCCTGCCTGCATTCAGATCCTGATACTGCCCATTAACAAAATCAAACCTTTCTTTTATCTGTTGGTACTCAGTTATCGAATCCAGATCAACCGTTCCTATTTCTTCGATTTTAACACGCAGGGCTTCGATTCTTTTCCTATACTCTTTGACCACAGCCAATGACTCGGGTTCTTCTTTTGTATCAGGAAAATCAGCAGAAAATTTTTCCCACCATTTCGCCCTTAGTCCTTCCATCTCTGTCTCCATGCGAGCAATACTCAGCTCCATATTTCTAATACTGTGTTCCAATTCATTATTTTTCTGCCTTATGGGGAGAATCTCCCGACGCTTAGAATCAATAAGCCTTCGCTGTACCTTGTCAGCTTCCGAAATTCCAGCCATCTCCCGCGACAGTTCTTGTATTGCCATTTTTTGTTCTCCAATTTGTCTGTTCAAGTGAGCTATTTTGTCCAGCTCCAGGTAGATTCCTTTTTCCAGTCTCTCCTTCAAGTTCCTGGCTTCATCCATGGAATTCTGGTAAGAAACCTTCACCTGTTCAAACTGCGCCGTATTTTTCCGGATATTTTCCAGTTCTCTTTGTTTCATATCCAACTGTTCCCTGTAGGAATTAAGGCGTTCCTGACGAACCTCATAGTCCCGCCGCATTCTCTCCAATCCCTCTTTGAGCTTTTCCAACTCAGTATTCACCAATTCATTCTCATTTTGCATACTGTTTTTCCTGTTTTCCAGCTCAAGTATTTTCTTTTCCATTGAGATTATTTCCTGATCCAATCGCTCTATCTGCTGAAAATATAGCAGTTTTTCCTTTTCCCGGCTTTCTATAGCAACTTTCAGGTTTTCCAGCTGTTTTTCCAGCATTTCCTGTCTGAAGCGATTTTCCCTCAGGGCATCCCTCAGCGAAGCAATTCTATTGTCCAGAGCAGCTATTTCCTGCTTGATCTTTTCCGCCTCCTGGCGGTTTTCTTCCCGGGCAGAACGGTTTTCCTTTTGCAGAGCTATGAGTTTCTTTTCTTCGCCCCGGCGCAGCAGAGGACTGCTGCTTTGGCCTGTTCTGTGTCCGCCACTGATAGCACCACTTGGATTCAGCAATTCCCCATCCAGACTGACTATGCGCAGAGGATACTCCATTCCCTTAAAAACCTTTATCCCGTAGTCCATATTCTCTACTATTAATACCCGCCCCAACAAATACTCCACGGCCTTGCTGAACTCTGCACGGAATCCCAAAAGCTGTGGAGCTAAACCCAGAACACCTTCACGTTTGTTTAGATCACTCAGCAAAGCTGCCGGCACCTTTTTAACTTTCAGGATATCCAGGGGAAGAAAAGTAACCCTTCCCTCTCTGTTTCTCTTCAGGAAATCTATAGCCGCCCGGGCATCTTCTATCCTTTCCACAATAATGTTTTCCAGACCTCTGCCTGCTGCCACGTCTATGGCAATTTCCATACCCCGGGGTACGTCAATAATTTCTCCTACAATTCCCCGAATGCCATCTAAGCTGCCATTGGAATAACTGCTGAGAACAGCCTTTACTCCTGCTGAATAACCCTGCATATTCTTTTGCATATCCTTAATTGCCAGGAGCTTGTTCCTGATTTTAATAGACTCCTGTTCCAGTTTATGCTGTACATTATCAAGAAGCTGCCATGAATTAAGCATGACTGCTTTCTCCCTGTCCACTTCCTCCATAGCTGCCTCGCCGACCAGAATCTCTTCCTGCAGCTCTCTTTTTTCTTTTTCCATTATACTGCGGTTTTGCTTTTCTTCAACGAGCTTATTACCAAGCTCTTGAATATGTATACTCAGGCGTTCCTTTTTATCTCTGGCCCGTCGGCAATTATCCTCGCTCTCGGTAATCTCATTCTTTAATTGACTCTCCTCTTTAATCCTGTCAAAAACCCTGGATTTCTTTTCTTCCAGAGATTCCTGAAGGAAATGAATAGAGCATTTTTGTTCACTGAGCTCTGTCTCCAGTTCCTGAAATTCCTGTAATCTTTCCCGGTATTTTTCTTCCTCCTGCTGATAATCTGCCATTCCCATTTCAAGATCCCGCTTCAATGCAGCCAGCATTTCATCGTATTTTACGGCATCGAGCTCCGCTGTCCCTATTCTCTCCCGCTTATTCTTAACCCGTTCTTCGCTGAGCCTCAGTTCACCCAGCATAGAGTTTTGAGCCGACTCCATCCGGTGTAGTTCATCTCTCAGTTCAGCTAAACGGTGTGCCTTTTCTTTGAGACCGGCTTCTTCCTCCAGAAGCCTGGCTTCATTTTTTCCTATCTCATCAAGCACCTGGCAGACTTCATTCTCCCTCTCAGCCATTGCAATTTTTTTCTGTTCCAGACTACTGGCAGCCCGGCTCAGTTCAAAATGGAGGACCTTCCTCTCCAGGCTCTGTAGTTCCTCAGAGAACTGCAGATAGAGACCAGCCTTTTCCGCTTTGTATTGCAGCTCATCCCGGCGTTCCTGCAAATCAGTCAGAATATCACCCAATCGCAAAAGATCATTCGCGGTATTTAAAAGCCGATGTTTGGTTTCATCCCGCTGCTGCCTGAATTTAATAATTCCTGCTGCTTCTTCCAGAATAAATCTCCTGTCCAATGCCTGGCCTTTTAATACCTGCTCCAGTTCACCCTGACTGATAATAGAGTATCCTTTTTTACCCAGGCCGGTACCAGTAAAAAAGGCAGCAATATCTTTCATCCGCACCCGATTCCTGTTTAAATAGAATTCACTTTCCCCTGAGCGAAATATCTTGCGTCCAATGCAGATTTCATTATAATCCACAGGCAAAAGCTGGTCACTGTTATCCAGGGTCATCTCAACATAAGCCATCCCCAAAGCCCGCTTATTATCAGTACCATTGAATATTACATCTTCACCCTTCTGCCCTCTCAGGTTGCGGATATTGCTTTCTCCCAGAACCCAGCGAATAGCGTCAACAATATTGCTTTTGCCACATCCATTGGGCCCTACCAGAATATTAATATCCGGCCTCAAGATTATCTCGGTATTATCAGCAAAGGATTTAAAACCCTTGATGTCCAGTTTTTTAAGAAACAAGTGTGAGCCCCCTCCACACCATTAAAGCAGCAAATTGAGATACTGCTTCTTATTCTCTTCCTTAATCAGCGTTTGTAAAGAAAATCTTTAATCTCTTTCTGCTTTGAACCAGAATGGCATTTATCGAAATACCAGATTAAACAGCGATAAACAAGGCAGCATTTATGCCCGCTATCCACGAGTATATCACAACCCTGAGCTTTCAACTTATTACTTTCCAGCAACAAGCTGCCCAAACCCCAGTTTGCAGCCCCAATTATTATAGGGCTCATCAAATCACCTGATAATAGATTTGACATATGAAGGCCATAAACCTTTTTTTACTGGTTATTTTATCCATCTGACAAAAAGGGGGGACCAGGGAACCAGGGGCAGACCAGGGGGACGGTTCTTGTGGCTTTGGCTGGTTCACAGAACC
>Ga0334889_1004298_pt1 | contig 12959 bp, 10 predicted proteins | sample GraSluR1_MG_2_FD_207222 | JGI IMG/M metagenome (GOLD analysis project Ga0334889, IMG submission 207222) | Sludge microbial communities from methane-producing bioreactor in Wageningen University, Netherlands - Granular Sludge_8_08-R1 | ecosystem: Engineered > Bioreactor > Anaerobic > Unclassified... | reverse complement strand
TTCGTACTCATAGAGGGTACATTCATACTTTTTTTGGGTAAGTCAAGGGTGTGAAACCATTCTGAAAAAAAGGTATATTGTATTTGTCAAACCCCGAAAGGAAACCAATGAAATCGTTGCTCACCGTGATTCTCGCTGCTTCGGCGGTTTTTGCCGGAGCCCTGGTCCTTGTGGAAAGGGATGTAAGGGATATCCTCCCGTTGGATACAGACGTTACCGTTTACTTTGTCGAGCGGGACTGGTTTGTGGCTGAAGCCCCATCGTCATGGGGTGAAACCATAGCGGAAAGCGCCCAGGGGCTTTACATCGCCCATCTTTCCAGCCCGAATTCCCTGGCCGATATTCCGGGAACGGTTCTCCTCTCCCGGAACGGTGTTGTTCTTTTCCGCCCCACCGCCCCTCTTCCAATAGCGGCGCACCCCGGCATTCAGCACATTGCCCCACTCCGTCCCTACAGTCACCGGGCATTTCTGCCCGCCGTTCCCCTGCCGGTTACCAGAGACCCGGGGCTCATCGACGAGATTATCGAACAGGTGAATGAAGACAGCATCAGGGCCCACATTCAGGCCCTTGAAGACTTCGAGACCAGGCTCTGTATGACGCCCCAGTACTTCCAGAGCGCCCTCTGGGTGGCGGACAAGTTCGAATCCTACAACCTTCAGTCGGTATCTGTTGATACATTCGATTTTACATTCTACGGAAACACATACCAGTCCTCCAATGTTCACGCCGAGTTGCCGGGCACCCTGGATGACCCGGGCATCGTGCTGATAGTGGGCCACCTCGACGCCATCACATATGTAGATCCCTTCAACTTTGCCCCCGGTGCCGATGACAACGCCAGCGGCGTGGCCACTGTGCTTGAAGCGGCCAGGATACTGAGTCAGTACCAGTTTCCCAACACGGTGCGCTTCGTTGCTTTCGGCGCCGAGGAACTGGGCCTCATAGGCAGCGCCTATTACGCCCAGAACGCCGCTTCCGCCGGCGAGAACATTGTGGCGGTGATGAACATCGACATGATCCTCTTCGGCCCGGAAAGCAACAGGGCCCTTTTCGTTCCCTTCAACAACCAGTCCTCGTTCATAGCCGCTATGTTCGGAGAAGTGGCAGCCGCCCATGTACCCGAACTCGACGTCAATGTCGTCTACTCTCCCGGCACCACATACAGCGACCACGCGTCGTTCTGGCAGAACGGATTCGCCGCTCTGCTCGGCATCGAGGCGGCGGTTAACCAGAACCCCTTCTACCACCAGGAAACGGACATACTGGCCAACTACGAGCAGTACTGGCCCTTCGGAACCGAGTGCGTCCGTGCGTCCCTGGCATTCACGGTCCAGGCCGCCATGACGGACTGGCTGGGCATAGAGGATCAGAACCCGATTCCTTCCATCCTCACCGCCACACCAAACCCCGCTTCCGGCACTGTGAGCCTGGCACTCAACGGGGCGGCCCCCACCCAGGTAAGCGTGTACGACATCTCAGGCAGAATGGTTCTCCACGGAAGCGGTGAAACGATAAACGTTTCCGGGCTCTCTTCCGGTGTCTACCTTGTAAGGGCTCAACTGGAAGGCATGACACAGACCACGAGAATGGTGGTTGCCAGGTAGAACAAAGGAGTTCACATTCTTTCAGGGGGGTGCCAATGAAGCTGGCGATCCGGAATACCACCATCCACACCGTGACCGGGGGGGTCATCCGCGGAGGCACGGTGCTGGTGGAAAGCAATACCATCACATACACCGGGGAAGAAAAGATTGTCCCTCCGGGGTTCAGAGTGATTCAGGGCAGGGGAAAGCATCTCTTCCCGGGTTTCATCGACGCCCACTGTCATGTCGGCAACTTCGGCGAGGGTTCGGGGGACATGGGCTACGACGGCAACGAAGCCACCGCGCCGATAATGCCCGCCATTCGGGCCATGGACGGGATCAACCCCCGGGACCCGGCCTTTGAAGACGCCAGAAGGTACGCTATAACCACTCTCTGCGTTCTGCCCGGCAGCGCGAATGTGGTTGGAGGGATGGGTTGCGTTCTGAAACCCAGGGGCGTAATTCTGGACGACATGCTGGTGGAGAACGCCCGTCCCGGGCTCAAGGCGGCTTTCGGAGAAAATCCGAAAAGGGTCTACGGTGATCAGAAGAAGTGCCCCAGTACCAGGATGGGAACCGCCCTGGTTCTCCGGGAGGCCTGGGTAAAAGCCCTTGCCTACCGTGACAAAATGGCGAAAGAGCCCGACAAACACCCTGATCGTGATTTGAACATGGAGGCCATGCTGGAGGTTCTGGAGGGAAGGCAACCCCTGAGATGCCACGCCCACAGCGCCTTTGACATGGTCACCGCCCTTCGGATCGCCAGGGAGTTCGGATACGAGATAACCCTGGAGCACACCACGGAAGGCCACCTGATAGTGGACCATCTGAAAAACAGCGGTGTCCGGTGTCAGGTGGGTCCAAGCCCCACTCATCGAAGCAAGGTGGAGTTGAGGGAGCTTACCTTCACCACCCCCGGCATACTGGCAGACGCGGGGATTCCGGTCTCGATCTCCACCGACGCCCCGGTCATCCCCATCCAGTATCTGCCCAACTGCGCGGGATGGGCCATCCGGGACGGAATGGCGGAGGATCTCGCCCTGGCCGCCATCACCATCCGCCCCGCGGAAGTTCTCGGTATTTCCCACCGGGTGGGAAGCATTGAAAAGGGCAAGGACGCGGACCTTGGCCTGTGGACCAGAATGCCCTGGGATGCCTCTTCGAAATGCGTGCTTACCGTCATAGACGGCGAGATCGTATGGGAGGCCGGGGCAGGCCGCTGAAGGAATCGAATATGAACCCGACACCCCGAATCACATGGCACGCCTTGAATGAGGAGGAACTCTGGCTTAAGCTCGGATCCGGTGAACAGGGGCTTACCAGCAGTGAAATCCCGCACCGGCTGGCGCAGTTCGGTAAAAACACTCTGGAAGCGCCGGATGGAACAACGGTTTTCCGGATTCTTCTTCTTCAGGTCAGGAACCCTCTGATCTATCTTCTCGCCGGCGCCGCGGTTCTTTCCCTTGCCACGGGCCACACTCTGGACGCGGCGGTTATCGGGGTCGTTGTTCTTCTTAACACCATCCTGGGAGCCACTCAGGAATGGAAGGCCGACCGGGCCATCGAAGCCCTGCAGGACTTGACGGTTCCCCATGCCCGGGTTCTGAGGGATGGGAAGCCGGAAACCGTCTCCTCAACTGATGTTCTGCCCGGCGACATCCTTCTTCTGGAAACGGGAGACCGTGTGCCGGCTGATGCCAGGGTGATCGAAAGCAGTGAGCTTCATGCGGACGAGTCGGCCCTCACCGGTGAAAGCGAGCCGGTTGCCAAGGAACGGGGCGCGCTTTCTTCGGAAACACAGTTGGGTGACCGGAACAACATGGTTTGGATGTCCACGGCGATCACCGCCGGACGGGGCCGGGCGGTGGTGGTGGAAACCGGCATGGACACAGCCCTGGGCCGCATCGCCGGAACGGTAAGACGAACGGAGAAGCGGCAGACGCCCCTGCAGGAACGGTTGTCCCGGCTGGGAGTAATTCTCGGCGCCGCTGGTGTCGGCATGGCAGCTCTGGTTTTTCTTCTTGGCCTTCTTGCGGGCCACCCCTGGGTGGACATGGCCATGTTCGCGGTGGCGGTGGCGGTTTCCGCGATACCCGAGGGGCTTCCGGCGGTTATCAGCGTAACGCTTGCCCTGGGCGTGCAGAGGATGGCGAAAAGAAACGCCGTCATCCGCAGCCTCCCCGCGGTGGAAACCCTGGGCTCCACCACGGTTATCTGCACCGACAAGACCGGCACCATCACCCGGAACGAGATGACAGTAACCCGTCTCTGGACCCTTACCGGGTCCTCCGGCGTTACGGAAACGGAAGCCCGTCGAAGTGATGGTGTTCATGGAACCGACTTGGAAAGCCTTCTCAAGCTGGGAGTGCTGGGCAACAACTCGGAATTCGTGAAGGAAAGCGGCGAAACCACCGGATCCCCAACGGAAGCAGCGATCTTCATCGCCTCCGGCGGTGCTGGGCCGAACGGGGAACTGCTTCGCCGTGACCACCCCAGGGTGGCGGAGATTCCCTTCGCGAGCGAGCACAAGTACATGGCCACCCTCCACCGTTCCGAATCTCCCCGGAACCTGACGGCATATGTGAAGGGCGCTCCCGACAGGATTCTCGGCTTCTGCGACAGGGTTCTGGTGAACGGCACGCCGGAAAAAATGACGGACGAATACAGGAACACCATAGAAGAGACCATCAAATCCTTCGGGGAACAGGCGCTTCGGGTGGTTGCCGGCGCCATGAAGAGCATGCTCGACGGAACCGAAGCTCTTGATCGGCGGGACACGGAGCATGGAATGGTTTTCGTGGGCTTGTGGGGAATGGTAGACCCTCCCCGGCCCGAGGCGATACCCGCCGTGGCCGACGCCCAGGGGGCCGGCATCCGTGTGGTGATGATAACCGGTGACCACGGTGAGACCGCGTCGGCCATCGCCAGGGAAACGGGTATCACCCGCCACGGGGAACGGGTGATTACCGGCGCTGAGCTGGACGAACTGACCGACGATGAACTGGACGCTCTTGTAGAGGAAATCGGCGTTTACGCCCGGGTCTCACCGGAACACAAGCTCAGAATCCTTCAGTCCCTGAAACGCCGGGGACACATAGTGGCCATGACCGGAGACGGGGTTAACGACGCCCCGGCCCTGAAGGGCGCCGACATCGGAGTGGCAATGGGCAAATCCGGCACCGAGGTTGCCCGGGAAGCCTCGGACATGATCCTCACCGACGACGATTTCGCCACTATCGTTCATGCGGTGGAGGAAGGGCGCTCCATCTTCTCCAATCTGCGCAGAGTCATCTTTTTTCTTGTCACCACCAATCTCGGGGAGATACTCACCCTGGTCGCCGCACTGGCGATAGGGCTTCCCCTTCCCCTGACCGCGATTATGATTCTCTGGATCAACCTGGTCACCGATGGCGCCTGCACCATACCCCTGGGCATCGAACCCCGGCACCGTAATGTTCTGAAGTTCCCTCCCCGTTCCCCCCGGGAGGGAATACTGGACAAGGCCCACCTTCGAAGGATTCTCATCCTGGCACCGGTCATGGCCGCGGGCACCCTGTGGCTCTTCGCCCGGGAGCTTCATAACGGCGGAGAGGTTCACGCGAGAACCATGGCATTCGGGGTTCTGGCGGCGTTTCAGTGGTTCCATGCCCTGAACGCCCGGTCATCTTCCTCATCGCTGTTCTCCATCGGGCTCTTCAGCAACATGTGGCTGTGGGGCGGAATCCTGACCGCGGTGGCCCTGCAGGTGGTGGCCACCCAGACCGCCGCAGGCCAGGCAATCTTCGGCATCTCGGCCCTCTCCCCTGGAAACTGGGGCATGATCACCGCCCTTGCTGCGGTCATCCTGGTCATGGATGAGGTCATGAAAGTACTCGGGGTATACCGAAGATAAGGCAGCCCCTTCTTCCCCTTGCGTTCTGCTAAGAAATGCGCCATGTTTGTACCAGTGTATTAGTACATTCGTACAAGGAGGCGCGCAATGCTTATGACCACCGTAAACATCAACACCGATTACAGGGTTCTGGGTCTTGTTCAGGGCAGTTGCATGAGGGCCAGGCACCTGGGGCAGGATATCGTGGCCGAGGTCAGAAAGCTCTTCGGCGGCGAGGTCAGGGAGTACGCCGCCCTGATCGCCGAGGCACGAAAAGAAGCCCTGGACAAAATGATCGCTGAAGCGAAAACACTGGGGGCAAACGGGATTATCGGCGTCCGCTTCTCCACCAGCACCGTCACCAGCGGCGCGGCGGAGATCATCGCCTACGGCACCGCCGTCAAGATCTGAGACGGGTCATGTGGTTCCGGATAAACCCCTCCCTTGCACTTCCCATCTACCTGCAGATCATCCGGCAGGTGGAGGGCGGGGTTGAACGGGGCACCCTCCGTCCCGGAGACAGGCTGCCCGCGGTGCGGGAACTGGCGGTAAGCGCCGCGGTGAACCCCAACACAGTGGCCCGGGCCTACCGGGAGCTTGAGGAAAGGGGCATCGTGGAAACCCGGAGAGGCGCCGGCACCTTCATCGGGAAGGGAAGTTCCACAAGACCGGAACCCCTGCAGTCGGAACTTGACCTGCTCCTGACGGAAGCAGGAAGAATGGGCATTGGCGACGAGGAACTTCTGCGGCTGGTGGAACGCAGGGTTCTGGGCCGACCCACGGAAAGTGAGGAAACAGAGCAATGACAGACCGGGCCGCCATCGAGGCCGTTGATGTCCACAAGAGTTTCGGAGAGGTGAAAGCCCTGTCGGGCCTGACCTTCAGGGTAGAAAGGGGAAGCATCACCGCCCTTCTGGGACCCAACGGCGCGGGGAAAACCACCGCGATACGGCTGATGCTGAACCTTGCGGCGCAGGACCGTGGCAGCCTGAGCGTTCTCGGCATGGATACCCGGCAGCACTCGCTTCTGATCAGAAGGCGGGTGGGCTATGTTCCCGAGAACCGGGCGTTCACCCCGGGCTTTACGGTGAAGCGGGTTCTCGAACTCTTTCAGGGCATTTCCGAAACCTGGGACAAAGAACTGCAAAACCGGCTTCTGAGTGACTTCAACCTTCCCCCGACCAGAAAGGTCAGAGAGCTTTCCAGGGGCATGACGGGCCAGCTGGCGCTGATTCTGGCCCTTTCCCCAAGGCCCGATCTGCTGATACTGGACGAACCGGTATCCGGGCTGGATCCGGTGATGCGGAGAGAGTTCATGCGGAACATTCTGGCGGAGGTGGCGGACCGGGGCCAGACCGTACTGCTTTCCAGCCACAATCTGTCCGAAGTTGAACGCACCGCAGACACGGTTGTGCTGATGAACCACGGCAAGGCGATTCTCACCGGCTCCATGGAGCACATAAAGAACACCGAGAAGAAGGTGAGGGTGGCGCCCCAGGGCGGCCTTCCCCCGGAGGTGGAAAACCATCCCGCGGTGATTTCCGTCCGGAGCGAGGGAAGGGCATTCCTGCTCACCGTATCCGGCGATACGGAAGACCTTCTGGCTCAGATCCACCGGCACAACCCCTTCGCCGTCGAGGTGCTGGACCTGAGCCTGGAAGACATCTTCCTGGCCCGTTCCGAGGGGGATAAACAATGAAACAGATTAAAGCTCTGGCAAGGAAGGAGTTTCTGGAGAGCCGGGTGAAACTCCTGGTTTCCCTGGGGGTGATGGCCGCAATCGCTGTCAGCCTTCCCCTGCTGTTCGACTGGGTCCGGGACGTGTTCATGGAGATGGATGCGCCGGAACGCTGGGCCGAAACCATAACCACCCAGATGGGAGATTACAGGATCTACCTCTGGGGCAACTGGTGGGGCAAGAACCACTCCCAGACCATGCTTGTCCTGGCCATGATCTGGGGCATGGGCATCATTGCCCGGGAACGGGAGAACGGCGTTCTGGCATGCCTGCTGAGCCGGCCTGTAACCAGGGGCAAACTGCTCGCTGTGAAGTTCGCCGCAGGCGCCATCTCACTTTCCCTGACAAGCCTGGCTTCCACCATGATCCTTCTGGCGACTTCATGGTTGTCGAGGGGCGACGGTATCCCCTGGTTCATTCTGAGGGCGTGGCCCCAGGCCGCCCTGGTGATTGTGGCGGTGTTCGCCCTCACCACACTCTTCTCCACCCTTCTCCGGGACAGGGTAATGGCCCTTCTGGCCTCCCTTGGAACAACTGTGGTGGTGACTGCCCTGGGGTTCATCGCGCCCCTGAGGCACATCTCCCCGTTGTACCTCATGAGCGCACCCCGCGCCCTGATGACGGGAAGGCAGGACTTGGCGGCTCTGGCAGGGCTCGTGGTGGTTACCGCGGCTCTTTACTCAACGGCGAACCACGCCCTGAAACGGATGGAGCTTTAGGGTCAGTTGGCGAACACGATGTTCTTCGGATTGTCGGGGTTCACCCGGACTTCATGGGTGGTTCCTTCTGCGTAGGAAGCCAGGTGTAGCAGGGAGACGACTTCACGGTGTTCGGTCTGATAAACCCCGTGGGCGTCGCAGGTGACTTCCAGGGTGAATCGGATCCTGGGCATGTTGTTGATGTAGGTGCCGGTTTCCGACGCGCTGAGCACCCTGGCTTTTCCCGGAAGCCATGTTGACAGCCTCCGCATCCTTCTAACGGTCATTTGCCTTACCACGAGCGCGGTGCCAAGGCTGAACAGTATCCAGAAGCTTCCGAATCCCCACAAAAAAATGTTCAGGGGGTGTCCGTCATCGGTTCTGGATTCAGGAGCGACTATGAACCCGATAATGATCATCAGTAAGCCCATCAAAACAAAAAAGCCCGTCAAACCCTTGTTGACACTCCAAAACGCCATGATTTCCCCCTTTTCGTGCTGGCTGAAAAATATCGGTTAAAAACGCCAAAGCAAAGGGAGATATGGCGGGTTGCCCGGGCTTGCTGGTCAAACCCGGTGCAATCCCCTGAGTCAATAGACAGTCTGCTTCAGCCTGTTTGCTTCAGAATCGGTTTGATTCTATGTTGACCCGGGTTTTCACGGAAATGTGAGGTGACAATGAAAGTCGGGCCGCTCTTTGTTTCTCATGCATCCGAAGACAGAGACCTGGCATCACATGTTCTTTCGTATCTTGAGTCAAGAGGGCAGAAATGCTGGATGGCGCCGAGGGATATCCGTCCCGCCGATGATTGGGCGGAATCCATCATTGACGGAATCGACGCGGCTTCCGGCATGGTGCTATTGCTGTCGCGGCATTCCAATGAATCGCCGCAGGTTCGCCGGGAGCTTGAAAGAGCCGTCAGCAGGGGAGTAAAGATCTATCCCCTGTTCGTGGAGAGCATTGAGCTGTCCAAGTGGATGCAGTATTACATATCGCCCCACCAGTGGCACGACGCTTCCGATGTTTCCATGGGCAGGAAACTGGAGGAGCTGCTGGAGGCGATCAGAGATTTTCGATCAAGTGAAGACATGGAACGGGATCTTGACGCGCTTTCCGCGCTTCTGGCTGATGACCTGGCAAGTCTCTCCGCGGTGCTCGATGTGGCTGAGAACGAGTCGGAGCGTCTTCTGTCCGGTGAGCGGAAGAAGGTTTCCGTACTTCATGTTATGGCGGTTCTGTCCGATCGTGAGGTTCAATGCTCAATCAGAACCACCGTGTATAGAACGCTGGATAACCTGGTCGAAAGGTATGCGCGATTCTACGATGGATATCTGGAACGGTTGCCTTTCACCGGCTACAGGTGCGTGTTCGGTCTGGAGCAGGTTCAGGAAGACGATGACCGAAGAGCGCTCAGCTGCGGAATCTGCCTTTTGAATGGTTTCAACGAACTGAACTCCATACTGCGCCGGAAGAATCTCAAGGTGGACTTCGGGCTTGGAATCGCCTCGGGAATGGTCTGGGTGGAAAGCACGGAAGAGAATGCTTCCGCTACTCACGGTGAGGCCCTTCTGTCTGCCCAGGATCTGGCTGACGAAGTTTCCGGCCACCTGTTGGTCACCGGGGATTTTTATCGTTCCAACCGGGAAAACTGCGTCTGGGAAGAGCATTCGGCAGGTGTCTATCGGGTTACCGACAGCCGCGCCGCCTTTCCAGGAACACGGGTTGTTTCGATCAACACGCCTTTCGTCGGCAGGGAGAAGGAAATCTCGAGACTTGAATCATTGCTGGTTCAACAAGCCGGGGGTATGGAAAAAAACACTCTTGGAGGCGTAAAACACCTCTATATGGCCATCAGGGGGGAAGCCGGCATAGGAAAATCCCGACTGGTGCACGAGTTCATCGCGAAGCACCGGAGCGGAGAGGGGTTTCTTGTTCTCAGGGGGCAGACCCTTTCCTTCGCCCAACCACCCTGCTGGGCATGGACAACCCTGCTTCGAAACCTGATGGGAGTCCAGCACGGCAGCGATACGGACTATGACCAGTTCCGGCCGGGCTCAAAAGCCTTGGCATCCATGAAGACCTCCAGGACTCGGCGCCTTTCCTTGCCTCACTGCTTTCCATAGAGACCGGCGACGACCGTCTGGAAACACTGGACGACAGGGCCGTTGCCCTGGAGACCAGAATCGCATTCAGTCGGCTGCTCAAGGCTCTCTCGGGTTCGGGGGGACTCCTGGTGATTCTGGAGGATACACACTGGCTTGAAGATGGCGACCGCAGGATACTCGAGTTCGTGCTGGAGAACTGCGTCACCGATACTCCGATTGTCTTCCTGCTTGTCTACAGGCCCGAGAGGGAAGACGGAACAACCGTCGAGTTTTCATTCAGCCCGGCGTATGTCGTGGCGGACCATATTGATCTGGCCGAAGTAGATGAACGGGCTTCAACGGAACTGGCCGGCAGATTGCTTGAAAGCCTTGGTGGAACCGGTGCAGCCGGAATCTCTCCCGGGGCATGCCGGTTCATCCTTGACCGCTCCGGTGGAAACCCGTTCTACCTTGAGGAACTGGTTTATGACCTGGTCGAACGGGGGCAACTGGTCGAACACGGTAATGAATGGGTGTTCAAAAACCATCGGGAAGACGCATCGGTTCCAGGCAGCCTGACCGGACTCATACTGTCGAGGCTGGAAAGACTTCCGGAATCCTGGAGGAGTGTTCTTCAGAACTCATCTGTGCTGGGAATGGAGTTCCAGTTGAAGCTTTACTGGAAACTTGTCAACAAGCTGTTCCTGGGAATGTGCCACCCGGATGTTTTCGACGGTCTTGAAGATCGGAAGCTTCTTTTCAGCGAAATGAACGCCTATGAAAAAATGTATTTCTTCAGACATATCCTCGTGCACAACACCGCCTATTCCAGCATTCTTGAAAGCAACCTGCGAAAGCTTCACAGGGCGGCGGCTGAGGCTATCGAAGAGATGTTCCCCAGCGAGAGAGAGCGGGTATCCGGGATTCTGATGCACCACTATGACAGGGCCGGAGCGCAGAACAGAGCGATTGAGTGGGGATTCAAAGCGCTGGAGCACTACGGCGGCGAAGAAGCCCTCAAGTTGTCGTACCGGCTGGAGGATCTGCTCGAGGAGTACCGTGACGGTGAAGACCCGGAGGAACGCGTTTTCAGGCTGCTTTCCTCTCGTGACAAAGCGCTTGATCTTCTGAGCAGGCGAGAAGAACAGAGACTCGTCATAGAGCGGATGATGAACATCGCTTCGCGATCCGACAGCGCTTACTGGATGGCAATCGCCCTGAAGAAAAGGGGGGCGCTGGCAAGGGTGACCGGCAGAATGGACGAGGCAAGATCATGCTGGGAGAAATCCCTGGATCTTACCCGCAAGGCTGGTGAGTACGCCTTCGAAGGAATCGTTCTCGGAAACCTCGGCGCGCTTGACCTGAATCAGGGCAGATTCGATGATGCGAAGATCCATTTCGAGAAAGCCCTGAAGATACACCGTGATGTCGGGGATCTGCGCTCCGAGGGGATCATCCTCATGAATCTGGGTATTGCCCACAAGAACCTGGGCCTTCCTGACGAAGCCCGCTCATGCTATGAAAACGCCCTTGAGACTGCCAGGAGAGTTGGAGATCGGCGCACTGTGGGAGATGTTCTGGGAAACATCGGCACTCTGCTCTGGTACAGCGGGAATCTTGACGAAGCCTGTGAATACTACCAGCAGTCCCTGGCAAAGCAGCAGGAGATAGGCAATCGTCGTTCGGCGGGGATCACCATGTCAAATCTGGCCATTCTCCGAATGAACCAGGGCCGCATGGAAGAAGCATTGGAAGGCCACGAGAAGGCTCTTGAGACAATGCGGGAAACGGGTGACCTGTTCATGGAGGGAAACATCCTTGGAAATCTCGGTGTCATGCACATGGAGCGGGGCGAGTTGAAAAAGGCTAAAACCCTGTACAAAAGGGCGCTGAAGATTCACCGTGTCACGGGAAACCGTTCTCATGAGGGAATCACCCTCGGAAATCTCGGGAACATCCATTTCAAACAGGGGAGTGTTGACAAGGCCAGGGCGCTTTACTCGAAAGCTCTCCAGGCGCTTCAGGAAGTCAAGAACAGAGCCGAAGAGGGGAATGTTCTGTCGAATCAGGGATGTCTGTTCTTCGAAGAGGGTCAGATTGACCAGGCACAGGACTGCCACCGGAAAGCGCTCGCCATTATTCGAGATCTGAAACTGGAAAAATGCGCGCTTCCCGGCTTCGCGGATCTGCACGGAAAACTTCTCTCCGTGGGTCGTTCCCCACAATGGCCCGCCCACTGGAAACCCAGTTAGACCCGGTTAAGGATCTCATCAGAAGCATCCGCAGCAATACCGCCTTCGGGATTACCTGCGCCTCTGAGTACCCATAAGAAATCTGCCTGGCAAGCATCGCACCCGGGTTCAGCCTGATCCATGGTCCTGCTTATGCGTGTGCCGGAATCTGAGGCATTCAACGCTTTTGTGTGGTTGGCCGGGTTCATTTTCTTCGCAGGGCGTTCTTCTTTCCTGCGCAATGCGATTGATGACCCGCAATTCGACCTTCAAGCCACATTGCTCTCCGCCTTTTCCGGCAAGTAAGGAGATCCGTGTACTAAGCATGTATTTGGGGTTGTCTCTGCACAGTATGTCTCTTTATAGTTTTACGCGGTTTGCTTACGGCAACGATGAAACTGATTGGCGGCCAGGTGGCACCACCTGAACTTACCGTAATGAAGAGAATGGTGTTTCTAAGCCATTCCAGCCTGGACAGAGAAACAGCTGAACTCATTCTGAAGCATCTCGAATCCGAAGACATTCCATGCTGGGTTTCCCACAGAGACATCGCCCCGGGTTCCGACTGGGCCGAAACCATATACGACGCCATCGCCGGCGCGTCGGTCATGGTTCTGCTCTACACCTCAAATGCCAACGAGTCCAGGCAGGTTCGGAACGAGCTGGACATCGCCACCAATCTGAAGGTACCCATTATTCCCATTCGCCTCGACGGCTCTGACATCTCCAAGGGACTGCGCTATTTCACCAA
>Ga0334889_1004287_pt1 | contig 13003 bp, 17 predicted proteins | sample GraSluR1_MG_2_FD_207222 | JGI IMG/M metagenome (GOLD analysis project Ga0334889, IMG submission 207222) | Sludge microbial communities from methane-producing bioreactor in Wageningen University, Netherlands - Granular Sludge_8_08-R1 | ecosystem: Engineered > Bioreactor > Anaerobic > Unclassified... | reverse complement strand
AAATTAGAGATGCTCAGTTGGAAAAAATTCCCTATATGTTAATTGTTGGCGGAAGAGAAGAGGAGAAGGGCGAGATAAATGTGCGCAGCAGGGATGATGATAAACAGCAGGCAATGACAGTTGAAAAGTTTTTGGAGACTGTTGAGGTTTAGTTTCGAGTTGACTTGATCTGGCCCACCAACTGGGCTATACCAAATACCACGCTACCACTACTCTTCCATCTCCACCCTTAACCCCGGGCTCATGGTGGCTGATAGAGTCACTTTCCTCAGTTTATTTTTAAAGGCCGTGATTAGGGTTTGTAGGTTTTCAGTTAATTGCTTGGTATCCATATCAGTTTTACCAATGACAACATGCATTAAAGGAGCTTTTTTTTCAGTTTTAACAACTGTGGCTCCAGCCTCAAGCTCTTTTTTCTTTTGTTCTGGGTTTGGAGTTAAAGTTCCGTTTTTAGGATTAGGCATTAAACCTTTTGGTCCTAAAATTGGAGCGTATTTAGTGAGTTTGCTCATGAACTGAGGCGTTGATAGTAAAATATCAAAATTAATTTCTCCTGCTTCTATTTTTTTCATAACTTCTTCCGAAGCAATCTCAATTTTTTTGGTCTGCCCTGTAGAGTGGGGTAGAGTTATTTCTTGACTTAACCCTTGTTCTTTGACTGTGAGGTGGGCTGTAATAGTTCCTGGAAATTTGGTATATGAAAGTTTTTTAGCTAACTCGATTGCAGCAAATGGATCATAGGTTTTAGTACGATCAATCTTAGAGCGTACTGCTTGATATTTTTTACTGCGGACTTTTTTTGTTTTATTCTTCGCAGGCTGAGCTTTTGCTTTTTTTTGAATCTTATCGGTTTTTTCTTTAGCTTTATCAGTTGTTTCTTTAGTTTTTTTTTCAACTTCCACTTCTTTAATTTCATCTGGATTAGATGTTACATTAACTGTTTTTTTTGATCCCATAGATAATTCCTAGTTTGCTGATTAATGTTAAGCTTGTCAAAAATTTTTAAAACTGAGTATTTGGTTTCACCACTGGGCTATACCAAATACCAAATACTAAATACCACAATCAAACAACCTTCACCCCCATGCTTTTTGCTGTGCCCATAACTGTCTTAATAGCAGCGTCCACATCATCAGTGTTTAGATCAGGTAATTTTTTTTCAGCAATTTCTCTTGCCTGATCCATGGTAATCTCAGCAATAATATCAGTTTTAGGTTCTTGGCTGCCTTTTTCTTTTTTTAATAGTTTTAAAATCATGGCTGATACTGGTGGCAACTTTAGTTCAAAGGTAAAGGAATGGTCTTGATAGATGGTGATTTCAGCGGGAATGGTTTCGCCTTTTTTGTCAGCAGTGCGTTCGTTGTATTGCTTGATAAACTCCATCATATTAATGCCAGCTTGACCTAAAATAGGACCAACTGGAGGAGCTGGGGTGGCTGCACCCGCAGGTAAGTTTAACTTGAGAACGTTGATTACTTTTTTTGCCATAGGCGACTATTTTAACTAAATTTTAAACCTTTTCAACCTGTAAAAAGTCGAGTTCGACTGGGGTTTCTCTTCCAAAAATACTGATTAGTACCTCAACTTGCCCCTTGCTTTCATCTATGGCTTGAACAGTGCCTAAAAACTCAGTGAAAGGTCCATCAGTGATTTTAACAGCTTGGCCTTCAACAAATTCAGCTTTATATTGTGGAGTAGCTTGTTGAGAGTATTTCAAGATGGCTTCCACTTCATGAGTTGCGATTGGAGTGGGCTTGCTGCTAGCTCCAACAAATCCGGTTACGCCTTGAGTGGTTCTTACGGCCAACCAAGCTTCGTCTGACATAATCATGTTAACCAACATATATCCTGGGAAGATTTTTTCTTTGACATTTTTTCGCTTGCCTTTGCGGATTTGAATCTTTTCTTTGGTAGGAATTAAGATTTTAATAATTTGGTCATCTAGGTTTAACGTTTGGGCTCTTTGTTTAAGCGCTTCAGCCACTTTAACTTCACGGCCAGAGTAGGTGTGAACCACATACCAGCGAGCGCGCTCGTCATCTTCGTCTGCAATGCGAATTATATTAGGTTCCTCAACCTCAACTTCCTGAACTTCAGGGGCCTCAATTTTTTCATTTTGAACTTCAGGGGTTTCTACTTGCTCATTCTCATTTTCAGGTTGCTCTGAGGCCTTTAGAGAATCTGGCTGTGAATCATCTTTAGTTGAATCATCTTTAGTTGTTTGAGAGGTTTGCTTTGTTTCAGTATCAGCTTCTTTGGAAGCTTTCTGATCTTCTTTTTTTGTGGTTTGATCTTTGTTTGCCATATTTTGAAAATTAATTAGTTTAAATTTAGTTGATTAAGGTTCTCATTATATTCTGCAGTATGAAATCAACTCCAGCGATAAATAGCGCAATAACAGCGCTGACAATCAGCACCAATACTGTTTTGTTAATGGTTTGTTCTTTATTAGGCCAAGTTACTTTTTTTAACTCCGCAATAACTTGTCCAATATATTTTTTAATAAACTTCATAATGAACTGGTTATTTTAGCACAGTTTGGGGTTGTGTATCTAGTGGATGGTGAAGAGTGTTTGGTATCTACAGCGAGCTTGTCAAAAATGTTAAAAATTGGGCATTTAGTATCACCACCGGGCTATACCAAATACCAAATACTAAATACCACATACCAAATACCAAGATACCGACACCACCACTAATCATCCCGAGGAACTTCAATATCTTTTTCTTTGATTCTTGAAATCATAGTTGATGGCGGAGGGGTAAGATCATCGGAGTCACCATCACTATATTTTGGCTGAGGGGTAGGTGTGGCCGGTTGTTTATTGGTGGGAATGGAGACTTTGTCAGAATGAATTGTTTGAGCAGGCTGAGCTGGTTTTGTTGGTTCGGGTTGTTGTTCCTGTTGTGGCAGTTCTAAACTTTTGAAATTTGTCGGTCGATATTTATTTTTTTTGGAGTTTGCCAACGAGACGACGATTAACAAGATAACTAAACCCACCAAGCCAATACCTAAAATCATGGGTAGTGAGACATCATCAGTATTTGGAAAAATTTGATTTAGTGCCCCTAGGATTTGTTCAAAAAAGGTTGATTCTGAAACATCTGGTTTAGCAATTGGCTCGATTTCTTCATCAACAACAATTGTGGGTTCTGGTTCAAGTTGTGCAACCACTGTTGAGTCTTCCATTTCTTCTATAGGAGTTGGTTGTAAAATAGCTGCATCGGTTGCCTCTTCTGGTTCTTCAGTCTCAGTTGGCAGTGGAGTTTCTGTTCCTTTATCTATCGGCTGGGTGGGCTCAGTGATAACAGGAGGAGTTGTGGGGGAGGGAACTGGAGTTAATTCGCAAGTTGGACTTTCAGGATTGTCTGCCAATCTACAACGTCCTTGAAAACAAAAATGATCTGGTTCGCACTGGTGGTTATGAGTACATGGTTCATTACAGCCCACCACCTGATAAGTAGCTCGACCTCTAATTATTTGCTCTTCTCTAATAGCAGAAGTAGTCACAAATATTCCAGCAACAGAAACTACAGCAAAAATTGCTAGATAAACCACAGCGACTGGTATTTGAAAATCTTGGGCAAATTGTTTTATGAGGTTGGGCAGTTTTTTAGTCACTGTTATTAGAATATAGGTTTAAGAGGGTAGTAGTCAAGAGGAAGGAATATATCTTTAAGCTAGGTAGTAGATTATTGTGTGGTGTTGATCTAAGCAACAATTAATTAGAAATTTTATCTTTTATATTTGTGTTAGTTTGTTTATAATTAGTTTATAATTAAATATAGATTTGACAGATTTCACAAATCTATAAAACAGGTCTTTAACAATCAAATGTGGGAGGTAAATAAATTTTTCCTGAACAGTTCTCAAAAGGGTTTATGGGTCGTCTGCCAACTCCGTGGAGTTGGGAGCATCCTACCCACTTTACATCTTGCGGGAACGTTATATTATCTCCCACACTTGGTTGTTAAAGTTGGGATTAGAATTGCACATTAAGACTTAAGATTAAGCATTACCAGCTTTAATTTCAATCAATCACCACTCGGTTATACCAAATATCAAGTACTATTATGCTAAAATAGTATGTTTGTTTAATATGGATCTAGTTAATTTTGCCGAAGTAGCTCAGGGGTAGAGCACCATCTTGGTAAGATGGTGGCCATGGGTTCGAATCCCATCTTCGGCTCATGATTGCTGTATTTGTTTGAGGTTAAGGGATTATTTTTAATTTTGTTTACTTTCGGTGTTATTATGGTCGCTTATTAATAAGATTTTTAAGCCAACGTAGCTCAGTTGGTCAGAGCAACGGTTTTGTAAACCGTAGGTCGTGAGTTCGAATCTCACCGTTGGCTCAAGTTAACAAAGTTTTGTGATTTGCTCCGGGCATTGTTCTGCAATTTGGAATTTTATGTTAGAATATTCAACCTCTTAACAAATTTACAAAAATTAACTCTACAAAATTTAACAGGAGAATTATGGCAACAAAGAAAAAAGATAATCGAGCACCAGTGGGTTTAGTTTGTTCTGTGTGTAAGTCTTTCAACTATATTACAGAGTTCAACAAAATGAATGAGACTCAAAAAAAACAGCAGGGTGAGGATCCCACTTTTCCTCTCAAAAAGTTTTGTCCCAAGTGTAATAAAAGAACAGAACACAAATTAGCTAAAAAGCTGAAGTAGTTTTCGGATTTTTCTCTGAAATGTCTGGGCTATTTTACAGCCTTGATAATATTTTTTGCTCCACTAGTGTAAAGCTGGTCAATATTTAAGGCTGACTTCATGGCTTGAGTGATCCAGGCAGCAGAGCCTCCTTGAGTTGAGGCTAAGCTTTTCAGCTGAGTTACAATATTATCCACCTTTGCTCTGCGCGCTGCCCCTGATTGAGTAAAAATTTCTCTGATGTTGTGCTCCCACTCTCCCCATTCCTGCAAGGTGAGCAAAAAACTACCGCTGGCAACTGCATCGTAAGCCATGTCGCCTGAGGGTTTGCTGATAAAGCCATCAGCCCAGGGAAAGGAAAAGTGGGTTAATAGTTCGTTAGCATCGACAATTTGGGGGTGGTAAATTAAGCTTAATTTGGCTGAGTTTAGTTCTTGTTTTATTTTTCGGGCATCTGGTAGTTTATTTAGTTTTCCTTTTAGATGAAAGTTAGCAGGGTCATCGCCCGCAATTAGGTTAACCGCTACTTTTTCTTGGGCTGCTAGCTTAAGCACCATCTCAGCTAAATCTTGATGTGTACCAGCATAAACTAATAATTGATAAGGGCTGGGCCGTTTTCTAAGTTCTGGCAGAAGTTGCTCAAGGATTTTTTTGATTTCATTTTTATTAGTACCCAAGCCTCCAGTGGTTATACAAAGTTTTATAGGACCTTTGGTCCAGGGTTTTTTGTTTTTGGATGCAGAGATAATACGTGGATCAACTGGGGGTCCACTGACAATCACACGTTTGGGATCAACCTTTTTTTTAAGTAAGGCAGCTTTTTCTAAAAAGTCAGTTTTGGTTTTTTCATCAAAAACCAAAAAAGTAATATTATCTTGTTCAGCCTGATTTAAATAATCCTCTCTAACATGGGGGTCAGTCACCATTTGAAAAATTTTTTTACCTTGTTGGGCCAGAATATTACCCGAAACAATATGCAGAGATAAAATTGGCTGTTTGATATTTTGAGTCAGGTAGAGCAGGGGTGGTGTAATACTGCCCAGAATAGGGAGTTTATTGCGAGCAAATTTATCAGCCAGATCCTTGAGTTTTTTTAAGATTGGAGTACGAGCTAAAGTTTTACCTACTGTTTCAGTGAAGACAACGTTTGACCAATCTTTAGCCTTAACATAGTTGGTTGGATCTACCACCCAGGCTTTTTTGGGATCAATATGATCCTGCCAGGCTTGAACAGCTACAGCTAAAGCCATTGAGTAATGGGCTCTGGAAAAAACTACATCGGTGGTGGTATCAATTTCTTTAAAATCATGAAATCCTTTTAGGTCTTCAATATAAGAAGCAGAAACAGTGATGATGGGAAGCTTGGTTGTTTCAAGTAACTGCTTGTCTTTTTTAAGCGTTTTTTTAAGACTAGGATCGAGATAGGGCATAAGTAGTAAGATCTTACTTTATTAATGAATGTAATTATTCTAGCAGTTTTGAAAGAGTTGGGGTAAAATTAAGATCCAGATTTAGGTTTTGCAAGTAATCTTATGATGAGCGGTTAGGAAAAATTAAATTAATAAACTAAGGGCGGTGATGTCAATGGTAGCATGGTGGTCTCCAAAACCACTCGTGAGGGTTCAAATCCTTCCCGCCCTGCAGAATACTTTTTAATCCTCCTCCTCCTCAAATTCAAATAATTTTTCAATTGAGGTACCTAGTACTTTTGCCACTCTATGAGCTAATTTTAGTGAAGGATTATATTTATTTTGTTCTAAAAATACGATAGTCATTCGGGTTACGCCAGCTTGTTCAGCAAGTTGCTCTTGGGTAAGGTCTGCTTTAGCTCTGAACTCTTTAATTCTATTTTTCATCTTGATATCCTTTGGTATTTAGCCACCATTTAGCAATAGATGCCGATATTATCATGACAGAAATAATTAAAGATACTCCTTGAGATAGAGTCAGATTTAGAAAGTTTAACCAATCTAACCAAAACACAACATTTAACACTATAAAGGTTAATAGCCAAGAATAAGACAAACTGATAGTTGATAATTGTCTGGTTCTTTCATCTTGCTCTGAGCCTGCTCCTAATCTGTTAAATTTCAGCATTGAGACAATAGCTAAAATCAAACCAATATTGATAAACAACAAACTAATAAAGTTGCCTCCTATTCCAGTTAGAGAATAAATTATTCCGAGGATGATTAAAATTAGCCCTGCTAGGAGTGTAGTTTTGTGGTATTTATTTTTTTGTTTCATTGCTTAAACCCTTCTTTTCTAAATATAAATTTGTAATCGATTTAATTGTGGCTCCGCCTATTAGGGCAGTGGCAATAATCCAATTAATATAGATTTCACCTTCCATTGAAGCTAGGATTGACTCATAAAGTAGCCCAAAAACAAGAATTAACGACATCGCCCAAGCGGCGTTTCTCTCAGCAATCGCCTCAATTTTGTATTCAAGCTCATCTTTTTTAACAGCAATCATTAGTGGTGTTAAATCCACAAATAGGAAAACTAACCAGATGATGGTGGCTGTCATCCGTATAGTGTCATCCCAAAAGGGGAGAGCTTGAAAGAGTGTAAACACCCCAATGATAATTGTTATATACAGCCAACCTTGCCAAGTGTTAGGTGTTAAGCCCCAACCACCATACTTTCTTCTTTTAAACCAACTGGATTTTGCTATTAGCATTTTTGTTCCTTTCAAATTTTTTAATGATAAAGATTTATATCTTTTTGATAGAAATAATTATCATTGATTTTTATTTATTTGTCAAGATTTGAAAAAGCTCAAGTATAAAAGTTTAAGCATTTTTTGCCAGGTCCAGCGATTGCTTTTTGCCTCTTACTCCTGATATATTAATTTTGCATGAGTATCAAATAATTCATCTACATTAATATGCTAAAGAATAAAACTTTTACCTTACTAAGTTTTTTAGTTATGATATCAACTAATACCATGGCGAATATTTTGCCAATCAATGGTGTTACAACCGGTGAAATATCAGATTCCTATCCCAACTTATTTGCTCCAGCAGGAGTTACTTTTTTAATTTGGGGCTTAATTTATCTTTTGCTGGCAGTTTATGTGTTTTATCAATTTTTGCCAAAAAATAAAAAAACGGAAGCTATTATTAAGAAGATTAATATCTTTTTTATTGTTTCTTCAATAGCCAATACTATCTGGATTTTTCTTTGGCATTATCAAATGATAGGTTTTTCAGTGCTACTAATGCTAGTGATTCTTTATTCCTTAATTAGGATCTCTGCCTTAACAAATCAAGAAGAATTAAGTAAAAAAGATAAATTATATACAAAAATTCCTTTTGGTCTTTATTTTGGCTGGATTACTATTGCTGCTATAGCTAATGTCACTACTTTTTTCGTGAAAATTGGTTGGCAGAACTTAATTTTTTCCGACCAGGTGTGGGCAGTAATTATTTTATTGGTTGGAATGGTGATTGCATCAGCAACAATGATTAAAGAGAAAAATTTAATTTATGGCTTGGTACCAATTTGGGCATACTTGGGGATTTATCTTAAACATACTTCAGTTTCTAACTTTAATAACAATTACCCAACAATAATTATAACAGCAATTATTTGTATTGGGATTTTTATTGGAGTAGAAGGATATTTATTGATAAAGAATAAGAGTATTTAATTGTTGGAGATAGAGCTTGTATTTAAATAAGTTCTAACATTCTTTACTAATCCCTGCAAAGTCAAATCTCTTTCTATTGCCACAGCACTAAATCTTTACTTTTTATTTGTCTGCAATTTTCAAGCCTGTAGCCACTGCCATGAACAGTTTTGATGGGGTTAATATGTAACCGCTGCCATAAATTTTTTCTAAGGAGACTGATATGAGTATCAATAATATTGCGACTGATCCAGTCTTTCTTCCAGGCAAAAGCAGTTATTATTTCTCTAGTTGCAGTAGTGGGGTAATGAATAATTAAACATTCAAGAATAAATCTTTGTTTTCTTTTAAGCACCACGGGTAAGTTGTTATAAGAAATAAGATGATTGTAGGTATCCAGGTAAAAGTCGCAGGCTTCAACAGTTTGTTTATTAAGAAAGACGCTCCTTCTGATTAAAGCTTGGATCCTGGCACTAAACTCTGCCCATTTAAAGGGTTTGGACAAAAAATCATCAGCTCCATGTTTGAGAATTTGAACTATGCTAGGGTTGGAGGAGGGTCTGCCAAAAGCAAAAATTGGCAGGCTGACCTTTCTTTTTTTTAGTTTTTGTATTAATTTAAAACTGCAGTTGCTAAAATCTAAATCAATAATAATTAACTGATAAGAATTAATCTGGATTTGGAACAAGCAATCCTCGCATGTGTTAACACAATCAACAATATAATTTAAATCAAGATTTTTTTTGATTTTTCCCAAAAGAGTAGACTCGTCTTTAACGATTAAAAGACGCATAATGAATCTTTAGCAAATAGATCTTAAAAAAAATATTAATAAAGATGATTTATCCGACTAATTATAAAGAAAGGCTGCTTTTTTCTCTAGACAAAATTTTATGTAAAACAGTTAGTGTTTTAAGGAAAAACTCCGCTTGCTCTAGATTGCAACTATCGGTACGATAGCATCTACAATCAATAATTAAGAAAGTGTTTTTAACAATATGTTAAGTTTATTCGCAGCACACCCATTGATCTTTTTGATTATTTTTCCGGGTATTTTGATGACAATCGCCATTCATGAGTTTGCTCATTGCTGGGCAGCTGACAAACTAGGCGACCCAACACCTAGAATAAAAGGGAGATTAACCTTAGATCCAAGGGTTCACCTGGATCCTTTGGGAGTGATTGCCATTTTACTTACTAGATTTGGCTGGGGTAAGCCGGCTCCGTTTGATCCTTTCAATCTAAAAGAACCAGTGCGCGATACGGCCTTGATTGCTGCCGCTGGTGGGATTTCAAATTTTATTGTCGCAGCTCTTCTGGCTATGATTTTAAGATTTGTTCCCATGCCGGTTGGGGTGGTGAGTATTTCTTTAGTTCAACTAGCTGCTATCAATATTTATTTGGCAATTTTTAACTTAATTCCGGTTGGTCCCCTAGACGGGGTTAAGGTTTTAAAGGCCTTGTTGCCTAGAGATTTGGGTTTAGAGTATGAACGTTTTATGGAGCGCTACGGCATTATGATCTTAATCTTGCTTCTGATTCCTTTTGGCGGAGGTCAGATGCCCATTGTTCAGCTAGTGAGTCCTATTGCTAATTTTTTCTTAACTTTATTGCTGGGTTAGGTTTACAGCAATAACGAAATTCGTTTTCTGAGATTTACTAAAGTTAAAAGGGGTGTTAAAATCCCCTTGTTATGAAAAGTTTTGAGTACAAATATCCAAAAGTAGCGCACATTGGTCATAATGTGTCGCATGCCAAGAACCGCAGTAAGCGTAGTTTTAAGCGGAATCTACATACCGTGACTGTGATGATGGATGGAGTTCGCAAACGCTATAAAGTTCCAACAAAAGTACTGCGGATGATGAAAAAACAGGGCATTACTACTCACTGGAAAAAAGAAGAAACAGAAGAATAGATTTCGGCTGACCCCTTAACCCTCCTTGTTATTTTTATTAGCACCACTTAGATCTGTGAGATTGGTTATGTTGTGGAAACTTGGTTGGTGTTGGCAGTTTGGTCGGTATTGGCAGCTTTGCTGGCATCGGTAACGGAACCACTAGGCTATTTTCACCACCGGGCCATACCAAATACCACATACCACGATACCAAATACCAAATACCAAATACCAAATACCACGCTACCACTCACCCTATTTTAACTTGATTCCACTTAGCTTTGTTTTGACCCTCAATCTTTACCTCCTCTAGCTGGAGAGATCCACTGCTACCAGTAGCACATGATAATATCTGCATTCTTTTTTTGCCTTTGGGAGTTGGAATTTTAGTCCATAAAATCGGCCAAGGCTGGAAAGCTTTACTGGCTTGCACAATAATGTTAGGCCAGTTTTTTATCTGATTTTGTGCCAGTATTTGTTCCATCAAACTAGTTTTATCAAGCTGAGTTTTAAGTTTTTTTAGGATTTTTTGACTGTTGGAGTCAGAGGGCTCAATTTGCATCAGGTTTTTTAATATATCCCACTTAATAAACGCATCAGGTTTTTTGATTTTTCTAGCCAAGGGAGTAGGGGATTTTTTTGGCTGGGGTTTTTCAGCCAGTTTTCCTTGATGATAGTCTGATATCCAGTCAGTTAAAAACTGGTTGGCAAGTTTAAAGCTGTGGTTGTAGTAATCTTGGCTGGTCCAGTGATGTTTGACGCTAAATTCAGCTTGAGCAATTAGGGGTCCGGTATCAAGCTCAGGGGTGAGTTTCATCAAGCTGATTGCTGAGTGTTCATCGCCAAATAAAATCACAAATTGCCCAGGAGAACTGCCTCTCCACTTAGGCAGGGCAGAAGGGTGCAGGTTTAAAACTGCTTTGTTGGGAAGTTGCAGCAGCCAATTTGGAACAAGATAGCCAAAATCAACCACCAGTAGATAATCAACAGGATTTTTTGTGTGATAATCTGTGATTTCTGTTTTAAATTCCTGAACTTTTTTTGAGAGCAAATAAGTTTTAACTGCAGCTTTTTTTGCCCATTGGTGCAGGGGGTTGGGAGTTATCTCTTGATGCCTGCCTATTTTTTTTGGCTTTGGGGTGAGAATCCAATCTAGTGAAAATTGAGTATGCTGATTTAATGCTTCAGCAACCCAGGTGGAGTATTGAGTACTGCCGGCAACAGCAATATGAATTTTTTGATCTTTCATCAGAGTTTAATAAACTTTTAGCAAAGTCTTACCTTCGATTGGAATAAAGTCATCGTTTTCTTTTAAATAAGCAGGTTGATCTTGTTCGATCAATCTGTCAGTGAACAAGACTCCTTCAAGATGATCGATTTCGTGCTGTATAATGCGCGCCTCATAGTCTGAAAACTTACCCTTTTTGTTTACCAGCTGGTTATTTTTCGCTATTTGGTACGTGAGTTCTATCCATTGCCAGCGCCAAACCGGTCCATAAATTTTGGGGACTGACAAGCAGCCTTCTAAATCAGCTTCTTTCGGGTTTTCTCCTAGAGAAAGCTGCTCACTATGAGACACAATTTCGGGGTTAAGCATGATGATGGTTTCTTTATTTTTATCTGCACTGGGTCTGAAGGCAAAACCCCTGATTAATTTATCTATCTGGGTAAAGGCCATCCCAACTCCAGGGGGATCCTGCTCATCGTTCAAAGCCTGAATTAACAATTCTTGATTTGAAATGAGTTTTTTATCAGCCTGTTTAATTGGTCGAGCTTTTTTTCTTAAATTCGGATGTGGTGCTGTTAACAGTTTGTAATTCACAAGCGGTATTATACCTTAATTTTTTCCATTAACCCTGATGGAGTAATTCTGTAGTTGTATGATGTTGTCATTAATCTCAACTGTTTTTACTTGAGTGATATCAATTTTTGTTTGAGAGTTAAGCTGCTGTTCTAGAGCTAAGCTACTTGTTAATCTTTGTTTAACAATATCCTTGTTTTTCCAGGTTGAATCTGAAGTTTTATATCTAATTTTTAAATCCTTTATTCTATTTGTGACAGAATCTAGTCCCGTTGGAGTAAAGCGCAAATCGCAATAGGATATAATTTTTTCCTGCCAGTGTCCGGTTTGTAAAATCAGCTGATTTATGTGCTCAAATGTATGATTTTTTAGCAATTTGGCCGATTTAATTAAGTTAAGTTCTTTTAAGATTTGAAGATTGGCTAAGCTAGCATTAGGGCTATAGCGCTTAATCATTTCTTGCTGTTTTGTTTGCCAAAATTTTAGATTATCTCCCTGAAATAGTTTTTGGTGTTCTTTGCATTGATAACCAACCGGTTGTTTGAGATTAAATTTTACTAAGTTTCCTAAGTCATGAACTAGTAAAGTGGTGATAATCAAATCTTTATTTAGGGTTAAGTTTGTGTTAGTTGAGTCTTCTTTCCAATTTTCGCAGATGATTTTGCCCAAAGCAGCAGTCTGGAGCATGTGCTCGGCAAGATTATCTGGGATAAAGTAATGCTGGTAAATTTGTTTAATTGGAATTTCTTTCAAGACTTATCCTTTCTGGAAATATTTACTCTGGGAGTATTTACGACACGCTCTATTGATTTTCTAGTAATTGATTTCCTGGCAATTCAATATAACAGGGCAATTGATTGATTCTTTCTTGCAAGTTAGGATCTTGGGGTATTAAGTAATCCAAAATAAACTGATATTGCTCTAATGCCTCTGGACATTGATCGTTAATCTCATAAATTAAACCTAAGCGATATCGTGCCTGGTGGTAATTGGGCTTCATGTCAATGGCTT
>Ga0334889_1004268_pt1 | contig 13063 bp, 1 predicted proteins | sample GraSluR1_MG_2_FD_207222 | JGI IMG/M metagenome (GOLD analysis project Ga0334889, IMG submission 207222) | Sludge microbial communities from methane-producing bioreactor in Wageningen University, Netherlands - Granular Sludge_8_08-R1 | ecosystem: Engineered > Bioreactor > Anaerobic > Unclassified ... | reverse complement strand
CTACAATACACCATCACACAAAACACAGGAACACACACCATAAACGCAACCTTCAACACCGACCAAATCTACACCGGCACAACAGGAACCAACACACTCACCGTACAAAGCACACCCACACAACTCATAGTAAACCCTGCAACAGGCTACCACAACGACACAATAAACATAACAGCCACACTAACCGACACCACACACAACAACCTCCTCACACCCAACCAACAAACAGGAACAGACACCCTAGGAACCACCACCGGATTCCTAAAAAACGGAGCAAACACCACAATAAACAGCAGCACAGAACAAGCACACACCGGAACCAAAAGCCTAAAAATAACAACAAACGGTGACAGAACATCAGAAGGAACATACACCACCAGCGCACCCATAACACCATCAACAACCTACATAGGCGGAGTATGGGTATACGCCCCCACCGGAGCATTAATGATCCTACAACTAAGCGAAAGAAACGCAGCAGACACCGAAATCGGCCTATCATCAACCGCTTTCACAGGCACAGGAACCTGGCAATACATCCAAGTAATCCGAACATTAGGAGAAAACGCTGCATACGCCAGACTAAGAATATACACAACAGGCTCTGCACAAGCAATCACATACTACGCAGACACCCTAACACTCACCAAAAACGGCACAATCACACCCATAAGCGGAAAACAAATCACCTTCACCATAAACGGAACACCCATAGGCAACGCAGAAACCAACGAAAACGGAACAGCCACACTACAATACACCATCACACAAAACACAGGAACACACACCATAAACGCAACCTTCAACACCGACCAAATCTACACCGGCACAACAGGAACCAACACACTCACCGTACAAAGCACACCCACACAACTCACACTAACACCACAAGAAGGCTACCACAACGACACCATAACTTAACAATCAATGAAACTAACACCTAGAAGAAAAATAAAATAAAACATCAATACAAATCTTAATCTCCATCCATTTTTATCTTTTAGTAAGGCACTATATGTTATCTATAAGAGTTTTATCAGAGTGCTAAGTTTGTACCATAGAAAACATTAACAAAATGTACGACACTTATTTAGTTGTGTAAATTTGAATTTTACTAAATCTAATGATTTTTTAGCAATTTAACAATCTTTAATAGTCTTTATATGTTCTAATATTACTAATTTTCCATTTATGTTTAATTCATCTTTAAGCTATGTAAAAAATTAGTATAGAGTAGTTTTTTATATTTCTGAAAGCTTTTGCAGGGATTTTTTGAAGTTGCAACCAAATGTTGTGATTAGTAATGCTAAAAATAGAATTAATTGGTGGTTTTTTCAACTGAGTCTGGTGTATATTTATGTAATTTTTTTAAGTTCAGTTCTGATTTGCATAATTTGAATAAATCCTCGATTTTTCCACCTATGGGTTTGTATCGTTTCCAATTATTTATTTTTTTGAGTAATATTTTTTTAAAGTTTTTTATAATTTTTTGGCTTGTGTTTCAGTCTTTTTATCTTTGAATACACGTAAGGTAGTTAATTTTCTTTGTTTTATAAGTTTTAATCGTTCTTTTGGGAAGATTAAATGAACGATTTTGTATTTGGAATGCCGATTTGGTAGTTTTCATTTGTAATATCCCCTATCGAATACTATTGTGTCTTTTTTCATGATTATTCGTTTTTTACGGAGGTTTTCCTTATTTCTGTGAATATTTTGTGTAATGTGGTGCTCCACTGAAAATTAAAATAGCAACAGGCATTATAGATTCGTGTTCTATGACTATGGTCCCTGAAATCCTATGTAAAATCCATAAGGTGATGCTTAGTTCATTTTTAGATTTTGTTTTTCTAGTATTTTTTAAAGCGATGTTAACGTTTAGTAATGTAATCTAAATCCACAGGCGTGGAATCAACAATAAAATTTTTTCCACGCCTTTTAATTGGTTTGCATTAATATGCTTTTTGTGATTTTAACGTATGTATCTGGTTTAAATCTTGATATGAATTCTGAAATTTGAAGTACGCTAAGCATTTCGTTTATTTTAAAGTATAAAGTTAAAATTAAATTGTATTTTACGAAAATAACTATTTATAAACTCATAAAGATGAAAAACAATAAAGAAAATCGGTTATTTAACTAAAAAATCTAAGACCCTAAAATTGTTTAGTCTTATTTTTTAGATTATAATTTTTGAAAACTATGATGCGTTATGTCTTATCAAATAATTTTCTGATATGATGTATTTTCTCATGGATTTAACAATACTTTCACTAAAAATCATAATCTGATTTCGAATTCGTTTTATTATGTTTATTACTCATAATCAGGAAAATAGGTCATTAGTAATACTATTATTATAAGTATTAAAAAATCCTTGAAATTAAAAATTTAGTAATACTAAAATATATATATTAATTACAACATAGAATTTCTCCATAAAATAATTCAATGTTAAAATAATTCTTTCCGAGATGGGTGATATGGGGAAAAAAAATACAAACATAAACATCATAAAAAGAAAAACTAATGTAATTAAATATGGAAAAAGCACTAAAAAAGGAAAATTATCTAGACTTTTTATTTTATTCTTAATTTTATTAACATTGATTGTCATTTGTGACACAGTATCAGCAGATCCCTATCTTGGTGGTAATAACCTTACCACCATCCAGAATGGAACTGTGAGTGGAGGCTTATACAGTGACTCCTACTATGGTTGTAATGGTCCTGCTGTTGAAGGGAGCAGTAATCAACAGACTAATGTTAATGTGACCTACCAATTTGAAGAACTTCCACAGAATGCCCAGGTAGTTAACGCCACTTTATACGTTGTTGTCTACAGTGGGAATATGGAGACAGATTATCCCACTGATGTTAATGTCACATTTAATGGGGAATTAATATCCACTGAACATCTGAGCAGCACCTACACTTGGCCAAAAGGTTCTAACAATTACCAAGCACTAGTTATAAACGACCATGTTAATCGGGTGACCAGTGACTACTTAATGTGGTATGATGTCACTAGCTTGGTAGGGCTGAACAACATTGCCAATGTGGTGAGTGATCCAAACTGTTTTGATGGTCGTATAAAGTTAATAACCTTGATCATTGCCTATGATGATGGAGATGATGATACCATCCAATACTGGGTGAATCTGGGTCATGACCCTGACAGTTACTGGGTGGAACAAGAACTAGGTTATAACTACATTGGTAACACCAGCTTTGAAAGTGCCTTGCCCACAGGATCCATCATAAATAACGCTAAACTGAGAGTATTTCACATGGCAAGTCAGGATGGAAGCTACAAATTCAACGGTAATGTCATTCCCAATGGCAGCCCTCAGGGAAGTTTCAGTGGTTCCAATAATTGGGATGTCACCAACAACTTCACCAGTTTCGGTACCAACACCATGACCTACGATCGAGTTGGTGGTTACTATAAAATAGTTCTGGCCCTGTTAACCGTGAATTATACAGTCCCAGACGATAAAAACTCCGATTTATTCGTAAGTAATATTGTTACAACCAACAAACCTGTAATTAATAATGATTATAACCTAACTGTAACCATTAATAATGGTGGACAATCAAGCGCAGATAACTTTGTGGTGAAAGTCTATGATAATGGCCAGGAAATGGACAGTAAGACTATAAACACCCTGAATGCAAGTAGTAGTAGAATTCTTACCTTTAGCTGGACACCTACCACCACTGGTTTGCATAACCTGCAAGTGGTTATTGATGCTCTGGAACAAGTCGTGGAGACCAATGAAACAAACAACCAGTTAACCCAAGCATTATATGTGGAACCAGAAAGACCTGACCTGATCCCTGAGGGTTTAACCATCCCCAGCAACCCCATAGTTAACCACAACTACTCCTTAATAGCCACTATCAGCAACCAAGGACTGACCAATGCTGAAAGTTTCCAGGTGAAACTATACGATGGATCAACTTTGTTAGGGACTCAAAACATTTCCAGTTTAGTTAAGGGCGGCAATATCAACATTCAGTTTAATTGGAAGCCAACTACAACTGGTTCGCACACCCTAAAATTAGTGGTTGACACCCTCGACCAGGTGAACGAATCCAATGAAATCAACAACCAGTTAAATCGTTATGTGATCATGAATGATGCTGGTATCATAAATGTGTTCATAATCAGTGATTCACCCGGTACCAACATTGCCAACCTGGCGGCCCATGAATTACTAAACCAAATGGGAGGAACACTTTCCATACAGATCAGGAGTGGTTTTCAAGTAGAAGCGATGAGTGAAGATGAACTCCGGGCCTACATATCCAGTTGTGACATATTCTTGGGAGAATGGATAACCACCAACGCCGCCACCCTACTTAGCAGTGCACTGCAAAACCATCCGGAAATCGCCAACAAACCAAATGGCCTATTCTTAATACTGGAACCACCAGTATCAACCAGCAGCAGCATCGTGGAATTGATGAAGTACTCCAATATCATGGGAGTTAAATTACTTGAAACCTTCACCACCAACCAGTTACTGGATTACTACGAGAATACCAAAAGAGGGGGAAACTACACCAATGTCACGGATTACCTAGCTACAGTGAACTTCCCCACTAACTACAATATAGCCACCCTCTACAAGGTCCTGAATGATAAGGACAGTACTAAAAATCAGATCCTGTGGGCGTTAAACCTGATTGGAGTGGAAACCCAGTTTGAACTCCCAGCATATTCTTCCAGTAAACAGCAGTTCGGTATCTACCGTTACCGGTGGTACACTCTGGAAGAGTACATGGCAGTTTACTTCAAGAGTAACCGGCAGGGAACTGTAGGTTTGATTGAAAGTACAATGTACGTTGACTCCCAGATGCTCCAGACCTACTATGCCATTATAGAATCATTGGAAGCACAGGGCCTCAATGTTATACCAGTCACTGCCTACGGTGGAACCACTGCCCAGCTACAGGTCATGGTACAGGCATTCACCAACGCCACCAGTTACCAGAATTTCATTACCAACCCAACTGCCTATGCAACCTACGTGGATTCGATTGTGGAAATGGCAGCATACGGGCTGGGAGGGGAATCATTCACTAACGTGGTTAACTTTTTAAGTACCCTGAACGTACCAGTAGTCCGGGCCATCCACAGTGATGTTATCAACAATGAACAGTGGGAACTGGAAAGCAGCGGACTGCCCACTGATGATGGGAGTAAATGGTGGCACATAGCCATACTGGAAGCACAGGGAATAATCGAGTACACCTTCGTTGGTGGTAAATCCACCACCATCGATGCACAAACCGGGGCTGCCATTGTAGGATACGATCCCCAAGCAGAAAACATTGAATACATGGCCAAAAGAGTGGCATCCTGGGTTAAACTGCAGTACATGGATAATGCGGATAAAATCATCGCCATGATCTACTACAACTACCCCCCGGGAAAAGACAACATTGGCTCCAGTTACCTTGACACCATAACCAGCATTTACAATCTGTTAAATGTGCTGAAGGCAGAGGGTTACACTGTGGAAAATATACCCGCCAATGCCACGGACTTGGAAGAACTCATGATCACCCTGGGAATAAATGTGGCCAACTGGGCTCCAGGGGAACTGCAAAAACTGGCTAATAATCCCAATATCATTTTATATCCAGTGAGTGACTATGTGGAATGGTTCAACCAGCTGGATGCTCTGACAAGATTGCAGGTGGTAGAGGGACCAGTGGCCTACATCGGAGAACTGTGTAAGAGATCTGTAGAACTAAACTACACCTCGGGGATGGAGTTCCGGATTGAAGCCTGGTATTCAGGGATGCTTTCACTGCTGCCGGATGATAAATATTCAGTGGCCAAACCAGTGCTGGAAAACATTGTCAGCTCCCTTAAAAAGTACGTAACCTCCCACAGCACCACGGACTACAATAACTTCCTCATCTACAAACAACAGTTCTTGAATCTGAAGATAAACGGAACCACAGGTTGGGGTGAAGCTCCAGGTGATATAATGGTGGTACAGAAAAACGGGATCAAATACTTTGTAATCCCCGGATTGCAATTTGGTAACATTTTCATTGGACCTGAACCACAGCGCGGATGGGAAGGAGATATAGCAAAACTGTACCACAGCAGTACGGTATCACCACCACACCAGTACCTCGCCTACTTTGCCTATCTCCAGAAAAAGGGAACCAACGCCATGGTGTTCATGGGAAGACACGCCACCCATGAATGGCTACCCGGCAAGGAACTGGTTCTTTCTCCCAATGACTTCCCCAGTGTCTGTGTTGGAAATGTACCCCAAATCTATTTCTACATTACAGATGGACTGGCCGAGGGCATGCAGGCCAAAAGAAGAGGATATGCAGTTATAATCAGCCACTTGACTCCCCCTATGACCTTCACCAGCCTCTACGGAGATCTGGGAACACTGGCCACCCTGGCAGACCAATATGATACAGCTACCAGCGCCCAACAGGCCACCATTATCACCCAGGTTAAATCCATCATCACCAATAACCACTACGATCTGGGTGTTGATACTTCCACCCTGAGTAATGAAGGATTAATAGCTGCATTGGAGGCTTATTTATATGACATACAGAGTACTCTGTACCCTTATGGTTTGCATGCCATTGGACAGGCCTGGACTCCTGATGAAATTGCTCTCCTGGTGACCTCCATATTATCGGTGGAGTTTAAAGTGACTAATACAACCGAAAGCACCACCCTCCACAACGAAATATCCCTGCTGATCAATGGGAAATCCTATGATAGTTTAACTGCCATGGCGAAGGAGAATGTCCAGGCGAAATGTATAGAGGTTGTAAACTCCCTCATATACTGGGATGTGGATACAGTGGCCAATATATTATCTTCCACACCCAGCGCCAATCTGAAATTCGCCCTGCAGATGGCTGAATATTATATCTGGGCGGTGAATCAGAGTGTTGCTAACGAAGTTTCCAGTTTGCTCAAAGCCCTTAATGGGGGTTACATAGTACCTGGTGCTGGTGGAGACCCGGTGGGCAACCCTGATGTTCTCCCAACTGGAACCAACTTCTTCCATGATCAGGCTGCAGAAATACCTACCAAGGAGGCCTATGAATACTCTAAAATACTAGCATTACTGGCTCTGGCAGATATAACTGATAACACGGAGAAGATAGCTCTGGGTATCTGGTGTGTGGAAACTGCCCGTGATAATGGTGCATTGGTGGCCCTGGTTTTACAGCTCCTGGGAATGGAACCAGTATGGTCTGATTCACCCAGTGCCGGAGTTGGTGGGCAGAAACTCAAGGAGATGCCCGCCTACCTTGAACTGACTGATCTGGTGCGTCCAGATGGTTGGAGTAAAAAACGGATTGATGTTACCATAATCACCAGTGGCCTCTTCCGTGATCTCTACAGCCGACAGGCCCAGCTAATGGATAATGCCTTCCGGGTGGCTCTAGCCCGATCATATTACACCATCATTAACAATGCCCAGCTCAAGGCCATGTACGGTGATAAACTGAAAACTGCCCTGAACACCATAATGGAGGGTATAGGATACTATGGTGCAGGATACGAGTCACTGAATAATAACTATGTGGCCAAACACTGGGTGGAGGACTTCCAATACTACCTCACCCTGAACATGACCCCAGAGGTGGCTGGGGAGATGGCCATTACCCGGATTTTCGCACCACCTGAAGGAGATTACGGAGCCGGGATCAGTAAATTAGTCTCAGAAAGCTGGACCTGGAAGGACCGGATGGAACTGGGCCAGTTCTATCTTAACCGGATGGCTAACATGTACAGTCACAAGAATTGGGGAACCAGTAATGTGGCGGTTTTCAGCCGAGCCCTGAGTGGTATTGGCACCGTCTTCACCAGCCGGAACACCAACCTCTATGGTGTGTTGGACAATGATGACTTCTTTGACTACTGGGGCGGGCTGTCCATGGCCCTAGAATACGTTAATGGTAAGGCTCCAGATATGTATGTCCTGGACTATTCCAACCGGGCCAAACCAGATTCCATCAGTCTGGAACAGTATATGAACCGAGAGTTAACCACCCGTTACTTCAACCCTGGCTGGATTCAGGGGATGATGAATGAGGGATACAGTGGTGCTAGGTACATGTCCAAGAAATTCACAAGCAACCTCTTGGGTTGGCAGATGACCCGTCCGGGTTCTGTGAAAAACTGGATGTGGGATAAGGTGGTGGATGTCTACCTCCGGGATAGCTACAACATGGGAGTAACATCCTTCCTCAAATCTGGTAACAATGCCTATTCCATGATCAGCCTCACAGGTACCCTGTTGACTGCAGCTTTTGAAGGTTACTGGACCACTGATGCCAGTAGCCTAAATTTCGTGGCTAATACTTGGGCCCAGACGGTTATTGCCAATGGGGTGGCCTGCTGTGACTGTAGCTGTGGTAATATTGCTATGGTTGAATGGGCTATGAATCATGTGAATGCCGACCTACTGGCACATTTAAAATCTGTGATGTATGACGCCACCCAGCAGGCAGCCTTTGCACCTGGACAAACACCAGCGTCTCAACCAACAGGATCCACATCAACCGGAGCCCAGTCTTCTGATTCCCAGTCCTCATCCCAGTCACAGGACAGTAGTGCGTCGGGTTCAACTGTTGGAGGAGATGAATCAGAAAGTACCACCACACCTGGTGAAGAAGGGGAAGGGAAAGCCTATGAAGTTTCTAAACAGAGTTCAGGGGGATCTTCAGAATCCGGCCTTCCCATAGTGGCAATAGTGGGCGTGATTGCCCTGGTTTGTCTGGTGGGATTAGGTTACTTTAGAGGAAACCGGAAAGGCAAATGAATGGGAAAACATTTCTTCCATGAATTTCCCATTAAATTCCTTTTTTTGGAAATAGTTCTCCACAAAATATGTAATAATAATCAACGATTATTTTTGCATTAGTATTAATTTTTCCAAAATAGTAATACTTAATATATAAATGGCCTATTTAAAAGTAATAATATAAATGTAATAAATAGTATTAAATATGGGGTGGGAACAATATTGCTCCATATTATAATACAAGAAGGAGGTGAGATAAATTTTGGTGATCGAAGCAAAAAAATTTTTTAAATATTGATTTTAGAATTAAGAAATTTTCAGAATAAGGATTTTAAAAAACTTAAAAGAGGTGAATACTATTTCAATACAAAAATCACAGAGACATTTGATTCTTTTAACATTAACCCTGGTTTTTGCTCTTATAGCTTGTGGATTTGTATCAGCGGGAACTCCCCTTGATGAAAATCAGAGTGGAACTGTATCCGGAGACCTCTATGTGAACACATCCAATCCATGGGCTTCCACAGTAGGGGGAGAAACCAATGAAGTTACACAACCCAATACTATACCCACCTATACCAGTATTGACTCGGCCATGGTATACGTGAATGTCTACTCGGGTTCAGGTAGTGCCAACTGGCCTGTACGCACCACCGTCAAACTGGATGGTAACGGGGACGGAGACTACGATGATCCCGGTGAACTACTGGGTGTCGAAGACATGACCAGCGAAAGTTACACCACGGATGGCACGGTAATCTGGATAAACGACCACTGCATGCGAGTTTACTCAGACTACCAGGCCTGGTACAACGTAACCAACCTCATAACCAACAACAACCCCACATTATACGTTAAAACAGAAAACACAGGTGGAGATGGCTATGATGGTCGAATAAAACTTTTAGCCCTGACCGTAGCCTACAATGATAGTGACAACGACCAAGTGCACTACTGGGTACTCAATGGACAGGACTGGATCAATTCAGAAACATCACCATCAACTTCCACCTTCAACACCAGTAGTTTCAACGGGGAAGTAGAAGCAGCCTCGCTCAAAACCGTGGCACTATCCAGTACCGATGGCAGCTACACATTCAATGGTAACTCCTTGTCTGGTGGTCTTACCGAAACTGGAAGCTACTACAAAGAACACAACTGGGATGTGACCAGCGACATTAACCCAGGTGCAGACAGCACCCTGGACTATGCCAATGTTGGAGGTTCATTTAAAATGAACCTGGCCACTCTGACCATCCGTGAAGCTGAAGAAGAAGCAGATGTGGATCTAACCATCACTGGAACTGTTAACACTGTACCAGGATCAGCAGTCTTCGCCAAAGAAACCAACAGCATCACAATACCCAACATCAAAAACAATGGATCTGACACCGCCACCGATATTGTGGTAGCATTATATGCCAGTGACGTGGACAGCGGCAATACACCAGTAGCCACCACCACCATAGCATCTCTCGCAGGTGGAGCAACTACCACCATCAACCTCATAGACCCTACCATCCGAAACTTGGAAGGCAGCTCTGTAACCTACACGGTTCGCTTAGACCCAGACAACCTCATAGCCGAAACCGATGAAACCAACAACGACAAATCAACAGCGGCCAAACCAGTGCAATACAACGGATACAAAGGTAAACGGTACTGGGAAGGTGGAAGCGACATAAACACTTCCTACGTCTACGACTTAAACGGAAACATTGTTTACTTCACTCAACCAGCCAGTGCCTACAAAGCTGTGGGATGGACCACCAGAACCGAAAACTGGACCACCACTGACCTACCTGTACCTGGAACTTCTACCGTGGAAGATGTATGGTTATACTTATCCTACAACTGGGACACCACTGCTGGTGGCAAACCATCATGGACCGTGACCTTAAACGGGGAAACAATCGATCTGAGTGGAATGACACCATACATTGACCAGTCAAACTTCGGATACTATGCTAACTACAAGTACGGACTCTATGTGGTTAATGTCACCGACTTATACAACCATAATGGTGATAACACTCTAATCATGACACCCAACACTGGTAACAGCCAGGCACTGTACCCCAGCACACTGGCAGTGATTTACTCAGACCCCAATGAAACCCACAAACAAATATTCATCAGTGAGGAATGTGATGAATTGGGAGTATCAGCATCCAGTTACGGAACCACCATGGAAGAAGCAACAGCCTATGCTAACTTCACTGGGTTAACCATAGACATCGCCAGTGTGAGCAGTGCTATTCTGCACAGTTTCGCAGGCAGCGCCGGATCCAACGAAGGAAACTTGTTCTTCAATGGTAATTCTGTGGCTGAGTTAGCCTGGCAAGGAACCGCCAGCACAGCTTCAGCACTGGTAGCTGATGTAACCAGTTATCTTACCAGTACTGATAATGTGGCTGCCATACAAGGAACTAACAGCGGAGGAATGTTAGCACTGCAACAGTTCCTGGTTTTAGAATATGGTGCCGATTTGGTTGTAACAAGTATCAGCCCCAATGTGGGACTTGGTGGAGCTTTCTTCGCCAATGAACCTAACATACTCTCAGTGACTGTTTTGAACAATGGAACCGAGGATTCAGATGCAACCACCCTAGAAGTGAATGTTGATGGTGAAGTCTACACTGTGGATGTGCCTGCCCTTGCTGCAGGAGCTAGCACCACCGTAACTGTGACTGATACTAACACCCACACGGGTGGGGAAAGTGTACCTGTTAATGCCAATGCGGATCCATCTAATAGCATACCAGAAACCAACGAAGCCAACAACACACTAATTGCCAACATAACTGTCAGTAACAATGGTTACAAAGGTAAACAGTACACTGATGACGATGAATACGATTATCTGGAAACCCAGGAAATCTTTGAAGGTAACTATGATGTGACCTACAGCAGTGGTAATACTGTCTACAATGGTGCATCCTGGACTGAGAAAACTTACTCCTGGACTGCCAGTGATCTGGTAATACCTGCCGGTGCTAGTGTGGTAAACGCCCGACTATACCAGGGCTACACCTACAACCAAATGGGAGTTGACCCATCCTGGACCATGACTTTCAATGGCAACATCGTGGACAGCGTTGCTACTTACAGTGACATTAAAGGATTCGGTAGTTACAGTTTCCCTTACGGACTCTACGTGTACGATGTAACCAGTTTATTCAACACTGCTGGAAACACTATGACCATAACCCCAGAAGTTGGACGAAACTATGGAATCTATGGAGCATACCTCATAGTAGTCTATGAAGATGCCACCACCAGTTACAAAAAGATCTACATCAACGATGGTTTTGACATGGTTTGCAGCAGATACACCTACTCAGTTAATGACACCGAAGCAACTGCCAACGCAAACTTTGAAGATGTGAACACTGAAGGTGTCGTAAATGCTCAAGCCATAACCGTAATAGCATCAGCCGACGAAACTAACGATAGTAAATTCCTTTTCAACGGAAATGAATACACTGGATTCTGGTCATCATGGACAGGGACATCAGGACCACAATTAGGTTTCAACACCTACGATGTAACCAGTGCCCTGCAGGAAGGGTCAAACCAGGCAGGAATGCAGAGTTACGACTCCACAGGACCAGTTGACACCAACTGGGGAGACAACATGTACGCCATGGCAGCTATTTTAGTGGCTGATTATGGGTTCCCTGACCTGGTTGCAGCAGATTTAGAGATTCCTGAAAATCCTGTTGTGGGAGAAACCTATCAAATCAATGTAACAGTAACCAACAATGGGGCTAGTGATGTTGATAGTTTTTTAGTTAGACTATTCGACAATGGAGTAGTGATTGCCAGCCAAACAATCAGCGACTTAAATGCAAACGAAGCTAGAACAATAAACTTCAACTGGAAACCAACCACATACGGAACACACACACTAACCATATCAACCGACGCCAACAAACAAATCACAGAAAGCAACGAAACCAACAACAACATACAAACAACAATCAATGTAGCAGAAAGCCCTGATCTAACACCCAGCAACCTACAAACACCCACTAACCCAACACAAGGAACCACCTACCCCCTATCAGTCACCATAACAAACAATAGCAACGCTAACGCCGGAACATTTGTAGTTAGACTATTTGACAATGGAGTAGTGATTGCCAGCCAAACAATCAGCGACTTAAATGCAAACGAAGCTAGAACAATAAACTTCAACTGGAAACCAACCACATACGGAACACACACACTAACCATATCAACCGACGCCA
>Ga0334889_1004263_pt1 | contig 13073 bp, 10 predicted proteins | sample GraSluR1_MG_2_FD_207222 | JGI IMG/M metagenome (GOLD analysis project Ga0334889, IMG submission 207222) | Sludge microbial communities from methane-producing bioreactor in Wageningen University, Netherlands - Granular Sludge_8_08-R1 | ecosystem: Engineered > Bioreactor > Anaerobic > Unclassified... | reverse complement strand
CCAGGACGCGCAGCCCCTCCTTAGCGTCGATGCCGGGCGGGATGCCCGCGCCCCAACACTCGCTCTCCGGAAAATGGGCGCAACTGGCCTCGTTGAGGATAAAGTTGTGCAGCGCCCACACATCCACCGGCATCGGTTCGCCGTAGCGCGTGCGGTAGGCCTCCAGCACCATGTCCAGATATTGGAGACGAATCTCCGTGGCCTGGACGATCGAGCCGGCGATGATCTTGGCCGTGGGGTCCTGGTTTTTGATCAGATGGTAGAGATCGTGGTAGGCGATGGCGTAGATGTGCGGCTCGATGTCGTCTTGCAACAGACGACGGTCCGGCTCGTTGCCGATGAACCACTCCGCGCCGGGGTTGGCGGCGATGACGTCCAGAAGCTGCTGTTCTGTGGTTGGCGCGTGGTTTGCGGAGAGCGAGTAGCGATAGGGCCTGGGGCCGGTGTTGGTCTGCACCAGCCGGATCATGGGCATGTAGCGCACGTTGGCGGGCTTGACCGCGTTGAGGGTGGCTCCGTAGTCAACGTACCAGCCCAGCCGGAGAAGGCCAGGATCAATGCTGCGAATATCGCCGTTGACGCCCAGGCGACATAAGGCGGCGGACTCGGCGTCGATCAGGGGAAGGAAGAGCGTCTCCACCGCGGCCGGCCCGCTTTGGGCTTGAACAGCGCGGCCCGAAATGAGCAGGGCGAAGGCGCCGATGAAGATCGGCGCCATCACCCATCGTAACACGCAGCGGACGAAGTTGTGCGGCATGGTCACTTGTACTTGGTCCTTTGGCGGTTTACTTCACGATTTCGATAATTCTCGGCTGCCCGCCGATCAAGATTCTCACAGTGCCGTCGTTGCTGTTGACGGTCTCCAGCAACACGCCATAGATATTATATACGTTAGCAGTCGTTCCCGGCAGACTGATTGTCGCCTTTTCTTCCTTAACTTCCGGCGTGCCGTCTCCTTTTAGGTCAAGCCCCATTTTGGCCGGGTTGAGCCAGGCGACGTAAAAGGTGTGACCGCGGCCGGGATGGAAGAACTGGTAAGCGTCCATCGCCTTAGCCTTTAACTCGGCGGCGGGCAGGCGGCGAACGAAGCGAGCAGGCGCGAGCCAGTCTTCGGCGACCTGGTAGGCGGTGAAGGCAGGCTTGCGCTGTGGGGGCGTGTCGGCGCTCACCAGGCCGTTCTCGTGCGGGTAACCGGAACCTGGGTCAGTTAGCGCAAAGAAGATGGTGCTGAGAACGCCGGCGGCTTTGCTCTGGGTGAAGATTTCGAGCACGTAGCGCGCTTGCATTTCGGGTGAGCTTGGCTGGTCGGGGGGATTGTCGCTGTGCCAGCCGGACTCGGTGATCATGATGGGCTTGGTCAACCCGTATTTACTCAGCTTGTCGTGCACGTAGGCGACTTTTTCCACGATGCCGGGGCCGAAACAAGTGCCGTTTTTCACGCAAGAGGGGTCCGTTTTCCTGACCCAATACCCGCCGAAGGCCGGGTAGGAATGGATGTTCATGATGTCGAAATGGGCGCCGCCGCCGGCCGCGAGCACATCGTCGAGGAACTTCTCGACAAAGTTGCCGCCGTCACTAACGAAGTTGTCGTAGGCGATGCCGCCGAAGAGGACTTGGGCGTTGGGGTTGGCTTGTTTGATCGCCTGATAAGCGACGGACAGCATCTCGGCATAGTCGGCGCCGTATTCGCCCCAGCCCTTGTGCCAGTCTTCTCCCAGCACAGATATGCTGGCGTCGGGTTCGTTGTACAGTTCCCAGTAGGTGACAATAGGCGAGCCGGGCGCATCGTCGATGCCGTCGCCGTCGTAGCGCTCGACCGTCGCCCTGACGAATTGGGCGAATTCGCCCAGTTGGTCGCGCTTGATGCGCGAGTTGGGGTAGGTTGCGGCCCAGCTCGGCGCGGAACGCAGGGTGACGATCAGGTTCTTGCAACTTGCGGCCGCGGCGGCGACGGCAGCATCAGCCGACTGCCAGCGGAAGTTGGCCGGCGGCCGATTGGTCGGCTCAACAGCGTCCCACTCAATCGGAACGCGCACCCATTCAGCGCCGCTGTCGATGAGCGCGCTGTAGTAGGCCGTGCCGGCGCCGGTCGCGCCATACATCTGCACGCCGAAGATATTGGCAGTGGCGGAGAAGTTGCAGCGCTTGCTCACCGTGGGCAGAAAAAGGGTATGCGGTCCGGCGGTCTGGTCGTCGTCGGCCAGCGCGCGCGGGGACGCGGGACTTGCTATGATGAGCAACGCGCCAATAAGCAGAGCGGAAATCGTCTTGACAAAAACTATGCGTGATCGCGATGAAAATCTCAGGTACATGAACGGTTATTCCCTAATATGAACTGACGGCAGGTGCATCGCGTAAAAGTAGGGGGGAGGCAACTCAGAGACGATGCCCCGGCCGTACTCCGCAAACCAAATGTGATCATCGGGGCCGATGGCTATGCCGGACAGACCGCTGCCGACCGGCTGGCCGATTTCGACCTTGGCGAGCAGTCTGCCGTTGGCGGCAACGGTGAAGCGCGCCAGCTTGTCTGCATTCTGTTGGGTGAACCAGAGAAGGGCGTTGTCGCCGTCTGCCTGGATGGCGAGATCCTTGGGGCCGCTACCGGCGCTTGGGGTCGGGTACCAGGCCCAGTTGGTGAGCGTGCCGGTGGCTAGCCGCCCAACCATGCCGGAGCCGAAGGCCGTGATCCAGATGTTGCCCTTTGCGTCGATGGCGATGCCGGCAGGCCATTTGCCGACGCCCGTCTCCTCGTTATAGGTGACAGCGCGTCCGAACTGCTCGCCTTCGACGTCGAATTGCAGCACCGTATGGTAGGCGGGCATGGTCAGCCAGATCTTCATCTTGCCGCCGGCCTGGACGACGATGTCGGCGAGAACTAGATCAGTCGGCATGACATTCTGCGCCGGCAGGAGGCTGTTGAACGGATATTCCCTGAAGGTCTCCGTCACCGGATCAAAGCGGCTTAGCTTCTTGGCTTTCTGCTCGACGAACCAGACGCCGCCATCGGGTGAAACGGCGATGCCCGCGGGTTGGCTGTCGGCTGTGGGGATGAGGTACTCCTTGATTAGACCATCGTCCGGCAGCGCGCCGCCGATAAGGTCGATGCGGCCGATCTTGTTGGCGCCGTACATGGTGAACCAGACGGTGTCGTCGGCGTAAACGATGTCGTAGGGCCGGCTGCCGGCTTCCAGCCGCATATAGTCAATGGTATAGAAGAGGGTGGATTCGTCCGGGTCGGAGCGCAGGGTGATGAGGCCGACAGCGTCGTCTGCGGGCGAGGTGAACCAGGTTTTGCCGGGGGCCTGCGGCGCGACGTTGGACGGGCTGTTGGGAACCGAGTATTCGATCTTTAGACCCGTCCTTACTGCGTGGATTTCGAGCGTTTCTGCGGATGCGGGCGGCGCGCCGATGCTCCAATTTACACCGAGCAACAGACCCGCAAATGCCAATGCCAGTATGCCCCGCGTGACGTTGCGCAGGACAGTTCTCCCTAACCAGAGTTTCTTCATTGTCCTACCTCCGTATAAGGCGTGATAACGCAACCGAACGTGCGGGTGAATTACTGCCCGGCTTGGCGGTGAGACGGGTATAGGCATCGACGATCACTCGACCTGCCTGCCGCCAATCGAAATAGCGAATTGCCCTCTGACGCAGGCGGCGGCCCATCTCTGCCGGGACGTCAGCCGCTTCCGCCTGGGGGAAGAGCGCAGCCTCGAGCTTCTCTGCCAGAGCGGCGGCATCCCCTGGCGTGGCGAGCAGCCCGTCTGCGTCTAGGTACTCGCGTGCCACGGGCGTGTCGAACGCGACCGTGGGCAGCGCAGCCGCCATGTAGTTGAGCAGCTTGCCTGAGCTTTCCGTCAGGCTGAGCTTGGGCGCGACGGCGACATCGCCCAGCGCCAGGTGTTGGGGCGCCTGCTCATAGGGAATGCGCCCGGTTAGGATGACGGCATGGCGGATCCCCAGCTTCTCGGCCAGGCCGGCGTAGTAGAGTTCGCCGGGGAAACCCATTAACAAAAGGAATACGTTGCTATGCCGAGCCAGGATACTCTTAAACGCCTCCAGCAGGAGATCGGTGCCCTGATATTGGGCAAGCAAACCGAGATAGACGATGACTTTAGCGTCGGGCGGGATGCCGAGGCGGGCGCGCAGCGCGTCCAACTCACCGGGCGGGAAGTCGGCGGCGGGCCGGAAAACGTCTGTGTTGACGCAATCGGGCAGGGCGGTAATCTGTTGGGGCTTGCAGCCGAATTCCCCCATAAGGAGCTCTGAGGCATGCGTCGAACTGGTGAAAACCACGGGCGCGGTCCGGTCGATCCACGTTTCGAGCCGGCGCAGCGGCTTGTAGACGGCGCTGTCGCGGCGCAGGAACTTGTGATCGATCATCTCTTCAGTCAGGCTGCCCTGAAAGTCGAAAACGACGGGGGTGCGCACGAGACGCCCCAGGACCAAGCCGATGAGCGCGCCTTCGTGCAGGTGGGCGTGGATCACGTCGTAGCGGTTGCGGGCCAGAAGCGCGAGCGTCTTGAGGCCGAGCAGCGCGTCGAAGGCGATCTTGTGGCGGCTGGAGCCTACCTCGTAGTTGCGCCTCCAGGGAATGGGCAAGGTGCGGCGGATGGTGAGATCGGGCAGATCGCGTCCGTTATGGTAGGCGGCGATGGTGACGGCATGGCCCAGCTTCTGGAGGATGCGCGCCTCTTCAAGGATGCGCACATGGCAGCCGTAGTCTGCGAAGAAACTGGTAGGGGCGATCATCAGGATGCGCAGCGGGCGAGAAGGTTCTGCGGCATCTCCGGCGCTGGCGGCAGAAGGTGCGTTGAGTTGTGGCCGCGCTTCGCTTCTGTTCATGATGATCCGGCTGAATCGAGACGGCGCACCAGCCGTCGTCGTTCTTGTCTGCGGCGGCCATCCATTCTGTCCGCAGAACCAGCACAGACAAGAGCAGACCGGTCGCGCCGGTCACAGCCGGTTATTGTAACGGACGCGCCCGCCCTGGACAAACTCACGGCGCATTGCCGCGCAGCGCCTGGCGCAGGAGTTGCACGTCCGCAGGCGCGAAAGCGCCGGTAACCCAGACGAGCGCCAGATAGGCGGCGGCGCCGGCTGCGAGGCGCAGCGTCCAGAGGGCGGGAAGCAGCAACGCAAGCAGGCCGGCGGCCGCGGCGGCTACGACGGTAAACCCGATCCTAGTGAAGGGGGTGCGGATGTTCTGCCGGCGCAGGTTGACGAGGCCGGCAAGCGCGGCGATGCCCGCGGCCAGAAGCGCAGCCCAGGCCGCGCCGGTCGCGCCGCCGAAGCGGGTGAAGGGCGGCAGGAGCAGGACAAGGGCGCCCAGGTTCAGAGCCATGACAGCCAGGCCGCGTTGCGGCCGCCCCTCGAGCATGAGCAGCGTGACCGCGTACATCTCGACGAAGAAGAGGGGCGCGACCCAGACTAGGCGCTGTAGGGCCGGCGCAGCAGTTGCGTAGTCCGTCGCATAAAGCCACCCCATAATCTCGGCGGCGATGCCCGTACATAGGGCTGCCGCGGGCAGGAGCAGCAGCAGCCCATAACGCAGGCTGAGCGCGCTGAGCAGCGCGTAGCGGCTGCTCGCCTGGCGGCGCAGGCGGCTTAGGGTGGGGTAGGCGGCCTGCCAGAAACTCTGCACCAGCTTGACGAGGACGCGCACCAGGTTGTAGGCCGCACTGTAGAGGCCGGTGATGGTCTCGCCGCCGACGACGCTGAGCAGGAGGATGTCGACGCGCTGTAGGAGAACATCGGCGATGGACAAGCCGAGGAACGGCGCCGCGTCTTTGCCTAACCCGGCCATGCGTATGGCGACCGGCTCCTGCGGCGGCGAGAGCAGGCCGGTGCGCGCTACGATGGCGACGCAGACGAGCGCGGAGACGGCCTGCGTGATGACCAGGATGGCGACGAGATGGGCGACCGTTGCGCCGGAGAGCAAAGCCGCCACACTGAGCGCCAGGATGAGCAGGTTGATGACGGTCTCGACGGCCATGAGCAGTTCCATGCGCTCGGCGGCGCGGAATAGCGTTTGGCAGGCGGAGGTGACGGCGTAGAAGGGCAGCGAGGCGCCGATCAGCCAGATGGCCGTGCGCGTGGTTGCAGTATAGGGGAGCGCGTAGGCCAGCGCGGCCAAGCCCGCCCACACGAGGAGCGAAGCCGCCAGTTGTAGGCCTAGCGCCGCCCAAAAGTAGGCGCGGCGGTGCTGCGGCGCGGGCGCCAGGTCGCGCACGAGCAAGGCGGGCAGGCCCAACTCGCTTAGGACCTGGCTGACGTTGAGGTAGGCCAGCGCCACGGCGTAGGCGGCGAGGGCTTGGATGCCGAGCAGCCGCGCGATGAGCAGTTGCAGCGCGAAGCTGACGCCGATGCGCCACAGGTTCGACCCGCCCAGCGCGACGACGTTCGCCAGGACGCGGCGTCCGGCGGGTTGGGCTGCGGGCTGCGGGGCGGAGGATGGCTCTTTCACGCCTGACGTCGAGTCTGTGGGCGGCGGCTGGTTGGATGCTTCATGGCGCGATTGTAGCATGTCTGCGCCTGGGAGCGGAACCGATGGCCGGCAGTCGCTGCGCTATTCGGCTTGGCGGCGCGGCTTGCCTGTGAGCAGGAAGTCGATCAGACGGCGCGGGCGGTAGAGGCGATGACGCCAGACGAACCAGGCGAGGGCGAGCAGGCCGCCCAGCTCCCAGGTCCACAACTCTGGACGGCGCGTGAAGGCGATCCAGTAGGCTTTGCCGATCTCCTCTTGTTCGGAACCGCGCTTGCCCCAGACGTGAAAGCGCCAGCCGCGCAGAGGCCAATAGAAGGTGGCGGGATAGAACCAGATGCGGTCGAGGACGATATGGCCGATGAAGGAGACGGCATAAAGGCCGAGGCGCGGGAAGCGGGTCACGGTCAGGATGGCTACGGCGAGGTGGGCGAGCAGCGTGTGTGCGAAGAGGACGGCAGACCTGTATCTCTTATAGAAGTGCGCCCAGGCCAGCGGTTTGTCGATCAAGTCGGGGCCCATTGCCGCCAGCGCGACCAGGCGGTAATCGGCATCGGGGGCGACGTCCAGCTTGTCTTGGGCGAGGCTGAGGGCCAGCCACGTATAGGCGACGTGCGATTGAGGGAGCATAAGGCTGCGGGCTAGGCGCCGCGCTCTTCGCGCACGTAGGGCTGCCCGAGTGCGGCCGGGGAACCCATGCGTCTGCGCATGGCCTCGCGCGAGCCGATGACGAGGACGACGATAGTGAAGAGGTACGGCAGCATGTTGGTGAAGTAGCCCCAGGTGGGGTTGCGCAGGAAGATAGGCAGAATTTGCAGGTCGAGCGGCAGGCGGCGGATGGCGCCGAAGAGGTAGGAGCCGAGCGCGGCGCGCAGCGGGTTCCAGCCGGCGAAGATGACGAGGCCGATAGCGATCCAGCCTTGGCCTGCGGTCATGCCTTCGAGCCAGAGCGGGGTGATGGCGAGGCTGAGGGCCGCGCCGCCCATGCCCGCCAAGATGCCGCCGGCGATCACATAGAGATAACGTTGGGCGTTGACGTTGATGCCCTGCACGTCGGCGGCGGCGGGGTATTCGCCGATGGCGCGCAGTTCGAGGCCGGGCCGCGTGCGGTAGATGTAGAACCAAGCCAGGGGCGCAAGCAGGAAGCCCAGGTAGACGATGATGTTGTGCTGGAAGAAGATCGGCCCCAGGATGGGGATGTCGGCCAACAGAGGAATGGAAAAGGCGGGAAGGCGCGGGGCCGACCTGACCTCGACCAGCCCGGCGCCCAAGACGGCGCTGAGGCCTGTGCCGACAAAAGTGAGCGCCAGGCCGCTGACGACCTGGTCGGCGCGCAGGGTGATGGTGACGAAGGCGTGGAGCAGAGCCAACAGACCGCCCATGACCGCGGCGACGAGCAGGCCGAGCCAGGGGTTGCCGGTGGCGTGGGCTGTGCCGAAAGCAGTCATCGCACCCATCAGCATCATGCCCTCAACGCCGAGGTTGAGCACGCCGGCGCGTTCGGCAAAAATCTCGCCGATGCTGGCGAAGAGGATGGCCGTACCCGACCGTATGCCGGCGGCTAATAAGTTGACGAAAAAGACAAGTTCCATGCCGGTGTCCTCACCTGCGGCGGCTGCCGGCGCCTAGGCGGCGGGCGCGATGCGCACCCGATAGCGCAGCAGCATTTCGCCGCCCACCACGACGAAGAGAATGACGCCTTGCAGAAGTTGGGCGATGCCCGCGGGCTGGATGGCGTCGCCGCCGACCAGGAGACCGCCAAATAAATAGGAGACGAGCACGATGCCCAGCGGGTTGAGTTTGGCAAGCCAGGCGATGATGATGGCCGTGAAACCGTAGCCCGGCGAGAAGCGCTCTTGCAGGCGATGCACTACGCCCGCCACTTCGCTCATGCCCGCCAGGCCGGCCAAGCCGCCGCTGAGGGCCATGACGAGGATGATGTTGCGCGTCAGGTTGATGCCGGCGTAGCGCGCCGCGCGCGGGTTGTCGCCGATGACGCTGACCTCGAAGCCCCATTTGGTGCGCGACCAGACGATGAGCAGCACGATGGCGAGGCCCACGGCAATGAAGATGCCGAAGTGGGCCGTCAGGCCGCGCAGGGCGGGGAATGAGCTGCCGAAGTCGGTGAAACGCGGCAGCCATGCGCTGCGCGGGAACTGGGGCGTCAGGCCGAAGCCGCGCTCGCTCCAGGGGCCGTAGACGAAGTAGTTGTTCCACAGGGCGGCGACGTAGGTCAACATCAGACTGGTGATGATCTCGTTGACGTTGAGCTTGGCCTTGAGCACGCCGGGGATGAAGCCCCAAATCGCGCCGCCGATGAAACCGGCGATCGCCATCGCCGCCAGCATGAACGCCTGGGGCGTGTTTGCCGGCAGGAGAAAGAGGGCGACGCCCGTAGCCGCGAATGCGCCGATGAAGAGCTGACCTTCTGCGCCGATGTTCCACAGGCGCATACGAAAGGCGACAGAAACGCCCAGACCCGCCAAAATCAGCGGGGTCGCCTTGATGGTGGTATCGGACCACCCGTAGAGCGAACCGAAAGCAAGCTGTCCCATGCGCCGGTAGACGAACCAGGGGTTGGCGCCGGTCAGGCTGAGCAGCCCTGCCCCGACGATGAGGGCAAGGATGACCAGGATGACGGGCGATAGAAGGTTGAGCCAGCGGGGCTGCGTCTGCACGCGGGTGACTTGGAGGCGGAAGCCGCGCGGCCTGACGTTCGCCGTCTGTGGCGTGGTCATGGAGTGATCTGCTCCCCTTGGAGTGGCGGCGCGACGGTTTCGCCGGCCATCATCAGCCCGATCTCTTCCAAGTTGGCCTCTTCGGCGGGCACGATGCCGGTGATGCGGCCCTCGTAGAGCACGGCAATGCGGTCGGACAGGGCGAAGATCTCGTCCAAGTCTTCAGAAATGAGGACGATAGCCGCGCCTTCGTTGCGCTCTTGCAAGAGAATGTTGCGCACGTTTTCGGTGGCGCCTACGTCGAGGCCGCGGGTGGGGTAGGCGGCGATGGTGACCTGCGGCTGCTGTGCGATCTCTCTCGCCAGAATGACTTTCTGCAGATTGCCGCCGCTCAGGAACCGGGCCGGGGTGTCCGTCGTGGGAGTGGAGATGTTGAACTGATCGACAAGGCGCCGCGCTTGCTCGCTCATGGCGCGACGGTTCATGAACAGCCGCCCGCCAATTCCGGGCTTGCGGTAGTTTTTGAGCGCCAGGTTTTCGGCCACAGAGAGGTTGGGCGCGCTGCCGGTGGCGCTGCGGTCTTCGGGCACGTAGGCGACGCCGGCCTCGATCATGATGATGGGCGGCGCGTTGGTGACGGGGTTGGCCGCCACACGGATTGCGCCGCCGGCGGTGGGGCGCAGGCCGCAGATCGTTTCGGCCAATTCACGCTGCCCGTTGCCCGCTACGCCGGCGATGCCCACAATTTCGCCGGAGCGAACGGTGAGGGAGAGCTTGCGCAGCGCGGGCAGTCCCTTGTCGTCCAGAGCCTCCACTTCGCTCAGGATCAGGCGTTCCTCGCCGAGGTGTGCGGGGGGCTTTTGCAGTTGAAACAAGACCTCGCGACCCACCATCAGGCTGGCAAGGTCGCGTTTGGTCATCCCCTCTGCCTCGACCGTGGCAACCCAGCGTCCATCGCGCAGCACAGTGATGCGGTCTGCAATCGACAGCACTTCATCCAGCTTGTGGCTGATGAAGATGATGGTTTTGCCGGCTGCGGTCATCTCGCGCAGTGTCTGGAACAGGCCTTCCGTTTCCTGCGGCGTAAGAACCGCAGTCGGTTCGTCCAGGATCAAAATCTGTGCGCCTCGATAGAGCAGCTTAATGATCTCGACGCGCTGCTGTTCGCCTACGGATAGCTGCCACACTTTGGCGTTCGGGTCGACGGGCAGGCCGTACTGCGCGCCGATGCGGCGGACGTCTCGCTCAATCTCGTTGGTGTTGAGGATGAAGCCGACATGGCGCAAGCCGAGGATAATGTTCTCGGCCACGGTCTGCGAAGAGACGAGCATGAAGTGCTGGTGCACCATGCCTACGCCGGCCGAAATGGCGTCGCGCGGGGAATGGAACACGACGGGCGCGCCGTTGACGAGAATCTCACCCTGGTCCGGACGGTAGAGGCCGGACAGGATGTTCATCAAGGTGGATTTGCCGGCGCCGTTCTCGCCCAGGAGGGCGTGAACCTCGCCTTTGCGCGCCGTAAAGGTGACCGTATCATTCGCCAGCACGCCTGGAAAGGTCTTGGTGATGTTGCGCATTTCAAGGGCGTTGGCTGCGTCTGTCATGCGTGTGGAGTTCCAGAGGCTGTGCGACTGATATCGCCGGTTTTAATCTGTGGCACAAAGAATGCCAGAAGGGGGAAAAGATCGCAAGTGCGTCAGAAAAGCGTTCGGAGCCGGCTGCTCACCAAGAGAAAGATTATGTGATATTTTGTGTGGTATTAGCAATTTTGCGTGCGAGGGGGCGCTGCGCCCCCTCGCACGCACGCATAGCCTTACTGTGAGAGAGACGCCTCGGGCGAGACGCCTTCGGCCAGCCAGTTCATGCAGATGGTGCAGGCCTCGCGTCCGGTGGCCGCGGCAGTGGCCTCGTCGATGCCTTCCAGGTCAGACTGCGTCAACGACACGCCGGCGGGGATGATCTCGTTGCCCTTGTTGTCGTTGATGGGACCGGTGAAGACGTCGAAGCGCGTCATCTCACCCGCGAGCATGGCGTCCAGCACCTCGCGCACTTGGGGAATAACCTCTTCAGGCACGCCGGCAGCAGGCTCCTGGCCTTCCATGAAGCCAAGCAGACCCAGGCTGCCGCCGTCGACGTCGAAGTAGATGTCGTCGGCCACAAACGTGCCTTCCATCATGCTGGTTACGAGGCTGATGTACTCGGGGCCCCATTCCCAGTAGGGGACGGTCAGGCAGTGCTCCGGATCGACGTCGCAGGAGTTGCGGCTGTCGTAGGCGATGCCGTACTTGCCCTGTTCGCCGGCGACCTGCACCGGGCCGGTGGTGTCGGCGCCGGTGATCACGACAGCAGCGCCGGCCTCGAGTAGCGACTCGGCGGCCTGTCGCTCAATATCGGGGTCGAACCAGGTGAAGATCCAGCGGATGTCCAGAACACATTCGGGGCAGGTTTGGCGCATGCCCAGGGCTGTGGCGTTGATGTGGCGGACCACTTCCGGGATCGGGAAGGGTGCGATGTAGCCGATCTGGGTGGAGCCGTCAACCACGGCGCGGGCGCCGGCGATCATGCCGACCAGGTACTTCATGCTCTCCATGGCGCCGAAGAGGTTCGAGAAGTTAGGGTCGGCCTTCTTGAAGCCGGACACATGCACGAAGTAGACATCCGGGAACTCTTGGGCGACGGTTTCGGTCGAGTCCATGTAGCCGAAGGAGGTGGTGAAGACGGCGTTGAAGCCGGCGCGGGCCAGGCTGCGCACCACGCGTTCGGCGTCTGCGCCTTCGGGCACGCTCTCCAGATAGGCGGTGTGGACTTGGTCGCCCATGTGTTCTTCGAGATAGAGGCGGCCTTCGTTGTGGGCGTAGGTCCAGCCGCCGTCGCCGATGGGGCCGACATAGACAAAGGCGACGTTGAATTTGCCCTCAACGGGTTCCGGGATCTGAATGCCGCCTGCGGCAGGGGCGGCTTCAGCCGCAGGCGCCTCGGCTGCCGGTTCGCCTTCGGCTGGAGCCGGGGCCGCGGCTGGCGCTGCGCATGCCGCAAAGAGCATGGAGGCGATAACCAGTATCGCGAGGACGGTCCAGGTTCTAGGTGTTCGCATGGTTCCTCCAGTCATAAGGGGGTGGATTGAGAAAGGATTCAATAACAGCCAAGCGCTTTGTTCGTGAAGGCCGGCTGCACGCCACAGAAATCTGTCGCGCATAATCATACCCTATTTTACCGCGCGAGGCCGCACGCGGGAATCGGTTTTTAGTCGTAAGAGCGCGAGGGTTCGCCGCGAGGTCGTTGAGGGGAAGAAGATGATTGTAACGCCGATCAACGGCGAAGGGCCGTGGGGATGAAGCAGACCTTCCAGGGAGCTTATAACTCCCTGGAAGGCGACAGACTTTGTTACTTCTACTATGTTGCTAAAACAGCGCCGCTTTAGCTGTCGTTGCGAACTACGGCGCCCTTGCGGGTGAGCGCTGCGCCGGCAAAAAGGACTGCTATCAAGCCTGCGGCGACTGCCAGCGCCAGGGGCAGAGAGGTCTGGCTGCCGCCCGTGACGGGCAGTTGCGTCGGGGCGGCCTCAGCGCCGGCGGGCGGCAGGATGACCGCGTCGATGACGTGGATGACGCCGTTGCTAGCCTCGATGTCGGTCACGATGATGTTGGCGTCGTTGATCTTCACGCCATCCGCCGAGACGCTGAACTTGACTGTATTGCCCAGAAGGGTTGGGGCCTGGAGGCCATCGGTCACATCGGCGGCCATCACCTTCTGACCCAGCACATGGTAGAGCAGGATGTCGGTCAGGTCGCCGCTTGGGTCTGCAACCAGCGCCTCAAGCGTGCCATCGGGCAAGGCTTCGAAGGCGGCGTTGGTCGGCGCAAAGACGGTGAACGGGCCTTCGCCTTTCAGCGCGTCGACAAGACCGGCGG
>Ga0334889_1004260_pt1 | contig 13078 bp, 11 predicted proteins | sample GraSluR1_MG_2_FD_207222 | JGI IMG/M metagenome (GOLD analysis project Ga0334889, IMG submission 207222) | Sludge microbial communities from methane-producing bioreactor in Wageningen University, Netherlands - Granular Sludge_8_08-R1 | ecosystem: Engineered > Bioreactor > Anaerobic > Unclassified... | reverse complement strand
TTTCTGAAGGGCAAGAGTGCCGTCCGGATCCACCGGGAGTTGCTGCGGGAACGGCGGATGACCGGGTTGCACTTCTGGGCCACGGGGTACTGCGTGAGTACGGTGGGTCTGGATGAGGATCGGGTCCGGCAGTACATTCGCGAACAAGAGAAGCTTGAGACAGGACAAGGCGATCTGGACCTCAAGTAAGCTGTAACGGCCCCAACGGGGCCTTCCCTGCGTGCCCGCCCCCAACGGGGGCTTCCGGACGTGCACGGCCCGCTCGGGCGGGCCTTCCTAAAGCCACGCCCTATGGGCGTGGTTGATTACCCGGTCATTGAGGTTCGCCACCAGCTTGCCCAGAATGCCCTGGAGCACCTCGCGCGACAGCGGCTGGAAGACGATGCGTTTCTGAACACGGTTCAGGAACTCGGGGCGGAAGAAACGATCGGCAGCGGACAGCACTTCTTGGGCGATTTCAGCTCTTTCTTCGGTGTCTGTCCCGAATGGCATGAAGCTAACGAGGTGAAAATGAGAACAAATTCATAAGTCCCTTTACGAGTGACACTTAGAGGCACTTGCGCGATGCGAGGCCTCCGCGCATGATGTTGTGGTGGTTTCACAAAGACACGCAACACCAGAACACGGAGGCCACGGATGGCAAAGATCGCACACCTCCAACGATTCGTCAACATGGACCTGGTCGGCGACCCGGCCGTCGCCCAACTCCTTCACCCGGAAAACCTCGAGCAACAGTGCCGACAGGTCGGCCACCACTGGCGCGACACCTTCTGGTCCCCCGCCGTCACCTTTCTGACCTTTCTCCTCCAGGTCCTCAGCGCCGAGAAGACCCTGCGAAAGGCCGTGGCCGCCGTCTGTGCCCGCCTCAGCACGCTCGATCCCCAGCGATACCCGCCCCCCGGCGACGTGGACACCCGCCGGAATCCGCCGCCCTCGCGAGACCCCTCCGCCTACTGCCAGGCCCGCAAACGCCTGCCCGAGGCCGTCCTGCATCACGTCCGGCGCCAGGTGGCGGACCGACTCGAGGCCGGCGTGCGCGCCGCCGATCGCTGGCTGGGGCGCCGCGTCTGGATGCTCGACGGCTCCAGCGTGAGCATGCCCGATACGCCCCAACTCCAGAAGGCCTTCCCCCAGCCGCCCAGCCAGGCGCCCGGGTGCGGGTTCCCCACCGCCCAGGTGGTCGCTCTGTTTTCCTGGGCCACGGGGGCCATTCAGGACATCGTGATCGACCAGCTTCGTCCGCATGAGCTGTCCCTGGCCCGCCGGCTGAGGCATCACTTCCGCCCCGGTGACGTGGTGCTGGGCGACCGCGCCTACTGCAACTACGTGGACGTGGCCCGGGGCCGGGGGGAGGGTGTCGAGTACGTGCTCCGTCTGCACCAGCGGCGCAAGGTGGACTTCCGCAAAGGCAAACGCCTCGGGCACGATGACCGCCTCGTGGTCTGGACACATCCGGAACAATGGCTCCCGTCGTGCGGGATGCCGTATCGACAATGGAGTCGGCTGCCCGAGACCCTCGATCTGCGGCTGATCCGGATCACGGGCGGCATCCCGGGGTTCCGCTGCCGCACACTGCACGTGGTGACCACGTTGCGGGACCCGGCCGAGGTGCCGGCCGATGCGATCCGGGACCTGTATCGCGACCGCTGGATGGCGGAGTTGAGACTGCGCGACGTGAAGACGACGCTGGGCATGGAGGTCCTGCGGGGCCAGAGTCCGGACATCGTGCGGAAGGAGATTGCCATGCATCTGCTGATCTACAATCTCGTCCGGATGGTGATGGTGGAGGCGGCCCGGCGTCACGGTCGGTCGTGGCGCCGGTTGAGCTTTGCCGGGGCGCTGCACCGCCTGCGCGAGGCTTTTGCGTTAGCGGTTCTGTTGTCCGAATCACGGACGCGGGCTCTGGCGGCGTGTCTGCTGGCCTGGATCGCGGAAGACGTGCTGCCGGATCGTCCCAACCGCTTCGAACCCCGGCGCCGGAAACGACGGCCGAAGCAGTACAGTCTCCTGTGCAAACCCCGCGCATACTACCAAAAGCACGGAGACCCGCACGCTCGTTAGCTTCATGCCATTCGGGACAGTCACCTATTAGGAGTGCAAGTGCCAGGTTCTTGGCACTAGCATTCCTGGGAGTCGGACGGCCCGGTGGAGGACACGAAGTACGTGTACGACGTCCTTGACTCGGGGCGTCGCAGGTGCGAGAACCGGCGCCTCATGGCATGGTATGCGTACATTCTGCGCTGCGCCGATGGTCGGAACTACTACGGAAGCACCTGCGGTGGCATCTCGCCCGGCATCACAACGGCGAGTCTCGCTGGACGGCGTCGCGACGCCCTCTCACGCTGGTGTACTACGAAGAGTGCGAGACGGCCTCGCAGGCTCGGCAAAGAGAGCGGTCATGGAAGAACGGGCGGACACGTCGCAAACGGCTGGATCAGATGATCGCTGCCTTTCCTCCGGAACGCCTCGCTCCCTTTGCCGACGCCCCGTGTCAAGGAGGCGCGTCATCGAGGAGCTGGACGGCAACGGCGAGGCGGGAGGCTACGACGGCGACGCCACCACGCGCCAGTACACCTGGGGCCTGGACCTGGCGGCGCAGGCCGGCGCGGTCAACTCGCTGGAGCAGGCCGGCGGCATCGGCGGGCTGCTGGCGGCGCACGACACCGCGGGCACGACGACCACCGCCGACGACCGCACGTTCCTCTACTTCTACGACGCCAACGGCAACGTCGGGCAGGTGGTGGAGACAACGACGGGCGCGGCCGGCACGATCGTCGCCCACTACGAGTACACCCCCTACGGCCAGTGTCTCAACGCCCCCGCGGCCGGCGAGTACGACCAGCCGTACCGCTTCAGCACCAAGCCGTTCGACTCGTGGACCGGCCTGGGCTACTGGGGCTACCGGTGGTACAGCCCGAATATGGGGCGGTGGGTGAACAGGGATCCGATTGGAGAGCCAGGAGGTCTGAATCTTTACATGTACGTATTCAACACCACAGCAAGACTTGATGCGAAGGGCGCCGAGATGTATGACGGCGCTCAACAGACCGCTTGTTGCGAGTTCACCGACACGATCATGTACGGCGGCGCTCTGAAGAAGGCGAAAACCGTTCGCTGCCATCGCCAGGGCACGCCCGGGGACTGCTGTAACTGCGCCGGCTTGAGGACGGAGCGATGGCAAGGTCACCGTCGCACCTTCGACCGAGCGTATTGGGGAGAGTGTTGTTGCTGCACAATGTACCGCGCTCGGCTCGCGCCGTTCACGTGGCCCAAGCACCAATCGCTTTTCTTAATATGTCCTGATCGATCAGTGAAAGTCGATTTCGTGTACAAGGAGGAAATCTGGGGGATCACTTTTGGGCAGAAAGTGGACGTCTATACCAAGTTCTCCAATAACCCAGAAGCAACTCCGGGCGATTGGATTGTGCAGCACAAACTGAGGATAAGCTGCGATACGGCCGCCAAAATTCAGGCGCAGGCGGAAGCGGACGTAAAGAACCCGCCTGACTACAACGCGTACCAGGATTGCCATTGGTACGCCAGGAAGCTCTTCGGCATGGGGGTTGCCGGAGTCAGGTGTGAGTAACAAGAGAGGTATTGAGTTGAATGTCTGGCCGCCCAGAAAGCGATGGCCAATTAGACTAGGGCCGCTTCTGTGCGCGGCGCTGGTGCTGTGGGGACTTGTCTTCTGCCTGAGGCGACAGCAGAGTGTCCCTTTACACATGGAGGAGGCAGCATCTGCTGTAGCGGCATACCTCATTCGGACGTCGGGGGAGTGGCCGCGGTCCGAGAAGGACCTGGAATCTGCGGGTGTTATCTCAATCCAGAAGGACGGGCGATGCTACCTGACTCAAGATGCAATGGACGACTTGACAGACGCGACCGATCAATTCGCACCCATGAGGTTCGGCTTTGAGTTGAGCCGCATCGAAATCGGCTGGGACGGAAGACCTGTCGACGAAAGTGGGAGTCTTCTCGCCGCGAGAGGCGTAGGTGGGTTCGGGAGCGCCGGTCGTGCCACGATTCTCTCGGGCAAGCTTCGTCGCATCGCGAACGAGGCCGCGGCGAGGGCAGTGTCGCCCCAGCCCCCCGAGTAGGGATCGAGAGAAGGGGCATAGTGACTGTTTGCCGTCGCAGGCGGGTCTTCACGACGTGCCGATCAGGAGGGGCGTTGCGCGCCCGGCCGATATGCGTGCAAAAGTTCGTGGATCATTTCCAGTGCCCCGCAGCCTTGTTGCCGGGCCGTACGCATCAGGCCACTACGGCCACGAACTGCAACGAGAACGGCGTGCCGGACGAGTGCGACATCGCCGGCGGGACCAGCTCGGACACGAACCAGAACGGCGTGCCGGACGAATGCGAGGAAATCCTGGTGCCCTACCGGGTGGAATACGGGTATGATTACATGGGCCGCAGGGTCCGGCGGCAGTCCTTTGAGTGGGACGCCGCGGGCGCGGCCTGGGTCGGCCCGATGATGGACACGAAATACGTGTATGATGGATGGCGCGTCATCGAGGAGTTGAACGGCGTGGACCCGGTGAACCCGGACGCCACCACGCGCCAGTACACCTGGGGCCTGGACTTGGCGGCGCAGGCCGGCGCGGTCAACTCGCTGGAGCAGGCCGGTGGCATCGGCGGATTGCTGGCTCTGCGGAGCACGAGCGCGGATTACGGCGCGGAGCGGTCGGCCATCTACTTCTACGACGCGAACGGCAACGTCGCGCAGGTCGTCACCATAACCGCCCCCTGGTACGGCGAGATCTATGCCCACTACGAATACACCCCCTACGGCCAGGTCCTGGTCGAGCCCCTGTTCGACCAGCCGTACCGCTTCAGCACCAAGCCGTTCGACTCGTGGACGGGTCTGGGCTACTGGGGCTACCGCTGGTACAGCCCGAAGACGGGACGATGGGTGGGGCGTGACCTATTGATGGAGATGGCCGGTGGAAATCTCTACGCAGCCTTCTCTAATTCCCCTGGGCGTCTTCTAGACGGATTGGGCTTGTTCTCATTCCGCCTCGGAACGGACCCGCCCCCCAATCCATTCCAGTCGGCGATTGACGAGAGCAATCGGACTTGGGGTATAAGGCGAGGCGAGTGGCTCACCATGGGCGAAGATGCCCAATGGGTTTACATGCGAGCTCGCCTTGCCGCGGCGATTGGTATGAATGGGTCACGACCTGACGCCGAGAGAGCATTGGGTCATTTCTTTGGCAACACCGGCACGTACCTGCCCATATCCTACCGGAGGCTCATCGGCGCCGATCGAGGTGCTCGCGATCACTATTTCGAGGTCAAGTGGGCAGCCTTTGCGTATGCACGTATGCATCTGGAAGAGATCATTACATCTCCGGAGCGCGCGTTCGTGAGTAGCGCGACGGATCCAAACACCGTGCGGCTTTCAACGGATAATTGGCATAAGGCGATTGGCGGTTACCGCACTTGGGCTCGCGCCACAAATGTGCGATGTTCTGGCCCGCGCCGGACAATTACGATGGACCTCGAAGTGTTCTTGCTCGATCATTACGATTGGGACCCCGATGCCGGATACTACGCACACTCATTTGCGGCATGGCATGAATTTGGCCTGGCACGCGAGTTTCCTCAAGGCGGCTCGCTTATGGCTAAGGATATCACCGAGTGGGGCTTCAATCGTTGATTGTGCTCGCTGTCTGGTTCGCTTGTGGATAGGTGACCTGCAGTGGAGTTTCATGGGCGAGGTGCGAAGAGATCCAGTATCTAGTCAGGCATTGAGGTGATGTATGCGATTCCAGAGAACTGGGCGGATCCGGCTGGGCGTGGCCGCCAGCCTGTTGCTAGCAAGTGCGTTCATCCCCACGATGGCGTGTTGTGAACGCGCATCGCCACGCCTGAGTTCAATGGCTGTGAATGACCTTCAGGAGTTCGCTATGCTGGAGGCTTTCTCCAGGCCTACGGCAATCCGCGTTGTCTTCACATCGGACATAGATTTCATCATTGCGGCTCGGATCGATACATCACTGGACGTCGACGACATCGTTGGGTCGTCATGGCTGGTAGCGAAGCACGAGACGCGCAGAGTTGAGGCTACACGCCGGCTGGGCCCCTTTCCTGAATATGTCCAGGCCACGGCAGGGTGGTGGGATCCTCTCCCGGTTTCGCGGACCGACCGATTGTTCTATGCGGAATCGTCTTCATCAACGCGCATCACTCGGATCGCATTGCTGCGGAAGCAATCGGATGGCTGCTCCGTATACCTGGTGCTGGCGGGAGCCTGTAATGCGCTTCCAAAGTCGCTTGCGGTGGAATTGCGACGTAAGGAGGTCAGGAGTCCGCTGCCCTGTCCGGACCCCTACTTTGTGGCTGAATGGCCATAGGACGTGAAAGGGCCGCGTGGCCCAGGAAAGTTGCCCGCCCCGGGCTCCCACGGATCTCTGGGCGCGCCTGGACGCGCGATTCACGCACACCGTTCCTCAGGTCACGGGTTCGCCCTGGAAGCCGCGCCGAGTACAGGGGCGGGCAGAACGGGATCGCGCTGAGCAACCGGCGAACGGGGATGTGAATGAGCTTCAGCCCTGAAAGCTCTCGATGAGACCCTGTGGGCTGGGGATATCGCGACAAAGGGGTCACGCATTAGCCCCCCGCTCGTCAAGCCGAAAAAACTCCCGTAGGCGATTCTTCTTCGGACGAACGCCGGATTCCGCTGAGGGAGGCCGTCACGGCTTCGCTGCGGACGGCACACGGAATGCACAGTGAAGGCTGGTGTGGCAAGGGATCGGACGACGGCGGGTCGCCGGACTGCCTGGACACGCGGCAGGAAGACGTGATGGTGCTGGTGCTGAACCACGACGACGATCCGCTCGAGCACGGCTTTGCCGACGTGGACTCCAACGGCCTGCAGCCGCGCAAGGCCCTGATCATGCGGCGGGCGGGGACCAGGACGACCCAGGAGTATGAGCGGCTGTGGGCGTACGAGTTCCGGTACGATGGTGGCCGGGAGCGGTATCTTGTGCGGAAGCTGGACCGCTTCACGCTGGAGCCGGGCGGCGACACGTGGACCGACCACGACGTGGGCGGCAGCGTGTACGGCGACTACACCCTGGATGGTGGGACGCCGACCGAGCAGACGCGCTACATGCCGGGCCTCGCGCAGCAGGACGTGGCCACCGGCGCCGTGGACTATCTCTTCGGCGACCAGATCGGTACGCTACGGACGATGCGGTCGGCCGGCACGCCGCCGGTGACCACAAAGCGGGTCTACACGGCGTTCGGTGAGTTGGTCGAGATGACCGGCACCGGCCAGACGCGCTACGGCTACGCCGGCGCCTGGGGCTACCAGGAGCATGACGCGGACGGCGCGGGTGGCCCGGACAACATCCTCGGCTCGCCGCCGACCGGCCCGGCCATCGGCGAGGTCTTCCCGTTCCTGCACGTCGGCTGGCGGTACTATGACCCGAGCACGGGGCGGTTTTTGCAGCGGGATCCGATTGGGGAGCAGGGCGGGTCGAACCTGTACGCATATGTGAGGTCCAATCCCAGCGGGTGGACAGACCCGTTGGGGGACAAGATCCTTATCGACTGGGCCTTCAACATCCTACTGGACACTTATTACAAGACCGTCGCTGAACTCAGCGAAACTTTTGGAAACGGGGAAGGGATCAAACGGACGCGAAAAGGCCCCGTTGCCTGTGACCCTGATGAACGGCTAGATATTGTGAAGATCGTCTGGAAGTATCACTATCTTGATGCCAATCTCCATACGCATCCTGGATGGTCGGGAATAGGGATTTGGAATGCACGGAAGATGCTGTGGATGGAAGTCGAGACTACATGGGATTGTATTGGATGTCCTTGTGGCAAGCCTTACCTCGCATGTTACAGCAACAGCGGTGAGCTCGTTACTGGTGGCGCGCCGTACCAGCGCGGCAAACTGGCCGGAGGTCTATTGTTCTACTTCTTTGACTTTGTTGATACCGAGAAGGTCGAAAAGTGGGGCTTCGGGTGTGGAGATCGCTTGGCACCGCCGGGTTTGAAACTGCCGGAATGCTCTTGAGTGGGAGGGTCGCATCATTGTCCTGTCGAGTTTCCGGATATGGAAACTAGCTCGCCGAGTTCGGCATGTCCACGGTGCCGTGGACGAGGGAAGGTACTCATTGTTCGTGGTCCAGTTGCACTGACGATGCTGGTCCTGGCGAATGTCGTACAGTATTGTCGCATCGCGGAAGAACGAGTATGTGCGAGTGATGGCATTTGCTTTCGACTGATTGCTGTGGTAGGTGTCATTATCTGGCTCTTGGCGGGGGGCCTCTGGACTGAATGTCCTCGCTGCAGCGCTGGCCTGACACAATTAGCGATCACTAGAGACCTCGCTCGATGTCGAGAAAGAAGGCTCCCATCGTGTTTCCGGATGCTGTGGCCAGCGTATGTGCTAGCGGCGCCCCAGTTAAGGCGATTTGGCATCACATCAGAAGAAAAGGCTTGTATTGCGTACTTGACGTTGCTCCGACTCCTTCGTTCGTGGACGTTCATGCTGTTCTTGTTGTTGAGCAGCGTTCTGGCGGCGAATGTGCTACTCGCTGGAGCAACGGCGGCTGCTAACTCGGCATTCTTGGGACACTTTGTTGTGAGCTTGGCGTTCCTATGCGTGGCAACTGCGTTCCTTGTGGGTCGCATTCGGGCGTGCGCTACACGTGTATTCTCCGATTGGTTGACTATCACACGTCAGAGTTATTGCGCGAGTTGCGGCTATGACCTACGTGGAAGCGACGGTGAGAGGTGCCCTGAATGCGGGTACAGCACGAGAGCAAACGCCAGGTGACGGCGAGCTCGGCCACGCGCCAGGGCGGTGGGCGGTGAGCCCTTCGGCATGCTGGAGGGCGGCTACGCGGAGAACTGCTGCGCCGACAACAAGACGTATGACGCGTACCACGTGGTGACGGCCGGTCCGGGTCCCGGCGCGCCGGGAGCCGTCCTGGACGGCGTGACCATCCGCGGCGGATACGCCGACGGAGCATCCCCTCACCAGGCCGGCGGCGGGCTGCTGACGAACGACTCCAGCCCCACCATTCGCCACTGCATCATCGAGTGCAACGCGGCGGGCAACGGCGGCGGGGTGGCCGCGTTCTACGGCGGCGCCCCGACCCTCGCCCACTGCACCATCCGGTACAACTGGGCGGTCCCGTCGCAGAAGCCCAGCACCAGCGGCACGGGCGGCATGAGCATCTACCTGTCCGACGCATTTGTGACCGACTGCACGTTCTACCAGAACACTGCCCTGGGGGACCAGCCGGGCGCTTTGCAGGTCGGCCAGTGCAATCCGGTCATCACCCGCTGCACGTTCGAGGAGAACGAGGCCACCACCAAAGGCGGCGCCGCGGCCATCTGGGCGGGGGCCGTGGCGACGTCCCCGCTGTTCACCGGCTGCACGTTCACGCAGAACCGGGTGCTCAACACCGGCGGCGTAGGCGGGGGCGCGGTGTGCGTCAACATCGGCTCCACGCCGATGTTCCGCGATTGCACGTTCACGGGCAATGAGGCGGCCAGCTACGGCGGCGGCGTGGCCGTCACGGGCAGTGCCAGCCATGCGAAGCTGGTTCAGTGCAGCTTTATCGGCAACACGGCCCCCAGCGGCGGCGGTCTGTCGGTGGCGTCCGGCCACGCAACCGCGGTGAACTGCCGGTTCCTGGGCAACCAGGGCCTCTATGGCGGCGGAGTGTTCGTGCAGGGCGGCAGCAGGACCGGATCGGCCACGCGATCCGACATGATGCACCTCCCGTGCGCGCATCATGCCAGACCGCCGCCCCCCGACGCCAGATGCAATTCACCGAGCGCTTACGCCGCTGGAACACCGTACTTGGACGCGCCGGGAGCACCAGCCGTGTACAGCTTTGTCCCGGCAGGCACAGTAAAGCTGAGACCGTACTCCTTGCTCGCGTAGTGACTCGCTGGCAAGTCCTCCGCTGTCGGCGGCGGGGTGGGGCTTGCAGACGCGCCAAAAAGTGTCTTCCAAAGACTCATGTTGTCTCCTTTCTTCGTGGTGATGCGATGCCGTCTAACGCCACGGCTCAGCGGCGGCGGAACGCCGTCCGCTGCAGCCGTTTGTTGGGCAGGTTTTCCATTTCATCAGGCGAGTATTGGCTCTGGGCTTGCAAGAAACCACTTGTCTTCCACATTGAAAGCGACGTTGGATAGCACGAGCGTTCCAAACGGCGTTGCACTCAGGTGAATCGTCACATCAACGATGCGGCGGTCAGAACGCGGCACTTGATCAACGACGACTGAGGATAAGGAGAAATCAACGTCCTGATCCGTTTTGCTATGTCGCAGGTTCATCCACCGATTGGCGAGACCGTCCCAGCCGTTGGTTGCTTTGCCACAGATCGGACAAAGGAAACGCCGTGCTCTTGGCGCTGCGTAGGCCACGCACTCATAGCAGACAACGCTGCCGCAACTCTGGCACTTCAAGTACAGGTTCTTGATGAGATTCTGCGTCTCTGCCGGTTCTTGACTCCTATGCTCTTCGCGGTACTTGGTGGACACAGGAATAGAAGTGTAATGGGTCTCACTATGGTCGGCCTTCTTCTGACACTGAGTGCATCCTATTGGCTGTGCTCCTGAGCGGGGTTTCGACTTGCCGATTAGAATATCCCATCCAGACTTTCTGTAATTCTCTAGAATAAGCACCGGGATGAACTGGCAGACATCTACTATCTGGTCATCCTTGCTTCCGAAGTCGGTGGTCTTCTTGCAGAGGGCGTTCGTGTAAAAGGTGCGGCAGAGCGTCTCCACATCGGTCGCGAAGCTCACCTGCGAGGCTGTCGCAGCACGCGCAGTGCTGGAGAATACCATATAGACACCGCCCAATACCATTATCGGTCCGCCAATCAGGAATAGAACACCCATCGGAAGTTTCTTGCCGCCGAAGACATCGGCAATGCCATAGATCGAGGCGAGTGCCCCAAGAACAATAAGAACAATTGCAATTCCGAAGTTGCCAAGCGCCTTCGACTTCTTGATTTGAGTGACACCCTCACTTTGTTTCGTCAAAGAGTCTGGAAGGTCGAAAAACCCAATGATTTCCGGAATTCGGTTCTCGATCACAATGTCTCTCATATCATTCACCTCCGAGCTTCTGCTGTTGCCCCGCAAGTGAAACAGTCTCCATTGATCCATTGATTGACGGCCTACCGCCGCCGTAGCTTACGGCACTCCCGCCAAAGACGACGATCGAATCTCCCACAAGAGCGCACAGATGTCCGCTTCTGCCCGATGACAGACGCGGACCCGCACTCCATCGGTTAGAACGGGGATCAAATACTTCTATCTGTGCGGGGAATTCTCCGCTCTTTGCTATTCCTCCGACGACGAATATCAACCCGTTTGCCACAACAGCCCTTGCGCCGACGCGCCCGGTTGGGATGTCTTGAACCCTATTCCATGCCTTCGCTTTGGGGTCAAAGGAATCGACATGCTCCGTTATCTGGTCGCTTGTTGTAGCCTCAACGTATGAGGCAATCTTCCCCGAAATGATATAGATTAGCCCGTTAACCTCGGCTATGGCCGCACCTTGGCGGGGTTCGGGCATTTTGCCCACAGATTGCCACGAGTTACTTTTCGGGTCGTAAGCTTCTACGATGTCCAGTGCCCGTCTATTGTTCCCTATACCCGACACTCCCCCAAACGAATACAGCTGGCCACCTGCGCTGCAGGTCATTAAGGACCATCGCGCCGTCGGCATAGGTGCGGCTGGGAACCACTTGTTCTCGGTGGTGCTGTATCTCTCGACCGTGGAGAGGACGGCGTTTTCGTTGCGTCCACCGATAACGTAAATGTCGTTCTCGAAAACAACCGACGCCCCAAGTGATCTCGGGGTCGGGATGGCCACCTTCTGAGTCCATGTCTTTGTTGATGGGTGATATGCGCCCACATCGGGTAGATTCGCCGATAGGCTCATTCCACCCATGACATAGAGAACGCCGTTTACGGACTCGGCAGAGCCCGCCATTCGTTCGGTGAACTTCTTGTCATGTCTCGTGGTGCCTTGCTGGCCCTCACTACAGCCCAGCAAAAGAAGACAGAATACGATTCCTAATCCGACACAATTTGCTGTTCTCATCGCTTGCTCCTTTCTGTTGCCCAACTTGTTTTTGTACAGAAATCTGCTTTACCCGGACCGCCGACGGCCAGATTACAACCATCTTCGGGCGTTGTCGAGCAGTTTTGAGCGAGAAACGCCCTCAAAGGCGAAAGCGGAGCGTGACCGGCCATGCATAACCACGGATAATCGGGTGTTATCCAGATCTTGATAAACCGGAATCCGAATATGGCGGAACGCCGGATCGGGGTCAGGAATCTTTCTTGCGCGGATCGGAGTCAGGTGCGTGAATAACGGGACATCTGATTTTGCCGTTTCCTGCGTGGTCGTCCGGGGCTGCGCAGAGTGAACTGCAGCCCCAATCGCCGCGCGGTCGACCACATCCACGACTCCTCGCCCAGCGGACGACCCCGGTTCACGCTGATCCGCAACGGCTTGAACTCGTCTCTGCCCAGCAGATCGTTCACCGCCGCGCCCAGCGACGCGGCCGGTCCACCGGTCGGGCCGACAGAACGAAGTCCTTGCGGAACAGCCGCCGGCGGCCGTTGCCGCAGTTCAGCGCGGAAGACGGTCCCCGCCTCGACGGCTCGCGCGGTCCCGGGCGCGTCCCGAAGCCAATCAGACCCGCCCCGGATGTCAAAACCAGATGTCCCGTTTACCCCTTTGCTTGTCTCCAACGGCGCCATCCAGGACCGGTTCGATTGGACCGCGCTCGGACTGGTCCGGCCGCCCGGTCTGCCTACGGCCCCTGCATCTGGTTGACGAAGAGCGGCACGTCGGCCTCGTCGATCAGGCCGTCGCCGGTCAGGTCCGCGTTCAAGCAGATGCCGGCCGCGGCCTGGCCGAAGCACGCCTGGAAGACGCCGAAGTCCTTCAGGTCCACGTCGCCGTCGCCGTCGAAGTCCGGCACCCGCGGCCAGACCAACGCACTTTTCAGCAGGGCGTAGGCCACGCGCTCACCCGTCGGGTGCGTGCGGTCCAGGTCGTCATCCAGCGACAACAGCA
>Ga0334889_1004242_pt1 | contig 13128 bp, 12 predicted proteins | sample GraSluR1_MG_2_FD_207222 | JGI IMG/M metagenome (GOLD analysis project Ga0334889, IMG submission 207222) | Sludge microbial communities from methane-producing bioreactor in Wageningen University, Netherlands - Granular Sludge_8_08-R1 | ecosystem: Engineered > Bioreactor > Anaerobic > Unclassified... | reverse complement strand
GCGTCACCGCCATTCTGATGGGCGACGCCCCCATCCCGGGAGAAGGCGACTTCCGCCGTCCGGACGGGCGGATCGTCTCGCTCCCCGACCTCCTCGATCCGTCGAAAAGCGTCGTCCGATGGACGCCTCCCCCGACGGAGTAGCCGAAAAGAGTTCGTTACGAAACAGGGCCGCTTTCGGCGGCGGAGAGGAATTCTTTCTTCACGCCGCCGAAGGTGAAGAGCGCGACTCCGGACAGGATGACCGCTCCCCCGATCAGCGTCGGCGCGTCCGGCAGTTCGTTGGTGAGAAGAAAACCCAGCAGCGTCGTCAGGAACGGCGTGACGAACATGTAGTTGCTGACGTACGACGTTCGCTTTGCTTTCGCGAACGCCTTGGCCCACGAAACATACGCGAGCGCGCTCGAAAAAACGCCGAGCATCAGAACATAGGAAAGGTGCGCCGCCGGCGCGTTTTTCACCTCCACGACCGAAACCGGCAAAAACACCGCGAGCATCAGCGTTCCGGCGAAGATGCCGTACATGGATGTCTGGAGCGCCGAGTAGGTCTTCGTCAACTTTCGCTGCAACAGATTGTACGCGCTCAGCGAGAGGGCCGCGAGAAGAAGCCACAGCACGCCGCCGTTCACTGTAAACGTGCCCCCCATCAGTGTAAGGACGAGGATCCCCGCGAATTCGACCGCAATGGCCGCCCACTGGAGCGCGTACAACCGTTCTCCGTAGAAGAGCCGGGCGAAGAGCGCCGTCATCACCGGAACGGTTGCGATCACGACGCTGCTGGTGGAGGCGGTCACAGTTTTGCATCCCGAGTTGAACGACACCATGTACAGGAAGAAACCGGTCGCTCCGGCGGCGACGAACCATTTCAGGTCTCCGCGTTTCGGCGGCTTGATTCCGGCGGCGATCCCCATCGGCAGCAAGGCGCATGAAGCCGTGAAATAGCGCAAAAAACCGAGTGAGAACACGGAAAAATGGCGAAGCGCCAGGCGCGTGAGCACATAGGCCAAAGACCAGAAGAAAATTGTCGCCATCGCATACGGGTGGAACGAATCCTTGAATTTCATGGAACGCCATACCTCCCTTTTTTTCTATGCTCGATACAGGTATACTAAAGCACAAAAAACCGGTTCATTAAAGATCCACTTTTTTTCTTTTTCATTGAGCCGGTATGCGCGATAAGGAGGGTGGACGGACAATGCGCTTCCTTGAGATTCAAAAGGACCGAAAAGATTCCCTTGCGCAGCAGATTTTTGAACAGTTCCGGGTGAAGATTCTGGATGGCGAGATGGCGGCGGACGAAAAGCTTCCCTCGACGCGGGAACTGTCGCACATGCTGAACGTCTCAAGGAACACGGTGCTCGCCGCGTACGAAATGCTGGCTTCCGAGGGGTGCGTTACAAACGTCCCCGCATCGGGGGTGTATGTGAAGGAGGGAGCGGCGCGGACGGAACTCTCCGAAGAAACGGCGGGCGCCGCGCGGATGAGAGACGACGAGGAAGAAAGCGGCGCTCTCGAAGACGTCGTCAGCTTCGACAGCGGCGTCCCGGCTCTTGATCTCATCCCCCGCAACGGCTGGCTCCGGGCGGCGAACCTGGCTTTTCGGGAGGCGCCGCTTGAAGCGTTCGGGTACGACGATCCCCGGGGAAGACGCGAGTTGCGCGCGCTCCTTGCGAGCTATCTGCAACGAACGCGCGGAATTCGCTGTCACCCGGACCGGGTGCTTGTCACTTCGGGGACGAAACAGGGGTTGACGCTGCTCGCGAAAACCTTCCTCTCCCCGGGGAGCGAAGTGTTCATCGAGGATCCTTCGAACGACAACGTCCGGCGGATTTTTTCGTACCACTCGCAGTACATCGTTCCCATCCCGGTCGACTGCGAAGGCATCCGAACCGATCTGCTTCCGGAGGACAAGCGTCCGTCGTGTATTTTCGTCACTCCGTCGCATCAGTTTCCTTTAGGGGGTTCGCTTTCCATACAGCGAAGAGTTGCGCTGGTCCAGTACGCGCAGCAACGAGATTCCTACATCGTCGAAGACGACTACGACAGCGAATTCGTGTACTCCGGCCATCCGGTACGTTCGCTGCACGAGCTGGACCGCGAGAGAGTCGTCTATGTCGGGACCTTCAGTAAAATCCTCTTTCCCTCGGTCAGGCTCGGCTACCTCGTGCTGCCATACTCGCTGGTCGATCGGTGCCGGGAGTGGAAACGGCTCGGAGACCACCACTCGAACTCCCTCTACCAGCTCGCGCTGGCGCGCTTTATCGAAAGCGGCGAGCTGGAACGGCATATACTTCGGATGAAAAAGATCTATCGAAAACGGCGCGATCTGCTGATCGATCTCTTGAAACGCGGTTTCGCCGGTTCCGTCCGTATCTTCGGCGAAACCGCCGGAATGCATCTCGTCGCGGAGTTCGAGGAGGTCGTCTTTTCCCCGGAGACATTGGAACGGCTTCGAAGAGCCCGCGTCGCCGTCGTTCCGGTCGAGGAACATGCGATTATCAAAGGGAAGCACCTTGGCCGCGCCATTCTGGGGTATGCGCACCTTCCTCCCGAACTGCTGCACGAAGGAGTCGCCAGACTACGGAGAGCCCTGGAACGCTAAGCGCTCGACTTCTCGGGCTTCGAGAATCGGATTCCAGCAACGACGCGCTTTTCGCGCTTTGCAAGAGCGCTACGGACGGCGAAACCTGTACGCAGCCTCGACCTTGCTTCGAACCGCCGTCCGTTATCGCAGCGCGTCGCGCAGCGTCTTCAGCGCGTCCGCGAAGTCGTAATCCCGGATTTGCTCCTCCATGAGCTTCGCCGATTCTCCAAGCAGCTCGTACAGACAGCCTCGTTCCGACTCCCAAAGTTCCGCCGCCAATGCGTCGTTCTTCTCGAGCAGAGACGCCAGGCGATCCGCGACTGCCGCCGCGCGGACCGGGTCGGCTTCCTCTTCCGAAGCGTCTATCGGAGAATTTCACCGCAATAGGAAACCACCGAATAGACCGCAACGTTTCTCGGAAGATCGCTCCGGCCAGCAACGCCGTCATTACCGGGACGGTCGCGATAATCACGCTGCTTGTAGAGGCGGATATCCTCTCGCACCCCTTGTTGAAGGCGATCATGTACAGAAAAAACCGACCGCCCCGGAGGCGACGAACCACTTCATACCCACCGGTTTCGGCAGACGTATTCCTGCGACGAGCGCAATAAGCAAGAGTTTGCACGACGCCGAACGGGTCGTCTACGTGGGGACGTTCAACAAAATACTCTTTCCGTCCGTTCGACTCGGCTACCTCGTACTCCCTTCTTCGCTCGTCGGACCGTGCGTCGAATGGAACCGCCTCGGAGATCATCCCGAACTCGCTGCGTCAGCTTGCCCTGGCCTGTTTCGTCGAAAGCGAGGAGTTGGAGCGCCATATCCTGCGGATGGAAAAGGTCTATCGAAAACGGCGCGACTATCTGATCGGTCTCCTAGGAAGCTCCTTTCCCGGAATAATCCTCATCTTCGGCGTAAGCGCCGGTATGTACATAGTAGCAGAGTTCGAGGAAATATCCTTCTCGCAGGAGACGATGGAGCGCGTCCGAACGACGCGCGTCGGCGTCGTCCCGGTCGAGAAGCACGCGATCATCAAAGGGAAGCGCCCCGGCCAGATCGGCATTTGGTACGCGCACCTCGCTCCCGAACACCTGCACGAGGGAGTCGCCCGACTACGGAGGACCTTGAAGCGCTAAGGGTTCGACTTTTCGGACTCCAAGAATCGCATTCCCGCAACAACACGCTTTCTATACACCGAGAAAGAACAACATACCCTCCGATTAAAATATACAGAATACACAAATCTTCCTTAACCGAAAGACATTGACAATTTGGAAAATCATTGATATTTTTGTTGTGCCGATATATAAACCAATGTACCGATATGCGGCACATTGTAGGTAATAAGATTGCTACGGAGGAGAATACATGTCAGAAAGTCTTCTACTTCAATCTGTCGCGCGGGCTTTGTCCGTACTGGAACTCCTTGATGCGCACGGTGAACTCGGAGTGACGGAAATCGGCCAGATGCTCTCTCTTGAAAAGAGCACGGCGTTCCGCCTTGTCTCGACGCTGAAGGCGTGCAAGTATATCGTTCAGAATCCTTCCAACTCAAAGTATTCCAACAGCTATAAACTTTTTCAGATGGGAAGCAATGTAGCACGCAGTACCGGACTCCCAAAACTTGGACACCCCTTCATGCTCGAACTCTCGTCCCGCACCGGAGAGGCAGTCAATCTGGCGGTGCTCGACGGGAGCAGGGCGCTGTATATCAGCAAGATCGAATCCACGGACAGCATCAAGGTGTGTATGAACCTGGGACAGAGCATCCCTCTCCACTGCACCGCTCTCGGCAAGGCGTTGATCGCTCATTTTCCTGAAAAGCGCGTTAGAGAGCTGTTGCGCGACGAACCTCTCACCCGGTTCACCTCAAATACCGTGTCGAGTATTGACGAACTTGTCGAGGATCTGGCGGGAATACGAGCGCGCGGGTACAGCATCGACAACGAAGAGCATATCAAAGGTATTCGCTGCATCGCCTCGCCGGTCTTCGATTCAACCGGCCAGGTCCCGGCGGCTCTCAGCATCGCGCTGCCGCAGTTTCGCTTCGACGAAAATTCTGAACGCGAGCGTCTGTACGATCTCGTCCGGGATGTCGCGCGGCGTTTTTCGGTTTCCCTGGGCTGGGCGAAGGTTTCGTCTTCATAATGCTTTGGCAGGGAACCCGTTCGGAAGGAGGTGGAGAGAGTATACAGGAAAACGGCGGGCAGAGCCGTCCTATTCATCACAAACAAAGCAAGGAGGAGATATACCAATGAAAAGAACCCTTATTCCGTTGTGCGCGGTAGCTCTATTCCTCTCGACCGCCGCATTCGCGGCGGAACCGATCAAACTCCGAGTCGGCATGTCGACGGAAATCGGAGGCCACTACCACAGCGGCGCTGTCCAATTCAAAGAACGCGTCGAGAAGTACACCGAAGGAAAGGTCAAAGTCGACATCTTCCCGAGCAGCCAGCTCGGCAACGAGCGGGACATGATCGAAGGCGCCGCGATGGGACTCATCGAGATGTGCGTCGTTTCCACAGGTCCTCTGCCGAACTTCTCCCCCGATTTCATGGTGTTCGATTTCCCGTTCCTCGTCATCGACAGACAGAAAGCGTACGCCGTCATGGATGGCGAAGTGGGACAGGCAATTTTGAAAAGCCTCGAACCCAAAGGTATCAAGGCGCTCGGATTCTGGGAAAACGGTTTCCGGAACATCACCAACAACAAAAAAGCCATCTCCCGCCCGGAAGACGTCAAGGGAATGAAGATCCGCACAATGGAAAACCCCCTTCATCAGGAGACTTTCAGGATTCTCGGCGCCACCCCCACCCCCATGGCGTGGGGAGAGGTCTTCATCGCTCTGCAGCAGGGGACAATAGACGGACAGGAGAATCCTCTGGTCATCATCGACACCGCTAAAATCTACGAAGTGCAGAAACACATCTCTCTCACAGGGCATTTCTATTCCCCCGCCGTCATGCTGATGAGCAAACAGGTTTTCGACGAACTTGCTCCGGATATTCAGGAGGCCGTGATCAAGGCCGAGAAGGAAGCCCGCGACTGGGAGCGTGCGTTCAGCGCCAGTCTCGACACGAAGCTCGTCGAGACTCTCAAGGAGAAAGGCGCCGTCATCACCGAAGTGAACAAGGAGGAATGGAGAAAGGCGTGCGCTCCTGTCTACGATCTGTTCCGCTCAAAGGTGAACCCGGCGTATCTCGACGCACTGCTCGGGAATTGAGCCATGCTGAAGAGGCGTTTTTTCACGAGAAAGGACGCCTCTTCAGCAGTTCCACGCTGATTTTGAAAAGGAGGAGCCATGGAGAGAGGATACGAAAAATTCGAGGAACATATACTGACGATTCTTTTGCCGGCCATGGTGATCATCGTCTTCCTGGGGACCGTAGGAAGGTATTCCGGGCTGTTCTCCATGGCATGGTACGAAGAGGCGGCGCGGTACATTATGATATGGTTGGTATTCATAGGAATCGGCGCGGGGGCGAAAAAAAACGCGCACTTCGCCGTGGAGTTGCTCTTCATGATCACGCCGTCCGCGCTGCATAAATATATACGTTTTCTCATCGTAAGCATTGTGGTCTTTTTCAACGGAACGGTGCTCCTGCTCTCTTTCAGACTGTTGAAAGGCATTTACACGATGCAGCAGATGTCGCCTTCCCTCGGGCTCCCCGTCTGGGCGGTCTACTCCGCTATTCCCGTCGGGTGCGTGCTCATGGGGTGGCGAACCATCCAGCACTATCTCGCAACGCTCGCCCGGCGTGCCGATCAAAGGAGGGCTTCCTGATGGCGTTCCTCTTGTTCGGCGTTCTTTTTCTCATGCTGTTCATCGGCGTTCCCATCGGTATTTCGATGGGAATGAGCGTCCTCGCGGCGCTCGTTTTCGGCGGGGGACGAACGCCCTCCATGCTTATCGTACAGCGCATGTTCACGGCTATCGACAACTTTCCCTTCATGGCGGTTCCCTTTTTCATTCTCGCCGGAGATTTGATGCAACAGGGGGGTATCTCCCGAAAGCTCATTCAGTTCATTCGCTTGCTCTGCTCGCATATTCCCGCTCGCCTCGCGGTAATCACCACCGTCGCGTCGGGGTTTTTCGGAGCCATCTCCGGCTCGAACCCTGCGACCGTCGCGGCCATCGGCGGCATCATGGTTCCCGAGATGAAGAAGGCAAAATACCCCGTCGAAACCGCCGCGGCCATCGCCGCCGCCTCGGGCACGCTCGGAGTCATTATTCCTCCAAGCATTTCCATGATAACGTATTCTCTGGTCGCCTCCGTCTCCGTAGGAACCATGTTCATGGGAGGCATCGTCCCCGGAATCCTGCTCGCTCTCGTCATGGTCATTCTCAATATCGCCACGTGCGCACGGTACGAAAGTCTCCACACCGAGAGCGTCTCATGGAAAGAGCTGGCAGCGGCATTCTTCGACGCGATCTGGGCGCTCATGATGCCCGTCATCATCCTCGGAGGGATTTACGGCGGAGTGTTCACACCGACGGAAGCCGCCGCGGTCGCGTGCGTCTACGCGTTCATCGTCAGCATGTATATCTACAAGGAACTGACGTACGGGGATCTGCCCGCACTTTTCGCAAAGTCTTCCACGAGCACCGCCATCGTGCTGTTCATCGTCGCCATCTCCTCTTCGTTTTCCTGGCTCATGACCAGCGCGGGCGTTCCGGGCCAGATCACATCCTACCTGCTCTCGTCCTTCGCGAACAAATACGCCATTTTCCTTATGATGAACATCAGCCTCCTCTTCCTTGGCTGTTTTCTCGAAACACAGTCCATCATCCTGCTGATGACACCCATCCTTCTTCCGTTATGCACACAGCTCGGGATGCACCCCATCGCGCTCGGACTGATCATCATCGTAAACACATCCATCGGGATGATCACCCCTCCAATGGCGGTGAATCTGTACGTGGCCGCGGGTATTTCGGGCGTTTCCATCGAGAGAATCTCCAGGAAGATCGTCCCCTATTTTCTCGTGCTGGCGGGGATGCTCATGCTCTTCACCTATTTCTCGGAGATACTCATGTTCGTCCCCAACCTGCTGCAGTAATCACTCATGGGAGGTGTTTCTTTCTTGAAAAGCGCGATAACGAAAACCGGCATCGAACGAGCCACTCACCGGGCGCTGTACTACTCCATGGGGCACACTCCGAGGGATTTGAAGAAATCTATCGTCGGCATTGTGAATGCCCGGAACGAGACGATGCCGGGACACATTCACCTCGACGGCATCGCCCGGGCCGCCCGCGAGGGCGTCATCGAAGCGGGTGGTATGCCGGTGGAATTTCCCGTCATCGGCATCTGCGACGGCATCGCTCAGGGGAACTACGGAATGCACTACCCCCTCGCCAGCAGAGAACTGATCGCCGACAGCATCGAGGCGATGATGAACGCACACTCCTACGACGCGATGGTGCTCGTCACCAATTGCGACAAAATCACTCCCGGCATGTTGATGGCATGCGTACGTCTCGACGTGCCCGCCATCATCGTGAGCGGCGGCCCGATGTCGACCGGATGCCATATGGGCAAACAGATAGGCTATTCCGACCTTATGTTCTCCCAGGGGCTCGTGGCGAAAAAAGAAATCACCATGGAGGCGCTCGGCGAGATGGAGCGCGACGCCCTCCCCGGTTGCGGAGCATGCAACTTGCTGGGAACGGCGAACTCGATGAACTTCCTCACCGAAGCGCTGGGCATGTGTCTGCCCGGCAGCGCCATTCCGGCAGTCTCCGGGCGGCGGCTCGCGCTTGCAAGAGAAACCGGACTGAAGATCATGGAGCTTCTTGAAAAGGGCATAACCCCGCGGCGGATCATCACCAGGAAAGCGCTCGAAAACGCCGTCGCGGTGGACCTTGCCATAGGAGGATCCACGAACACCATACTGCACCTCACCGCGCTTGCGCACGAGGCCGAGATCGATTTCGACATCCGTCTTTTCTCCGAGATGTCCAAGAAAATCCCCCATCTTCTGAAGCTGAAGCCGGCGGAAAACGGGCACTACCCCGAGGACGTGCACCGCGCGGGAGGCATGGCCGCTCTCATGGCCCTGCTGGAGAAAGCGGGTATGCTCCACGGCGACGCCCTCACCGTCACCGGCGCGACAGTCGCGGAGAACGTACGGGGAGCCCCCGTCTACGACGCATCGATCATCAGGAATACAGAAACCCCCTATTCGCGTACAGGAGGACTCCAGCTGCTCTACGGAAATCTCGCTCCCGAAGGATCGGTTTGCAAGAGCGCCGCGGTAAACCCGAAGATGTACGTCCACCGGGGACCGTGCAGAGTGTTCGATCAAGAGGAGCCTGCGGTCGAGGCGATCTACTCCGGCCGGATCACCCCCGGCGATGTCGTCGTAATCCGCTACGAAGGGCCGAAAGGAGGTCCCGGCATGCGCGAGATGCTCACCGCCACCGCGGCTATCGTCGGTATGGAACTCTCCCTGGAGACGGCGCTCATCACGGACGGCAGATTTTCCGGCGGAACGGCGGGCGCGGCGGTCGGCCACATCTCGCCCGAGGCGGCGGAGGGTGGGCCCATTGCGCTCATTGAAGAAGGAGACATCGTCTCCATCGACATCCCGGAAGGCGTCATCACGCTCGAAGTGAGCGACGAGGAACTCGCTTCACGCAGAGCCCGCTGGCGGAAACCGGAGAGCAGAATCCCGAAAAACAGCTATCTTCACAGGTACGCCAAAATAGTGTCGTCGGCGATGTCCGGCGCAGTTTTTCCAAGAGAGTAACGCATAAGATCCCACTATCGAAGGAGCGATACACATGACAAAGAAGAAGATCACCATACCCGAAATTCAGGAGCGCAAAAGAACCGGCGGCAAGTTCGCCATGGTGACCGTATACGACTACCCCATGGCCTCGATAGTCGAACAGTCGACCGTCGAACTCATCCTAGTAGGCGACTCCCTCGGCATGGTCATTCAGGGCTTCGACGGCACCGTGCACGTCAATATGGAGGACATGCTCTACCATCTGAAGCTCGTCCGCCGTGGAACGCCCAACACCTTCATCGTGGGCGACATGCCGTTCATGGCATACCAAGCGTGCGCCGTCGACGCGGTGCGCAACGCCGGATTCCTGATGAAAGCGGGCGCGGACTGCGTGAAGATGGAGGGAAACCGGCACACTGCGGACAAGGTGGAGGCAGTCGTCAAGGCCGGCATTCCCGTAATGGGGCATATAGGCCTTACGCCGCAGACGGCGGCCTCCTTCGGCGGCTTCAAAGTACAGGGAAAGAACGTGGAGTCCGCCCGCGAGATGCTGGACAACGCCTTCGCCTACGAGCGGGCCGGAGCCTTCTCCATCGTGCTCGAGTGCCTTCCGACGGCCCTGGGAACACTCATCGACGAAAAGCTTTCCATCCCCACCATCAGCGTGGGGGCGGGTCCGCACTGCACCGGCCAGAACTTGAACGCCTACGATATTCTGGGGATCTTCGACAAGTTCGTTCCCAAGTTCGTCAAGCAGTACAAGCACCTCCGCAAGGAGATTCTCGACGGGTTCGATATGTGGCGGGCGGAAATCGAATCCGGAGCCTACCCTGCGCATGAGCACGGCTTCAATGTGAGCGAAGAAGAGATCAATACACTGAGAGGTTAGTTCATTCAATAGCTTTATCCGCAAAGGAGGGTTCACTCGTGGCAAAAAAAAGGGGACGTCTTGATTTCGTGAACATGAAAAAAAACGGGGAACGTCTGACGTGGGTGACCGCGTACGACTTCCCGATGGCAAGCTTCGCGGAGGCTGCGGGAGTGGATATGATTCTCGTAGGCGACTCGTTGGGCATGATCACGCTGGGGTATCAGGGAACCATCCCCGTCACGATGGAGGATTGTATCAGCCACTGCAAGGCCGTGCGCAGGGGCGCGCCGAACACCTTCGTTATGGGCGACATGCCGTTCGGCTCGTACCAGGTCGCCGACGCCGACGCCGTGGCGAACGCGGTGCGCTTCCTGAAGGAAGCGGACATGGACGCCATCAAGTTGGAAGGCGGGGTGCGGGTGAAGTCGCGAATCAGAGCCATAGCGGACGCCGGAATCCTCGTGTGCGGCCACATCGGCCTCACGCCGCAGAGTTCGGGCCCATTGGGCGGATTCAAGGCGCAGGGGCTGGACCCCGAGTCCGCGCGGTATGTGATTGAAGACGCGCTCGCGGTGGAGGAATCCGGAGCGTTCGCGCTGCTCGTCGAGGCCGTACCGCCGGAGCTGACGCAGTTTATCGCGAAGAAACTCTCGATACCGGTGTACGGCATAGGGGCGGGCGCTCCGTGCGACGGACAGGTGTTGATCTGCGGCGACATGATGGGGATGTTCCAGGCGTTCACGCCGAAGTTCGTCAAGGTGTACGCGAACGTGGCGGAGACGATCACGAACGCATTCAAGGAGTACGTGGACGACGTGCATACGGGGAAGTTCCCCGGCGACGAGCACTGCTACCACGTGCGGAAGGGCATGGAGGAGGAGTACGCCGCCATGCTCAAAGAATACGAATAACACGCCACATGCTTGATAGCGAAGCCTGCGACGCCTTTTGTTCAAAGAGACCGCAGGCCTCCGCTTTTCGGAAAAATCAACATTCACCTGGCAAGGAAGGCGATTGAAATGAAGATTACCGTAATCGGCGCCGGCGCTATGGGGTGCGTATACGGAGGACTTCTTGCAGAAGCCGGGCACGACGTTGTATTCGTCGATGTCTGGAAAGAGCATGTCCAAGCCATCAATGACAAAGGGCTGTACATCTCGGGGGTGAGCGGCGACAGAATCATTCCCGCGCGCGCGACGGAGACGGTGGAGTACCTGCCGTGTCAGGACCTGATCTTGATCATGGTGAAATCTGCGTTCACCGCCGATGCCGCCGGGGCGGCGAGACGGATCGCAGGACCGCATTCGATCATCCTCACGCTCCAGAACGGCCTGGGAAACGCCGAAATCATCGCATCCATCGTCGGAGAGAAGAGCGTTGTGGGCGGCACGACATCCCACGGCGCCTACGTTCTCGGCCCTGGCACGATCCGCCACGCCGGAGGGGGGCATACGCAGTTCGCGGAGTACACTGGAGGATTGACGCCTCGCGTCGAAAACCTCGCAAAAGCCTTTACGGAGGCAGGGCTCCCCGCGACCGCGCTGAGCAGCACGGACGGACCGGTATGGAGCAAGTTACTGGTCAACGTGGGCATCAACGCGCTCGCTACCATTCTGCGCGTGAAAAACGGCGCGCTCGCCGCACATCCGGCAGCACGGAAACTGCTCGTAAAAGCCGTCGAAGAGGGGAGCGAGGTGGCTGCGGCCAAGGGCATCCGGCTCGTCTACGACGACCCCGTCGGGCACTGCATTGCGGTCGCGGAAGAAACCGGCGACAACATTTGCTCGATGTTGCAGGACGCCATGGCGCGCAGAAAGACGGAGATCGACGTCATGAACGGAGCGATCATGCGCGAAGGAGAGAAGCTGGGGATTCCGACGCCTGTGAATTCCATGCTCGTTCAACTGATAAAGGCAGGAGAATCGTTGTATCAGGAACAGGTGTAGCAGGCGGCGCATGAAAAAACTGAACGACGGAGAGGATCGCTCCGAAAGTGCAATCGTTCTTTCCGTCGTTCGGTTCAACTGCTTGAGGGCATCCTGCACGACGCTTTTTGCCATGCCACCATAAGAGTACAAATATCGAAAAAAACAAACAGTGCAACGGACGAAAAAGCAGCTTGCAGCCTCGACATTGCTTCGAACCGCCGTCCGTTATCGCAGCGCGGCGCGCAGCGTCTTCAACGCATCGGCGTAGTCGTACTCCCGGATTTGCTCCTCCAGGAGCTTCGCCGACGCTCCAAGCAGCTCGTAGAGACAGCCTCGTTCCGACTCCCAAAGTTCCGCCGCCAACGCGTCGTTCTTCTCGAGCAGAGACGCCAGGCGATCCGCGACTGCCGCCGCGCGGACCGGATCGGATTTCCCCTCCGAAGCCTCTACCGGAGATCGCCGCGCGGAGGAAGCGCGCCGGACCTCGTCCGCGAAGGCATGCAACTCCGGAGCCAATTCTTCCAGGCGACGGCGCAACGATTCGGCGGAGGCTCCTTCGAACGCCCCGTTCTCCAGCGCCGCGGCCAGCTTCCGGATCCGAAAAGCACCCAACACCCCCGCAACTCCTTTGAGGGAATGCGCCGTATGCTTGACCGCGTCGAAAGCTCCCGACGCGAGGTACCCTGCGATGCTGTCCGCGTCCTCTCCGTGCTTCTGAACGAACTGATCGAGCAGGCGAAGGTAGCGAGCCACGTCTCCTTGCACCATGCGGATTCCGGCGCCGACATCCAGTCCCTCGACGGCGCGGACCGCGTCGAGCGCCGCGAAATCCTCCTCGCTCGCCGCTTCGGGATCGAGGGGTGCGAAAACTTCCTCATCAGCTCCTCCGGTCGAGCGTTCCGGAAGCCATTGCACAAGGGCTTTAAAAAGCTGTTCCGGCTCCACGGGCTTCGGAACATGACCATCCATTCCCGCCTCCATACATCGCCGACGGTCTTCCTCGAAGGCGTTGGC
>Ga0334889_1004239_pt1 | contig 13138 bp, 5 predicted proteins | sample GraSluR1_MG_2_FD_207222 | JGI IMG/M metagenome (GOLD analysis project Ga0334889, IMG submission 207222) | Sludge microbial communities from methane-producing bioreactor in Wageningen University, Netherlands - Granular Sludge_8_08-R1 | ecosystem: Engineered > Bioreactor > Anaerobic > Unclassified ... | reverse complement strand
ACGACGGCTTGCCGGCGGCGATCCCCGCGGCGATGGCCCTGCGGCAGAACCACCCCAACCCGTTCAACCCGGCGACCACGATCGCGTTCGCGCTGCCGGCGGCGAGCCGAGCCGTGCTGGCGGTCTACACTGTGGACGGCCGTCGCGTCGTGACGCTGGTGGACGGCGAGTTGCCCGCCGGCAACCACGAGATCACCTGGGACGGCCGCGACACCAGCGGCCGCCGCGTGGCCTCGGGCGCGTACTTCTACCGCCTGCGCGCCGGCGACGACGTGCAGGTGCGGCGGATGGTCATGGTGAAGTGATTCGTTGCTGATCCGTGGCCGTCATGACAAGCGGGCGGGCGCCCGTGAGCGCCCGCCTTTTTGTCTGTGGCAGCGAGGTGACTCTCGCCGCCTACCGGACCAAAGCCATTCTGATGCTGGCTTGCGCGCCGGCCGTACGCAGCCTTACCACGTAGACTCCCGTTGCTACACTGCGGCCAGACTCATCGCGCCCGTTCCATTGTGCGGTGTGGCGGCCAACGTCGTGCCAATCGCCGGCAACGAGGGTCCGGACGCGCCGGCCGGCTAGGTCGTAAACGTCCAGCCGAACCTCAGCCGGCCACGGCTGCTCCCAGGTGATCGAGGTCGTTGGATTGAACGGGTTGGGTACATTCTGGCTTAGGGCGATGCGTGGCACGTTCGGCGCGGTATCGACCACCGTAGTGACTTGGCACTGCGTCGGCAAGGTGAGCAAGGCCATGCCGGTGGTGAGCACTAAGTTCCCGACCACCGCGGGGAAGGCGCAAGAATCGGTGGTCATCAACCCGCCGAGCGTGACAGGTCGATAGAGATCGCCAATATCGATGACGGTCATGCCGAGACTGGCGGTGACATAAGCAATGTCGCCGGCAAGGGCGATGCCGGTTGCCCACGCGGGAGTCTCCGCGCTGGCGACGACTTCCGGCTGGTGGGGATTGGAGATGTCCACGACGGCCAACCCCCAATCGCCCGCGGCAACGAACGCGAAGCCGTCTCGCAGGACGACATCTCTGGAGTAGCCGAGAGACGATAGGTTAGCCGTGATGAAGGGGTGGGAAACGTCACTGACGTCGACGACCAGAAAACCGGGGCAGATGTATGCATGATCGCCCTGAACGGCCAGATGCTGGGTGTAATATGGAAGGTCAAGGGTTGATACCAGCTCGGGCTGTTCTGGTCGCAATACGTCATAGATTTCCAGGCCGAAGTCGCCGCAGGAGGCAAACAAGTAACGTCCTTGCAGAGCCAGGCCCATCGGGTGCGCGGAGATATAGTAGCTGTCGTAGAGCACCACAGGAGCCGCGAGATCGGAGACATCATAGATCATAAAGCCCCGATCGCGGATGCCGACGAAGACGAGGTCGTTTTTTACCGCGAGGGACGTAGCCCAGTCCGGTGTGGGAATGTGTCCCACCAGGACCGGCGACAGCGGCGACGAGACGTCGAGGATGTACACGCCTTGCATGCCAGCTATCGTAAACGCTGTTTCATCGTGCAAGACGATTCTGTTGGATCTGATGGGATGAGATGCCAGGACGGGGGGCATCGCAAGATTGGAAATGTCGACGACGAGAAACTGGCTCGTGTGGATGGCCAGGGCGCGGTCCTCGAGCAAAATCACGTGGCGAGGGTCCTGCCATAGCGCTATCGCCGCGATCACCTCCGGCTGTGACGGTACGGCCAGATCGAAGATCTGCAAGCGGTCGCCGCTGATCGCGAAGACTAGGCCGTCGCGATCGAAGGTCACCCCCCGGGTGTAGTCGGGCAGAGCGAGCGTCGTGATGAGCGCCGGTGCGTCTGCATCGGTGACGTCGATGATCTTCAGACCCTGGCTGCCGGCGGTAACGCAGACCAGCCCATCTCTGGCGGCGATCTCATTACCGCTAAGGCTTGTTGGAAGTGTGCCGCGGGTCACCGGCTCATCTGGATCGCTGATGTCCACAACAACCAGACCGTACGTCCAGCAAGCGAGAAAAAGCAGTTCGTCGTGCGCGGTCAACACCTCGCAGACGCCCGGCACCTGTATGATGTTGACAACCACTGGTTGCGCCGGCGCGGCGACGTCGACCACCACCAGGTCAGGATCTCTGGCGGCGATGAACGCGCGGTCGCCCGCGACAACCACGCCATTCGGCTGGCCTGGCACCGGCAGCGTAGCCACCACGGCGAGCGCCGTCGGCTCGCTCGCGTCGACAATGTGCAGATAACCGGTGAAGTCTGCCACGTAGACGAAGCCGCCAGCCGTGGCGACGCTCCTGAGATTGCCGCCGAGGTTGAGGGTGGCCACCAGGGCCGGCGCATCCGGGTTGTCAATCGTGACCACGTGCAATTCTGCCGTACCGGAGGCCACGTAGGCCAAACCCTCAGCGGCGGCGATATCGAAACCGTAACCAGGTACCTCGATGGTGTTCGTGATGCGAAGATAGGAAGCATAGTCGACACAGTTGGCGCCGCGGCCGGTGGACGGTACAAAGAACAACGTGGCCGCGGCCACCATCGGCAACAGATGCCATGGGCGCATGACTGTTCCTCCCCCGGGAACTCCGGTCACCTGGATCTGACACGGGACTTCCCAATGTGGCTGGCGATCATCAGCGCGGTGACGCCTACCAGATTGTCCGGCTCCCCAGGCGTCCCGATCGAATCTTATTATACAGTTATCAACCGATCGATTTCAAGTCGCTGGCGGTATACTCGCGACGGTCCTTCATGAATAATCCGGGTTAAGGCGAATCGGCCGTGGGCCCGGAATCACATAGCCCACCACTGCCACGGAATCATCCTATCGTTGGAGCCATGCAAGTTCGCCAGGCTGCGGCTAGCGGCCGATCGGGCCGCGCACCGGCCAGACGGCGCTCTCGCCGCCCGTCTTGTAGTCGCTGTAGAAGTCGCCGTAGGCCAGGTCGACGACCCACGCTTCGATGGGTACTTCGTAGCGTGTGCTGGACGACCAGTACCGCCAGGCGAGCACGTTCTGGAACGGATGGCCGTCCTGGAGCGCCGGATTCCGTGAGTCGTAATCGACCAGGGTGTAGAGTTCCTTCTTGTTGGGCAGCCGCCAGTCGGTGTAGCCGGCGCCGCAATCGCCGTACGTGCCGTCGTTGATCCCCGCGACGAAGTTCAGGGCCGATTGCCAGGCGACCTTGCCGTCGAGGTCAAACTCCTGATGGTTAGTCCAGATGCAGTTCGCATTGCGCAGCCAGACGAGGCCGGTCAGGTTGTCCGTCACGGTGCCGTCGCCGTTGTCTGCGAAGCGGGGATCCGGCCACGCGACGCCTTGCTGCAGGTCGCCGTCGTCTCCGGCAGCGACGCTGATCGACTGCCCCGTTCGCCACAGCCGCGCGGGCAGCGTCGTTTCGCCGCGCACGATGATGACCTCGAGCAGGGACGTGCGGAAGCTCCCGCCGAGAAAACCGTCATACGTGATGTCCCAGGCCAGGTTGGGATTGTATTGCGTGGCCAACCAGGTCGAGGTCCAGTACCGGTGGAAATGGTTGAGCGCGAAGCCTTTCTCGTTGAGCGCCGCCGCCGGCCAGACCTCGCCGGCTTCGAAGAGGCTCTCGAGTTCGTTCACGTTCGGAACCCGCCAGTCGGTGAAGCCGCCGAGGTTCGAGCCGGCGGCGGCGGTCAGGGCTTCGAACCAGGTCTTGTGGTAGATGTCGACCCTGGCCCACATGAGGCCGGTTAGGTAATCGAGGACCACGTCTGTTTCGGTGAGACCGTCGCAATCGGAGTTCTGGTCGGGACACGGTCCATCGGCATCGCAGTAGATGACGGTGAACCGCGGCGACGGTATCGCAACGCCCGCCTGGAACTCGCCGTCCTGCCCCGTGCCGGCGCAGGGAATCTCCACGCCGGACGCGTCGTAGCAGCGGGTCTGACCGGTGCGCGGTAGTCGGATCACGCCGCCCGGCGCGGCCGCCGAGCGCGCCGGCCGGAAGCCGCGGCTGAAGAACGACCAGCCGGGGTTGCTGCCGTTGCGCTCGGCGGCGCGGCAATCGGCCGCCTGGTCGCCCCAGTAGCCACCGCGCCAGACGCGATTCTCGCCGGGGCCGACGTCGAACACGGGATCTTCCCGCGGCGAGGCGTCGAACGGATCTAGGCCGTCCCAGACCCATTCCGAAAGGTTGCCGTGCATGTCGTAGAGGCTCCAGGCGTTCGGCCGCTTCTGGCCGACGACCTTGCGGCCGGAGGGCGTGTTGTTGCCGCAGTACCAGCCGACCTGGTCGAGGGAGGGATCGAGGGGATCGCAATCGGTGTGCAGGATCGGCCCGCTGCTGAACGCCGTTTGGGTGCCGGCGCGGCAGGCGTACTCCCACTCCGCCTCGGTCGGCAGGCGGTAGCCGTCGGCGTCCCGATCCCAAGTGACTTCGCCGCTACCGCCATCGATCGTGTACGCCGGAGCCAACCCCTGCTGCAATGAGAGCGCGTTGCAGAACGCGACCGCGTCATGCCAGGTCACAGAGTTCTTGGGCAGGTGCGCGGTTACTGAACCGCCCATCACCTCGTCCCACCAGACCTCGGTGACCTCGTATTTGGAGATGTAGAACCCCCGCGTCAACGTCACCGTGTGCAAGGTCTCGAGTTCCTCGTCGCGGCCCGGCTCAGGCGGCGGGCTACCCATGTCGAAGGCGCCGGGTTGAATGTGGACGAAGCTCGCCAGGTAGTCGGGCTCCACGTCGACCGCGAAGACGTTGTCGCCAGGCGCCACGATCTCCGGCTGGGTGACGGTCGGATAATCATCGTGCGCAACGAGGAGATTGACGCGGAAGACGTCTGTCTGGTGTTTCTGCCGGCCGCGGTCGCCTGGATCAGCCCAACCAGCGCTGAAGGCCTCGTCGATGCTCAGCCGGTGCGCTTTGATCGTCTGTATACGCACGCCGATATTGGTGACTCGATGAGAAACCGGCGCCGACGGATTGGCGCTCAAACGCACGAAATAGACACCGGTCGGCAACTTGCGGGGTAGGTTCAGAACCAGATCGCCGGCGCTTCGAGTTTGTGCGACACAGCGGCCGCGCAGATCATACAAACCCAGGCTTGCCGGACCAGCACCGGGCGGCAACACGAAGTCGAGCTGGACATCGCGTGAGCCGACGGTGCCGCGAAGGTTGCCGGTCAAGATCCGCGACGGCCGCCACTGGCCGGCGCCGCTCTGGTCGATGCCGCCGGCGCCGGGATCTTCAATCGAAAGGATATCGGTAAAAGAGACGACGCCATCGCCTCCTGTGATGGCCTGCGGCTCGTCGAGGCCAGGATCCCAGACCCCGTTGCCATTCAAATCGAGTGACACGGTTGCGCCCGCAAGCGGCGATGTGCCGAGTGCCACGTGGACATCGACGTTCGCGTACTCCAGTCTGCTAGCAGAAGCGCAGGTGAAGATGCCGATCACCGCGACCAGAAGACCGGCCCTCAGCAAGGCGAGTGACGGACGCATGGGGCTCTCCCTTCGTGAACCGCCACGAGCACACCCAACCGGGAGATGACGAGCAAAGCAATGATTCCCCCGATACGGATGCTTGACTCGAGCAAACACGGTATTAGAGCAGGATAGAACGCGTCGTTGATGATGACGAATCCAGTTTATCATATGCAGCCGGACGATGAAAAGAGCCTTTCTACGCCGCCCCCAACTCGTCTTCCGGGCGAAGGACGGTGGTAATGACCTGCGCGTGCCCATGGTGTCCTCGCACGCCAGCGGCTCGGGGGCGACCGATGTGGCGAACGTCGTCAGCGTCTGGCTCGAAGTGAGTTGTGTGGATTCATCTGGGCGGCGCTACGGGCTTAGACCACAGCGACTCGGTCCTGAAATAGAACCGGGGAAGCGGCACGCGGTAGGGGCGATCCTCTTCCCCGCCAAGAAGTGGCCCCGGGCAGGACCCGGGGCTACGGAGGTAGAAGCTCAGTGCTTGACTAGCCGTTCCATGTCACTCCACGAGCGTGACCTTGCGGCCGGCGACCTCGCCGCCGGCGTTCACGCGCACCAAGTAGACACCGGTCGCGGCGGGTCGCCCTTGGCGGTCGCGGCCGTCCCACGCGAGGCGCTGCTCGCCGGCGCCGATGTACGCGCGCAGCAACTCGGCGACCTCGCGGCCGGCGAGGTCGTACACGGTGACGCGCACGGGACCGGGCGCGGTCAACGCCAGCAAAATCTCGGTGCGCGGGTTGAAGGGGTTGGGGCGCGCGTCGAACCGGGCGATGCGCGCGGCGGGCAGGTCGTCCGGCGCCGCCGTCACACCGCTGGCCGTCCACTGCAGCAGGCGCCGCACAAAGGTTCGGTTCGCCGGCAGAGGGCTAAAGAGCAACTCCCGACTCGCGATGGCGGCGAAGCGGCCGTCGCCCAGTCCGGTCGCGACCACGACCGGCGGCAGATCCCCTGGCCAGAAAAAGCCGTCGTCGGTGTAGGCGTCGGGGCCGCCGCCGAGGATCCGCTCGGCCTCGTTTGTCCAGACCGCGCCCACGCGCACGCCGCCCAGCGGACCAAGGCCCGCGGTCAGCGCCGCCGCGGCAGGGTGTGCGCCGATGGTGGGCAGCCATGGCACTTCGGGCCAGCCGGCGTTGTTGACCGGGTCGAGCAGCCAGACCTCGTCGTGGAAGTACCAGTCCAGCCAGTATTGATCCTTGCCGGCGAAGTCAGCCGGGGCGTCCGGCGCAACCGGGTAGCGCTGGCGGATGAACCCGTATTCGACGAGTTGCAGCGGGCTGCTCACGGCGCCGGTCCCCGCGAGCACCGGCGTCGGGGGCTGGGCGGGCCACGCCATGTCGTCGGGCAGGCCGTCGGGGATGTCGGTGATCCAGAACCAGAGCGTGCGCGCGCGGTGCGCGGCGGCAGGCGCGGTCACGAGCGGCAAGATGGCGTCGCAGGCCGCCTCGCCCACGCGGTAGATGGCGGTCCAGCAGCCCGTGCCGTCGGCGGCGTCGAGCAGGCGGTCGATCCACCGGTAGCGGCCCTGGAACTCGGCGAGCTGGTCGGGTGCGAGGCCCGCCAACCGGCCGCCGGCAGCGAGAACGTTCTCGAGACGGCGCACGACGTCGCCGCGCGCGAGCACCTCGCCCGCGGGGGCGGCGATGGTCGGGCCGGGGCGCAGGTCGCCGGCGCTGACGAGTTGCCAGCGGTCGTCGTGAAGATGGCGGGCCAGGTGCGCTTCGAGCAATGGCTCGGCGCCATGGTTGCGCAGCCGCAGGCCGGTGTCGGCGTTGCCGGACACCTGCAGCATGCGATGCGGCGGCGACAGGGCGCCCTCGTAAAGCACGCGCGTCGTCGCACCGGGGGTGACGGCGAGATTGCGCCAGGTGGCGGCCTCGCCGCCGGGGACGGGCGCCGTGGCGGCGTCGGGCACCGCGAAGGTGAGCACGCCGGGCAACGCGACCGTCAGGTCGCAGGCGAGGTCGACCGGCGCGGTGAGGTCGATGATCGGCTTGACGGCGATCTCCACCTCGGGCTCGCGCACGAGCAGGTTGCCGCGGCCGGCGGCGACGTGCGCCGCGAGCAGGTCGAACTCGCGTGCGCTGTAGGATGGCATGTTGCCGATGAGCAAGAAGCCCGTGTTGTCGTAGAGGCGCAGGACGACGTCGTATTCGGCGAGACGCCCCGCCGTCAGCACGTGCGGCCCGATGCCGATTTCGTAGGGGGTCGGAGCCTGCTCCCAGGAGGCGTACTCGAGCGTGTAGTTGCCGGCAGACGGCGACTCGACATGGAGGTGTCCCAGGCAATGGTCGCCGACGAACCCGCCGGAGGGGCCGTACAGCGAGATGAACGGGTACTGCGAGGTGCCGGCCGGCACCTGGAAGCGGACGTAGAGCGCCACGGTTCCGGGCGGCACGGTGAATTGGATCTCCGTGTCCTCGCTCACGACACCGCTGGCGAGGATCATTTCCATGGGGTAGTCAGCCGCGGTCAGAGCGGTGAGTTCGCAATCGGGCCAGAGGGCAGCGAGCTGGTCGCGGCAGCGGAAGCCGTGGATCTCGTCGACGAGGACGCTGAGGGTGGCGTGGGCGGTGTCGGCCCCTAGCGTCGAGCAGGCGAGGACGACGAGGATACCCGCGGCGAGACGGTGAACAGTAGACATGGCGATGGACCTCCCTGGGCGACGGGATGGCCGGCCGGTGGTCTGGCCAGGATGCTGCGTCGGCCGCCGGATGAGTGACGGTGTTCATTGTACACGATCGCGCGGCGGGGGTCTAGCTCGGCGGGGCCGATTCTTGGCAGGACAGCAGCGTGTTCGCCGCTGCCGCCGCCGACGGCGCCTTCGTCACCCCCGCCCCATCCGCAGCGCGAACAGCGCGTAGAACGCCGAGGCCCTGACGAGGTGCTCCACCGGCACGCGCTCGTCGGGCGCGTGCGCCTGCGGCTCGTCGCCCGGTCCGAAGCCGATCACCGGAATACCGTGCAGGCCGTTGATGGCCACGCCGTTGGTCGAGAAGGTCCAGCGGTCGATCAACGGCGGTGCGCCGAACAGCTCCGCAAAGACGGCCACGCCCGCCTGGACGGCCGCGTGGTTCTCGGGGATCGTCCAGGTCGGGAAGTACTTCTGCATCCCGAAGCGCAAGCCCGTGTACGCCAGGCCCTCGTACTCGAGCACGCGGACCTCGGCCGTCGGGTCGTCGAGCAGCGCGCGAATCTCCGCCAGCGCCGATTCGCACGTCTCGCCCGCGGTCAGGCGCCGGTCCAGGTGCAGATGCGCCGCGTCGGCCACCGCGCAGAGCGATGGGCCGCCGGAGCGGAACTCGGTCACCGTGATGCTGCCCTTGCCGAGGAACGCGTGGTCGGCCAGGCGCGGATGCAGCTTCTCGATCGCCAGGCACGTGCGCGCGGCCGGGTAGATCGCATTGCGCCCGCGTTCGGGCGCCGATCCGTGCGCCGACACGCCGTGGAAGTCGACGCCGATCTCCATGCGCCCGCGCTGGCCGCGGTACAGGTTCAGGCTCGTGGGCTCGGTCGAGATCACCAGCTCGGGCCGCAGGCCGCCTTCCTCGATGAGGTATTTCCAGCAAAGACCGTCGCAGTCTTCCTCCATTACCGTGCCGGTGCACAGCAGCGTCAGGCGATCGCCCAGGCCCAGCTCCTTGACGATACGGCCCGCGGTCACGAACGCCGCCGCGCCGCCCTTCTGGTCGACCGCGCCCCGGCCGAGGAGCCAGCCGTCGCGCACCTCGCCGCAGAACGGGTCGAAGCTCCAGTTGGCGCGGTTGCCGACGTCGACCGTGTCCATGTGCGCGTCGATCGCCAGCAAGCGCGGCCCGCCGCCGAGTCGGCCGATCACGTTGCCGAGCGGGTCGGTCTTGACCTCGTCGAAACCGGCCTGCAGCATCTGACGGCCCAGCTCGGCGTTCACCGCCTCCTCTTGGCCGCTGAGCGACGGGATCTGCACCAGGCGCGAGAGGTTGTCGGCGGTCTGGTCGCGGTACTTCTCGGCGAGCGCGAGCACCTGGCGGGCAAGACTCACGGCGTATTCTCCTTGGGCTGCGGCGAGCCCCGCGCTCCCGCGGTCAACAACCGCATGATGCGCTCGGGCGTCAGGGGCGTGTCGTACTCGCCGTCGCACACGTCGCGACCGGCCGCAGCGGCCGCGCGCACGGCGTCGAGCACGGCGAAGTAGGCGCCGATGCCGTACATGAAGGGCGGCTCGCCGACGGCCTTCGAAGCCAGCACGGCCTCGGGATTGTCGGCGTCGGGCAGGAACTCGATATTCAGCTCGGCCGGGCCGAAGCGGATGTCTGGCACCTTGTACTTGCCGGCGGTGTCCTGCCGCAAGCGGCCCTGGTCGTCGTAGGTCGCGTCCTCGAGCAGCATCCAGCCCAGGCCCTGCGCCAGTCCGCCTTCGATCTGACCGCGGTCGGTGGCCGGATCGAGGCTCTTGCCGCCGTCGTGCACCAGGCTGATCCGGTCGACCGTCGCCGTGCCGCGCAGGCAGTCGACCGTGGCTTCGACGAGCGCCGCGCCGTAGACGTGGTACGCGAAGGGACGGCCCTTGCCGGTCGCGTGATCGAAGTTCAGTCGCGGCGTCGCGTAGTGCGCGTGCGCCGACAGGCTCGCGCGTTTGCGGTACGCGGTCTGCACCAACTCGTCCCAGGTCAGGCGGGTTGCCTGGCCGCCGTCTTGGACGCGTTCGCCGGCGATGGTCAGCCGGTCGGGATCGCCGGCGCCGAGCAGTTCGGCGGCCACGGCGCGCAGCCGCACCAGGATCTGCAGGCAAGCCTGCCGCGCCGCCATGCCGTTGAGGTCGGCGCCGGTGCTGGCCGCGGTCGGCGACGTGTTCGCGACACGGCTCGTGTTGGCGGTGTCCAGGCGCACGCGGGCGAGGTCGATCCCGAGCGTGTGCGCCACGATTTTGCGCAGCTTGATGCCGACGCCCTGGCCCATTTCGACCGCGCCCGTCGACAGCCCCACGCTGCCGTCCGTGTAAACGTGCACGAGTGCGCCGGCCTGGTTCAGCATGGTGTTGGTGAACGAGATGCCGAAGCATACCGGCATCACCGCGAGGCCCAGCTTGGTGGCGCTAGCGGCGCGGTTGTGTGCGGCCGCGCGCGCGGCGGCGGCGGCGATGCCGTGGGCGCGGTCGACCGCGTCCCAGCACGCGGCGGCGCGGCAATGCTCGGCGGTCATGCCGTACGGGAAGACCGCGTCGGGCGTGAGCAGATTACGGCGCTGCAGCTCGTGGCGGGGTCGGCCGAGGCGGCGCGCGGCGAGATCGATCGCCGCCTCGATCACGACCATGGCCTGCGGTCCGCCGAAGCCGCGGAACGCCGTGAACGGCGGCAGATTGGTGCGGCAGCTCATGCCGGTGACGCGCACATGGGGGATGTCGTAGCTGCCGGTCGCGTGAAAGAGCGAGCGCTCGAGCACGGCCGGCGAAAGGTCGGCCGCCGAACCGGCGTTCTGGTACAGGGTGACCTCGTAGGCGAGGAAACGGCCGTCGCCGTCGAGGCCGAGCTTGAAGTCGGCCTCGTAGGGGTGCCGCTTGCCGGTCATGACCATGTCCTCGGCGCGACCGAGCACCAGTTTCACGGCGCGTCCGGTGAGCCGCGCGCCGAGCGCGCAGATGACCGCCCAGACCGTGGCTTGATCCTCCTTGCCGCCGAAGGCGCCGCCCAGCCGGCGCACGTCCACCTCGACCGCATGCATGGGCACGCCGAGCACCCGCGCCGCTTGTCGCTGCACCCCGGTCGGCGACTGGGTCGACGAGTGCACGCGCACGATGCCGTCCTCGGCCGGGATCGCCAGGGCGGCCTGGGTCTCGAGGTAGAAGTGTTCCTGGGCGCCGGTTCGAACGCGGCCCGCGACCACGACCTGGCAGTTGGGCCAGGCCGCGTCGACGTCGCCGATGGCGAGCGTGCGCGCCGGCTGCAGCAGCAAGCCGCGCGCCGCGGCCGCGCGGGCGTCGAAGACGGCCGGCAGCGGATCGATCACGAGATCGATGTCGCGCAGGGCTCGGCGCGCCGCGGCTGCGCTCTCGGCCAGCACGACGGCGACCGGCTGGCCGACATGGTGCACGCGGTCCTCGGCCAGCAGCGGTTCGTCGGGCATGATCGGGCCGATCTGGTTCTCGCCGGGGATGTCGGCCGCGGTCAGCACCCGCACCACGCCCGCGCACCGCAGCGCCCGTGTCGGGTCGAGCCGGATGATCGTGCCGTGGGCAACCGGCGACGAGAGCACGGCGGCAAACAGCGTGCCGGCCGGCGCCACGATGTCGTCGACGAAGACCGACTCGCCGCGCACATGCAGGTAGGAGTCGCCGTGCTTCGGCCCGCTCATACCAGTTCCTCGCAGCGCACCTGATCGGGCGCGACGCGCAGCGCGTGGGCGAACAGACAGCGGCGCGCCAACTCGCGCTTGTAAGCCGCCGTGCCGCGCACGTCGTCGATCGGCGCGATCTCGCCGTCGAGTACCGTGGCGGCCTCGCGGACCGTGCCCGCGTCCAGGCGCCGCCCGGTCAAGAAGCGCATGGTGCGGCGGGCCAGCAGCGGCACCGGCGCCACGCCGCCCACCGCGAGCGTGACGCTCGCGATCTCGCCGCCGGGCGCCAGTTGCACGCGGGCGGCGGCATTGACGCTGGCGATGTCCAGGAAGCGCCGCTGCGAGATCTTCTCGAACGACACCTGATCGCCGCCCACGCCCAGCGGCACGCGCACGGCCGTCAGAACCTCGTTCGCGCGCAGCGCGAGCGTCTTGTAGGCCAGGTAGAACTCGCCCAGCGGCAAGATGCGCTCGCGGCCGCGTCCGACCTTGGCCCGCAGCACGACCTCGGCGTCGAGAGCCAGCAGCAGCACAGTCACGTCGCCGATCGGCGAGGCGTTGACCAGGTTGCCGGCCACGGTCGCCCGGTTGCGGACCACGGTCGAGGCGAAGCGCTCGATCGCGGCCGGGGCGACCGGCACCAGGGCGGCCAGCGCCGCGTCGCGCCGGAGCGTCTCGATGGTCACCCCACCGCCGATCACCAGGTAGTCGCCGGTTCGGCGGATCGCACTCAACTCGCGGCGGCGCGACAGATAGATCACGCCGACCGCTCGCTCCGGCTCTGCAATCAGCTCGGGCTCCTGGACGAGCAGATCGGTGCCGCCGCCGCACAGAACCCGCCGCCCCCGGCGGGTCGGGGCCGCCTCGGCGACGGTCTCGCCGAGCGCCGCCAACCGCGCCGGCGCCTGCGTGAAGTGGGGCGGCAGGATGCCCCAATCCACCAGTTGCGCCACGCGGGGGCGTCGTTCGTCGAGACGCGGAGCGAAGCGGCGGCACAGCTCGTCGACCGCGCGCAGGATCGCGGCATAGCCGGTGCAGCGGCAGATGTTGCCGTCGAGGGCGTCGATCGCGTCGTCGCGCGCGAGGTCGCGGCTCGTCAGGAAGAAACCGGTGAGCGAGACCACGATGCCCGGAAAGCAGAAGCCGCACTGCGGCGCGCCCGCGTCGACCAACGCTTGCTGGATGGGGTTGAGACCGGCCGGAGGCGAGAGCCCTTCGATGGTGACCAGGTGGCGGCCGGGCAGTTCCGCGACGGGCAGCAGGCAGGAGACGACCGCGCGGTACTGCAGGTGCCCGGCCGCGGGCGCGCCGTCGGCGGGCGTCGCGGTTACCGCGTCCACGGGTGCACCCGGCGCGGCCTGTGCGTCGCCCGGTGCGG
>Ga0334889_1004238_pt1 | contig 13141 bp, 11 predicted proteins | sample GraSluR1_MG_2_FD_207222 | JGI IMG/M metagenome (GOLD analysis project Ga0334889, IMG submission 207222) | Sludge microbial communities from methane-producing bioreactor in Wageningen University, Netherlands - Granular Sludge_8_08-R1 | ecosystem: Engineered > Bioreactor > Anaerobic > Unclassified... | reverse complement strand
GCCACCGGCAGCGGGCGGGGCCTCCGGCGCGGCAACTTCGCCTGGCGTGCCCAGGTCATCCGGCGCGGGGCGAACCGGCAGGGCGTCGAGGTTCAGGTCTGGGCGAATGTCCAGGTAGTCCGACAGCAGCCAGCCCTCAACGCTGTCTGCCGTGCGGCTGTAGAGCCACAGGCCGTTGGCGGGCACCTCGTCGCGGGCCAGCAACGCCAGCGCCGCCCCGTGCCCCACCTGGGCGATGACGGCGTATTCGGTGCCAGGGCCGTAGCGCACGTTGAGCGTGGCCGGGATCACAGTCGCGTCGGGATTGCTCTGGGCGCGCGCCGGGTTAAGTCCGGCTGTGCCGGAGAGCAGGGCGAGGGCGACCAGCGCCGGCAGCAACGTGAGCGCCAGGGAACGAGGGGGCATGGGTGTCTCTCTCCGCGTGGTTGGAACCGGGCGTGTGTGCTGGTGAACGCGCGGGCAGTCTGTTTGGAAGATGGCGGAAGTGTAACATGCGGGATCGGGCTGTGCAAGGCGGGAGAGAGGTGGAGAGGTGGTTATTGGTTATTGGTCATCACTGGGTCGTTGTGAGACGCTGCACTGGTCACTGACGACTGATCACAGCTCTTCTCCGCTTCGCGCTGAACTCGTGCTACACTGGGCATCAGCGGCAGACGGAGCGGGAGGCAGACGGCTATGAAGCGATCATCGTGGAGACGGTGGGCTGTGAGCGCGCTGCTGGCGCTGGCGCTGCTGGCCGGGCTGACCCCTCGCGGCGCGCCCGCCGCCGCCCAGGAACCGGACGCTCGCCCCATCCGCTACGGCGAGACGGTGACCGGCGCGCTGGACGACGAACGGTACGAGGAACGCTGGACGTTCGACGGGCGGCGCGGCGAACTGATCCGCGTCGTGATGGAACGCGCCATAGACGCTCCGGGCAGTCTGGACGGGTATTTGCTGGTGCTGGGGCCGGACGGCGCGACGCTGCTCGAAGTGGATGACAGCGGCGATTCGGTCATGCCGTCCGTCGAGGAGTTCGAGCTACCCGCCGATGGCGCGTACACGCTGGTAGCCACGCGCTTCGGCTTCGCCAACGGCTATTCCGCTGGGGAGTACTCGCTGACGTTGGAGCAGGTCGGGGTTTCGCCGCCAGCCGGGGCTGTTACGGGCGGTGGTGTGCGCTGGCTGGCTCCGGGAACGCTACCGCCGCGCCTGCGCTGGCTGGCCTACAACGAAACCGTCAGCGGGGCGCTGAGCGCCGACGACAGCGAAGACTGGTTCATCTTCCAGGGGCGCGCCGGCGACGAGATCACGCTGCGCATGGCCGCCGGCGAGAGCGCGCTCGATCCCTTCCTGATCCTGACCGATGGTGCCGGGTACGAGCTGGCGCGGGCCGACGACACGCCCGACGGCGCGCCCGACGCGGTGATCGCCGGCTTCGCGCTGCCTGCCGACGGATCATACCTGGTGCGGGCAACGCGCTACGGCTTCGAGCACGGGCCTTCGGCGGGCAGCTACACACTGACCATCGAAACAGACGCGGCACCGGTTGAGGTGAGCGCGGCGACCCCGGAGCCGCTGACCCCTGGCGTGGCTGTCAACGGCGCGCTTGACCTGGAGACGGTCGCCCGGCGCTACACCTTCAGCGGGCGGGCGGGCGAGCGGGCGACGGTGATTGCAGAGCGCATGACCGGCACGCTCGACCCGGCACTGGCCCTGCGCGCTCCCGATGGCACGCTGATTGCCACCAGCCGCGCCTGGATCGCTCCCGGCGAGGCGCGCATCAGCCGGGTAGAGCTGCCCGCCGATGGTCTCTACACGCTCGAAGTGGCGCTCGATGATCTGAGCGCGGCGGGCGCGTACCGGCTCGTCGCCATCGTCGCGCCCCCGGCCCCCGCTCCCGCGCACGCTTTCGTCCCTGCCGAGGGGCTGGACTTAGAGATTCGGTTGCTCTGGACTTCCGCCGCCGACCTCGATCTCAGCGTGGTCGGCCCGGCAGGGGCGGAGGGGACGCACGAGGCGCGCGCGCACGATTTCTGCGCCGACCTGAGCGCCGCCCCGCAGGAGCGAGTCACCTGGGCGGCGGGGACGGCTGCGCCTGGCCTCTACGCGATCTCCGTCCAGCACCGCCTGGACTGCGCAGGCAGCGGCGAGCCGGTGCGCTTTGTGCTGGGCGTGGCCGCTGACGGCAGAATCGTGGATGTGATGGATGGGATGTTGGCGCGCGAAGGGGACGTGTACACGACGTACCTGGCGCTGCCGTGAGCGGCGTTGACCTCACCCCCTGGCCTCGCTACGCTCGGCCTTTCCTCCTCTCCGTAAACGGAGAGGAGGAGGCGAGGCGCGCTAGCGCCGAGCGGGGGTGAGGTCAGCCAGGGCGCAGCAGAGCAGCGCCTTCGTAGGGGCGTATTGCAATACGCCCCTACGGGACCTCGCCCCCCTCGGCGTCAAGCGAGTCACTGGCAACCTTTGCACGCGCCCCATTTCTTTGGTCTGCGCGCAGGATGCTGCTACAATACGACTTGATGGGCCGCGATGCTGGTACGGCTGAGACTGTCGTCGTCTGTCGTCATCAACGTAGGGCGTAGAGAAGGGTCTACTCATGGCAGAAATTCAATGGGAAAAGGACACGCTCCTGCCCCAGGGGCGCAAGGCGACGAAACGAGCGGGGCGCTGGAAATTCCTGATCATCGGCGCGGTTCTGCTGGGCGCAATCGCCTATCTGCTGTTCTCCAGCACTTTGATCGGCGCGCGGTACTATGTCACGGTGGATGATCTGCTCAGTGACCCCGGCATGGTGGGCAAGACCGTGCGTGTATCGGGGGCGGTGGACGGCGACCCGGTCTTCGACCAGCAGACGCACGAGTTGCGCTTCGTTGTGGCCAATATCCCCAACGACAACGACACGATCCGCAAGCAGGGCGGGCTGGCGAAGGTGCTCTATATGGCAGTGAATGACCCCAACGCCACGCGCCTGCAGGTCATCGCCTACGACACCGACATCCCCGACTTGCTCCAACACGAGGCGCAGGCGATTATGTCGGGCAAGCTCCAGCTTGTGGACGGCGAATACATCTTCTACGCGGAAGAGATCACGCTGAAGTGCCCGACCAAGTACGAGGAAGATGTGCCCAATCAGGTCGAGTCCTAGCGGTCTTGGGGGCGCGCTCAGGCGCGCAAAAGGTGATTTGCACAGCGCCGGAGATAATCCGGCGCTGTTCGTTTCCATGGGAATGGCGCGACGAGACCGGCACCGGCGTGCATGGCCTCAGCGATCGGTGCCGACCTCAATGTAGCGTTTCCACGCTTCGGGGCCGTTGCCCACTTCGAGCACCAGGTAGTTCGTGCGCGGCGTCTTCGGCTCCCACAGCAGCTTCATGCCCGCTTCACCGGGCAGGCGATTGCCCTTGCGATGGTTGCACACGAAACAGGCGCAGGCTGTGTTGGCCCACGTATTCTTGCCCCCGCGCGAAACGGGCACGATGTGGTCTACCGTCAGGTCGTGGCGGGTCAAGGCTTGCCCGCGCACCAGGTCGCCGACCGTCGCGCCGCAGTAGATGCAGGTGAACTGGTCGCGCGCCAATACCCCCTGGCGGCTCCAATGGGCATGACGGCGCGGCACGTTGATGTAGTGCCGCAACGCGATCACCGAGGGTACGGGGAAGCGCGAGCGCACGGTGCGCAGGAAGCGCCCTGACTCTTCGACGACAATCGCTTTGCCGGACAGCAGCAGGTTGATCGCGCGTGGGATGCTGACGACGGTCAGCGGCTCCCAGGTACCTCCGTTGAGGAGTAGAACTCGCCCTTCGATCATAGTCGTTCACCCGCCCCGTTCCGGGCAGGTGCCCGCATCACTGAGCACATGCGTTTATTATACCGCGTTTCACAAGCTGTACAGGAGGAAAGACAGCGGGTGCGTGCAAAACTGTTAGGCGGGGCGTATCGCCATTCGTCGCTGACTGGCCTCGCCCCCGCAAGGCCGGGCGCAACGAGGCTGGGGGGGGGCAGTGTCTGGGGGTGTCTCATTCCTGGGGCAAGAGAGCACCGCTGAGGCGCAGAGAGCGCAGAGAAAAGGTGGTGCTAGAGGCCGTTTGAAAAGGCCTGCAACCCCACCCTAAATCCCTCCCCGCCTGCGGGGAGGGACTTCAAGAGCAGTCCTTTCTCCCGTCCCTCGCTTGCGGGGGAAGGGCCGGGGATGGGGGTAAAGATACCTCTCAAACAGTCTTTTAGTTCTTCTCCACGTCCTCTGTGTCTCTGTGGTTCAGGCATTTCGCCCCCATTGTGAGATGCACCTCAGTGTCTGGCGGGGTTGCTCAGGGGCGGCTGACGCGCCATAATTGACCGCATGGCCACACAGACGATTCAACATGGTCGCGTCACCTGGATCAACATCGAGCGCGTCACGCCGCCGGACGTGGAGGCGCTGCGCGAGGCGTACCCATATTTCCACCCCCTGGACCTGGAAGACCTGCAAAGCCGCATCGAGCGGCCCAAGATTGACGAGTACGACGACTACCTCTTCGTCGTCATGCAGTTCCCGCTGTGGGACCCGGTGCAGCGCGTCAGCCGCGCCGCCGAAGTGGATATGTTCGTCGGCAGCGGCTATTTCGTCACCGTGCACGACGGGTCGCTCAAGCCGCTGCGCCAGCTTTTCGAGCAGTGCCAGTCCAACCCCGCCACGCGCGAGGCCGTGATGGGGCGCGGGGCAAGCAAGATTCTCTACACGGTCGTGGATAAGCTGGTGGATTACATCTTCCCCATTCTCTACAAGGTAGACGCCAACATCCGTCACCTGGAAGAAGAGATCTTCATCGAGGACTCGCGCCAGGTGATGCAAGACCTGTCCTTCATCCGGCGCGACATCATCGCCCTGCGCCGCATCATCCGCCCGCAGATCGCCATCGTCGAAAACCTGGAGAAGGTGGATCGCCCCTTCATCCGCGAAGACCTGGAAGTGTACTTCGGCGACATCGTGGACCACATGGTGAAAGCCTACGAGATCGTCGAAGACCACCTGGAGGTGATCAAGGGCCTGTCCGACACGGCCAGCACGCTGGTCAGCTACCGGCTGAACGAAGTGATTCAGATACTCACCGTGATCTCGGTGATCATGCTGCCGTTGACGCTGATCAGCGGCATCTATGGCATGAACGTGGACCTGCCGTTGATGGATCACCCGGTCACCTTTGTGTTGATCCTCGCGCTCATGGTGACCATTGCGACGGGAATGTTGGTCTACTTCCGGCACCGCAGGTGGCTATGATGCGCGCTTCCCCGGCCCTGCCTCCCGCCCAGATCATACGGCGCACTGCCGACCTGCGCCGCGCCGTTGACCGCCTGCGCGCCAGCCCCTTGATCGCTGTGGACACCGAGTCCAACAGCCTGTTCGCCTACACGGAGCGTGTGTGCCTGGTGCAGCTTTCGACGCGCGAGCGCGATCTGATCGTTGACCCGCTGGCTGTGGACGATATGAGTCCGCTGGGCGACCTGCTCGCGGAGCCGGCCATCGAGGTGGTCTTCCACGCGGCGGAGTACGACATCATCTCGCTCAAGCGCGATTTTGGCTTCAGCTTCGCCAACCTGTTCGACACGATGATGGCGGCGCGCGTCTGTGGCTGGGACAAAACAGGGCTGGGCAACATCCTGGAAGAGCAGTTCGGCGTGACGGTGGACAAAAAGTACCAGCGCGCCGACTGGTCGCGCCGCCCGCTGCCGCCCGACCATCTGCGCTACGCACAGATGGACACGCACTTTTTGCCCATGCTGCGCGACCGGCTGCACGCGGAGTTGGCCGCTCAGAACCGCCTGACCGAAGCGCGCGAGATGTTCGCGGCGCTGTGCGCGCTGCCCGCCGCCGACCATCACTTCGAGCCGGAGGGCTACTGGCGCATCCAGGCGGTGCGGGACCTGGGGCCGCGCCAGGTGGCTATTGCCCGCGAATTGTATCTACTGCGCGACGCCATCGCCCGCCGCCTCAACCGGCCCCCCTTCAAAGTCTTCGCCGACCGCACGCTGGCAGCCCTGGCGGAGCTGGCTCCGCGCCGCCTGGAGGACTTGCGCGGCGTGGCGGGGTTGAGCGCTCACCTGATTCAGCGCGACGGCGCGGCGATTCTGGAGGCAGTGGCGCGTGGCCGGCAGGCCGAGCCGCCGCGTCCGCCGCAGCGTCGCAAGCCGCCCGACCCGGCTGTGCAGGAGCGTTACGAGGCGCTGCACGAGTGGCGCAAGCAGCGCGCCGCCGAGCGCGGTGTGGAGTCCGACGTGATCATGCCGCGCGAGACGCTGTGGGCGCTGGCCCGCCAGATGCCCGCCAGCCTCGAAGAGCTAGACGATATTCCCGGCCTGGGTCCCTGGCGGCGCGCTGAATACGGCGCGGAACTGCTCGCCATGCTGGAGCGGCTGAACGGAACGCCCTGAGCGGCGGCGCCCATTGCGAGGTAGTGTATCGAATTCGGTGGAATAGCAGCGTTGGTGTCGGCTGCTGTGTGACCCCCCATCCCCCAGCCCCTTCCCCCACGCAAGCGGGGCGAAGGGGAGGAGATCAGCCGCTCTTCTCCCTTCCCCTCACGAGGGGGAAGGGCGGGGGATGGGGGGCGAATCCCTGCGTGACGAGTCTCTGCCGAAAAAGGATACGTTGCGCAGTTCGTGTGGTTGATCACGCCTGACAGGGAGAGTGAGCCATGAACCTCACATTTCACGGCGCGGTGCGCACGGTCACCGGGTCGCAGCACCTGATCGAGGTCAATGGGCAGCGGCTGCTGCTCGACTGCGGGCTGTACCAGGGGTCGCGCCGCGACTCGTTCGAGCGCAACCGCAACCTGCCCTTCGACGCTGCTTCCGTAGATGTGATGGTGCTCAGCCACGCCCACATTGACCACAGCGGCAACATCCCCAACCTGGTGAAAGCAGGCTTTCGCGGCGACATTGTGTGCACGTTCGCCACGCGCGACCTGTGCTCGACCATGCTGCTGGACAGCGCCTACATTCACGAGCGCGACGCCGAGTTCGTCAACAAGAAGCGCGCGCGCCGCAACGAGCCGCCTATCCAGCCGCTGTACACCGCCGACGACGCGGTTAGCTCGCTCGAATACTTCAACGCCATCGGCTACCACCGCCCGCGCCAGATTCTGCCCGGCGTCACCGTGACGTTGCAGGACGCGGGGCACATGCTCGGCAGCGCCATCGTCGTGCTGGACATCGAAGACCGCGACACGGGCCGCGACGTGCGCCTGGTCTTCAGCGGCGACCTGGGCCGCGAGGGCATCCCGATCATCCGCGACCCGGAGACGGTGGAGCACGCCGACGTGCTGATCCTGGAGAGCACTTACGGGGGCCGCCATCACGAGCCGTACCAGGACTCCGAGAAGAAGCTGGAGCAGATCATCCACCAGACCTACCGGCGCGGCGGCGCGCTGATCATCCCCGCCTTCGCCGTAGGGCGCACGCAGCAGCTTGTCTACAGCTTGCACAAGATGATGGTCGCCCGCGATATTCCGGCGCTGCCCGTCTTCGTGGACAGCCCGCTGGCGATCAACGCGACGGCGGTCTTCCGCCTGCACCCGGAGGCCTACGACGCCGAGATTCGCCAGTTCATGATGGATGAGGGCGACCCGTTCGGTTTCGATTCGCTGCGCTACACGCGCTCGGTGGAGCAGAGCAAGGAACTCAACTTCCTGCGCGAGCCGTTCATCGTCATCAGCGCCAGCGGCATGGCCGAGACGGGGCGCATCCTGCACCACCTGCGCAACCGCATCGGTGACCCGGCCAACACCATCCTGATCGTCGGCTGGCAAGCGCCAGATACCCTGGGCCGCCGGCTGGTGGAGCGCGAGCCGGTAGTGCGCATCTTCGGCGAGGAGCACGAGGTGCGGGCGCAGGTGGAAGTGCTCAATGGCTTCTCCGGCCACGCCGACCATGACGAACTGCTGGACTGGGCGCGCGCCTTCACCAAGCGCCCGCGCCGGACGTTCCTGGTGCACGGCGAGGAACCGGCGGCGCTGGCCCTGGCCGAGGCCCTGCGCGCGGACGTGGGCTTTGAGCAGATCGAGGTGCCGGAGCTGCACCAGCAGGTGGCGCTGTAGGGTGTGCATGGAAACCCCCTCACCCCTCTTCCTCAGCGGGGCGAGGGGAAACCCTGTGCTTTGCTCCCCTTCTCCCCCTGGAGGGAGAAGGGGGCGGAGGATGAGGGGAACAAAAACGGCTTACCAAGCACGCTCTAGTCGAAGCGTTCCTCAATCCAGGGCAGCAGCAGATCGTAGTTGGGAATCCAGTAGCCCGCTTTCATCCCGATCAGGTCTTCGCGCTGCAGGACGCGCTGCTCTCTGCCGGGCCAGCCGAGCAGCAGCCCCGGCGCGAGCCGCAGCATGTCCCAGGTACTCAGGTCGGTGTCGGTGTGATCCTGGATCGCCCGCCAGACGCGCGGCCAGGCCGTGACGTGCAGCGGGTTGGCCAGCTTCTTGACCAGCGCATCCAGGACCTGTTGCTGGCGTCCCGCGCGCTGGTACTCGTCGTCCTGGTGACGGGTGCGGGCGTATTGCAGCGCCCGCTCGCCGTCCATGTGCTGGCGGCCAGGGTCGAAGCGCACGGTCATCACGCCGCCGTCCGCCGTAGGATACTCGTAGTCAATGATCAGCTTGGGCACGTCAATGTCCACGCCGCCCACCGCGTCCACCAGCGCCACGAAGCCCCCGAAGTCGAGCCGGACGTAGTGCTCGACGCCGACGCCAAAGCTCTCTTGAACGCTGGCTTTGAGCAGCGCCGGGCCAGACCCCTCCGCTTCCTGCTCGCCGAGCATGTTGATCGTGTTGATGCGCTGCTCGCCGTAGCCGGGGACGGTGATGAATACGTCGCGCGGGATGGAGAGCAGCGTGACGCGCAGGCTGCCTGGTGACACGTTGAGCAGCATAATGCTGTCCGTGCGGGTCAGGTAACGCTCGCCGGGGCGCGCGTCCACACCGAGGATGAGCAGGTCAACTGGCTTTGGCGCGAGGATCAGGCTGAAGGCCAGCAGCCCCCCCAGGCAGATCAGGGGCGTCAGGCAGCCGAGGGCGCAGAACCAGCGCCGGCGGCGGCGCAGCACCCGGCGCACAGGCTGTGTGGGGGGCGCTGTGCGCCTGGAAGCGGGTGGGGTATGCATCGCGCGGACTTCCTCCAGGGGGTGATCGTCGGCGCGCCCGTGCTGCCGCGCGCGGAGGGAATCGAGAACGTCAGGCACAGCGGACGGCTCAGCGAGCGTCCAGGAATTGATCCACTGCCGCCAGCGCCTGCGCCACGTCGTGGTAGAAGACCACCCGCAAGTTGGGACTGCCATTGCCTTCGATCATGACCGAAAGGGGCGTCCCGGCCTGGCACAGGCAGAGCACCGGCTTGCTGGCCTGGTGCAGCGCGTAGGCGATCTCATAGCCCACGCCCAGCGACGGCACCGTGACCTCGGCCACGACCGCGTCGCACGCCTCCAGCCACAGCACGTCGCGCCGGTAAATCTCGTCCAATGAGTAGCGGCGCTCGTCACTGAGCACGTCCGGGGCGGCCACGTGCGCGGTAGGGACCGTGTGCCCGTTGCGCTCCAGGTGATTGACCAGCGCGGCGTAGACGGGCTGCAGGCCGCGCCCGCCGCGAATCGATCCACAGAAGTAGACGTTCATGCCGTTCCTCAACGCCTCAAGGCCCCGCCAGCAGCGGGGTGATTGCCAACACAGACCCAGCGCACATAGGGCCTCCCGCCGTGCGTTGGTCGCGTGGACGCGCAGGCCCCTTTGCCGGAGAGTATACCATCTACGTGGGAGATGGTGGATGTCCCTCGTTTTCGGCAGGGCAACCGCTCAGCCTCACCCCCCAGCCCCCTCTCCGCGTGGTGGAGAGGGGGAGTCAAGCCGCCACGAGTCCCTTCTCCACTACATGGGGAGGGTAAGCTAAGAGACCATCTGAGGAGTTGTTTCCCCCCACCCCAACCCCTCCCCCGCAAGGAGGGAGGGCCTAGAGTGCACGCTTTTCTCCCTTTCCCCCTCGTGGGGGAAGGTCAGCCGGGGCTGGGGGGTGAGGTTCTCGCATGGCCTCCTACCCGCCTGCCCACGCCTGAATTCTGTTGCGGAGAGGTGGCGGTGTGGCGCGTCAACGCCGGGCAGGGGTGAGGTCAGGTGGCTGATGCGCCGGGATTTTGATGCACTCGCCCTGGAGCCGCCCGCGACTCGCTTGACGCTCGCGGGCATCTTGCGTTATGATGAGTGCGAAACGATTGCGCAATCGTTTCGATGAGCGAGGAGCCATGACGACCATCCGCGATGTGGCCGAAGCAGCCCAGGTGTCCACGTCCACCGTGTCCCACGTCATCAACGGGACGCGCTATGTCAGCCCGGACACCCGCCAGCGCGTGCTGCAAGCGATGGCCGACCTCAGTTACAGCCCCAACCGCCTGGCGCGCAGCCTGCGCAGCAGCCAGTCCATGACCCTGGGCGTGCTGCTGCCCAACAGCGCCAACCCCTACTTCGCTGAAATCCTGCTGGGCATTGAGGCGGCTTGCTTCGACCGGGGGTACAATATCATCCTGGGCAACGCCAACGACGACCGCGCGCGCGAGCTGGCTTACCTGGAGGTGCTCATCTCCCGCCAGGTGGACGGCATCCTGCTCATCTCGACCGGCGCTTACAACGAGTCCCTTGCTCTGCTGGCCGCGCACGGCAAGCCGGTGGTCATGGTGGATCGTTCGGCGAACAGCCCGGCAGTGGACGAGCTATTCACGGCCAATAAGGAGGGCGGCCTGTTGGCGACGAGCTACCTGCTCGGCCTGGGCCACCGCCGTATCGGGTGCATCACCGGGCCATCGTTTCTGACGCCGAGCGCCGACCGGGTGACGGGCTACTACGAGGCACTGCGCGGCGCAGGGCTGCCCATTGACCGGGCGCTCGTCGTCACTGGCGACTTCCAGCACGAGAGCGGCTACCGGGCCTGCCGCCAGCTTCTGGCACTCGACGCCCGGCCAACGGCGATCTTCGCCTGCAACGACCTGATGGCGGTCGGCGCGCTGTGCGCCATTCATGAGGCGGGGCTGCGCGTGCCGGACGATATTTCAGTGGTCGGCTACGACGACATTCCGCTCGCTTCGTACACCGTGCCGCGCCTGACGACGATTGCCCAGCCCGCCCAGGAACTGGGCCGCCTGGCCGTCGAGCGCCTGGTGGCGCGGCTGCAAAAATCTGACAACACGCCGCCCGTGCAAGAGGCGCTGCCAGTCGCGCTGGTCGAGCGCGATTCGTGCCGGCGGCTGGCGTAAGCGGAGACGGTGCTCATGAAGAAGACGGTTTTGTTGAACCAGCCGCTGTCGAGCGTCATCGCCGGGCTGGGCCACCTGGATTCGCTGGTCATCGCCGACGCCGGGCTGCCCATCCCGTCAGCGACCCGGCGCATTGACCTGGCCGTGAGCCAGGGCATCCCGCCCTTCCTGGACGTGCTGCGGGCGGTGTTGGCCGAGATGCAGGTGCAGGGCGCGGTGATCGCCAGCGAGATGGCCAGCCGCAGCCCGGCCATGCACGCGGCGTTGCTGGCTGCGCTGGGCAGCGTGCCGGTGACGACGATCCCGCACGAGGAGTTCAAGGCGCGGACGGCGGCGGCGCGGGCGGTGGTGCGCACCGGCGAGTTTACCCCTTATGCCAACGTGATGTTGATCGCAGGAGTAACCTTTTGATCGCGGCCAAAACCTTCCCCAAAGAGATCAACTGGCGCGTGTTCTTCCAGCGTTACGGGCTGCTGCTGTCGCTGATCCTGCTGTGCATTGTCCTCAGCCTGGCTTCGGATCGCTTCCTGACCAGCAGCAACCTGCTCAACGTCCTGCGCCAGTCCTCGATCAACGGCATCATCTCGATAGGCATGATGCTGGTTATCCTCACGCGCGGCATTGACCTGTCGGTGGGGTCGGTGCTGGCGCTCTCGACGGTGATCGGCGTGGACATGCTCAAGAACGAGGGGATGCCGGTGGTGCAGGCGATAGGCATCTGCCTGCTGGTGGGGGCCGCCGCCGGCGCGGTGAACGGCGTGCTGGTAAGCTGGTTGAACATCCCCCCCTTCATCGCCACACTGGGCATGATGACCTTCGCGCGCGGCGCGGCCAAGTTCTACACCGACGGCCAGCCGATCAGCGGGCTGGACGAGCTTGGTCAGGGCTTTCGTTTGCTGGGCACCGCCGAGCCTTTGGGCATTCCCATGCCGATCATCGTTGCCGCGTTGGTGTTCCTGGCCGGGTACGTCCTGCTCAACCATATCCCGTTCGGACGCTACATCTTCGGCCTGGGCGACAACGAGGAGGCGGCCTACCTGTCTGGGCTGCCCGTGCGCCTGATCAAGATGTTCGTCTATGTGGCGGCGGGGGCGCTCTCTGCCCTGGCCGGGATCATCCTGGTCGGGCGGCTCAACTCCGCCCAGCCGACGGCGGGTGAGATGTACGAGTTCGACGCCATCGCCGCAGTAGTCGTGGGCGGCACCAGTTTCGACGGCGGCGAGGGAACGATCATGGGCACGTTGATCGGCGTGCTGATCATCGGCATCATTGACAACGGCCTGAACCTGCTGGACGTTTCCTCGTTCTACCAGGACATCACCAAAGGAGCGGTCATCGCGCTGGCGCTGCTGCTCCATCGCGCCATTCGCTGACGTTCATGGACGTCGCAGTGCCAGGTGGCAGAAGGAGGTGAGCAATCTGCTATTCGCGCGTTCTTTGAGTTCGCTCACGTATTCACTCGCTTGGCTGTGTAGTGATTGGTTGGAGGGATAAAAACATGTTCCGTAAAAGCATCATGCTAGTGTTGGCTGCGCTGCTGGCGGTCTTCCCGCTGGCAGCAGTGAGCGCCCAGGACGAGCCGCTGACCATCGGTCTGTCGCTGTCCACGCTCAATAACCCGTTCTTTGTCACGCTGCGCGACGGCGCGCAGGAGACGGCTGCGGCGCTGGGCGTCGAGCTGATCGTGCTCGACTCGCAGGATGACCCGGCGACCGAAGCAGCGAACATGGAAGACCTGATCGCCCAGGGTGTGGATGCCATCCTGGTCAACCCGACCGATGCCGATGCCATCGTGCCCTCGATCCTGGCCGCGAATGAAGCGGGCATCCCCGTCTTCACCATTGACCGCGGGGCTTCTGGCGGCGAAGTGGTCAGCCACATCGCTTCGGACAACGT
>Ga0334889_1004223_pt1 | contig 13178 bp, 12 predicted proteins | sample GraSluR1_MG_2_FD_207222 | JGI IMG/M metagenome (GOLD analysis project Ga0334889, IMG submission 207222) | Sludge microbial communities from methane-producing bioreactor in Wageningen University, Netherlands - Granular Sludge_8_08-R1 | ecosystem: Engineered > Bioreactor > Anaerobic > Unclassified... | reverse complement strand
GACCCACATGGAAGACGGCCCTTTGCTGTGCGAAAGGATCGTCCTGCTCGACCTGACTATGGAATCCCACGGGAACGCCATGGGAGTGGGAATGGCGGATGCGATAACCAGAAAGCTGCTGGACAAGATTGATTTCCACGCTACCTACACGAACGCGATAACAGCGGGCAGGATCGAAAAGGCACGCATCCCCATGGTGATGAAAGACGATCGCGACGCCATAAAAATAGCGTTGCAGGCGATAGGGCTGGCGCCGGGACAAAAACCCCGGGTGGTCATCATAAAAAATACCCTGGAGCTGGAGCACATCTACGTATCCGAAGGATTGGCCGAAGAAGCTCGCATGCACAACAGCTTGGAAATAATGGGCGATCCGCAAGACATGGTTTTCGACGAGGCGGGGAACCTGATTTTATAAATCCTTTTCGACTCCAGTCGATTTTCAGCCCGGCTTTCAAAACGTTCGCCCGTTTTGGGCGTTATGAAGTGATAATTCTTGCTGGAAAACACCCAATCGCAATGCCCCTAGGTCGATTCTACCAGCAGATCGCAAATAACACCTACGTATATTTTTGCCGCATTTATTACATCGACTATATCCACATCCTCATTGTATGAATGGATACCTTCCGTATTAGAAGGGCCATATTGCAGGGTAGGTATTCCTTTTAAGCGATAGTATCTGGCGTCGCTGGATGCCCACTGATATGCGGGAATAACCCGCTTATTCCACACTGACTCCGCATTTTTCACTAGGGTTTTGACGATAGGTTCTGATACTTCCGTGAAATTCGCTTCGCTGGTTTCGTATTTATAACCCACCTTGTCGAGGTTTAATTCATGCAGTAATCCTTCGAAATTGGAAATAAGTTCTTCAGAACTCAGACCAATGGGGATTCTGATATCGATGTCCGTTTCGCAAAGATCGGGAACCATATTAACTTTCGTTCCACCCTTTATAATGCCCGGATTGACAGTCACTGAATCGATCACATTCCCCACCCCCGGCCTAGCAAGCTTTGCTTCGGCCATATCTTTGGAATCGATGAGCACTTGGTGCTGGGTCGGTGAATAACTTCCTTTGATTTTTCGAAGTTCATCGATATGGCTTAGAATTTTCATTGTTTTTAAAATTGCATTTTCGCCGACATAGTTTCCTATGCTCCCGTGAGCTGCCTTGCCCGCTACGCTTAAATGTATCCGTACCTGACCTTTCTGCCCTACTTCGCAGGTATCGGCCCCTGTTGGTTCTGCAACAAGACACACGAAGGCATTATCTGCGTATCCGTTCTCCACGAGCCATTTTGTCCCGAAAGACCCCCCGGTTTCTTCGTCTGGAACGACATGGATTTCTACTCTGCCGTTTAATGGGACTTTTTCGTCATGCACCAGAGCCATCGTAAATAAAGCTGCCCCGAGTCCGCATTTCATGTCTGAGGTGCCTCGGCCCCGTATTGCGGAAGAGGTTATTTCTCCGCCATATGGATCAAAATTCCATCGTGATTTATCTCCGGCGGGGACGACATCGCAATGACCATTGAAAACAAGTGAAGGCCCTTCGCCTATCCCTGCGACTATGCTCGGATATTTAGAATCAGGGCCGACAAGCTTATGCTTTATTCCTTTATTGCTCAGATAATTTTGTATAAACAAGACTATATCATCAACGTTCCCCGGAGGATTCTCGCTCGGGATTTTCACCATATCGGAGCAAAGCTTGATTAATTCCTCACTTCTTTTGTCGATACTAGCCCAAAGCGTTTCTTTAATGGATAGTGCTGCCATTCTTATCTCCTGAATACTATGATCATATAAAATTATAGGGAAAGCTCTTCCGCCCTCCAGCAGGCTACCGCCCTGCCTGACTCTATAGTTTTGAAAACTGGAGTATCGGTGAGGCACTTTTCAATACAGTATTCGCAACGCAACGCGAACCTGCAGCCGGGTTTCGGTTCTATTGGCGACCCGATTTCGCCCTTCAGAATCGTCATTGTCTCGTCGGTCTTGGATTCTATTTTAGGTATTGCAGATATAAGTGCGTGACTGTAGGGGTGATATTGATGGGCAAATAGGTCCTTAGCCGGCGACAACTCAATGATTTGTCCGAGATACATAACCGCGATTTCATCGGATATATGTTTTACCACCGCCATATCATGGGTAACGAACATATAGGTTAGTCCGAGCCTATCTTGCAGGTCTTGCATTAAATTGAGAATCTGGGCTTGAACGGATACGTCAAGCGAAGAAACAGGTTCGTCGCAGACAATGAATTGCGGTTCGAGGGCCAATGCTCGTGCAATCCCGATGCGTTGGCGTCTTCCTCCATCGAGTTCATGCGGGTACGATGAGGATAAGCGGTCCTCCAGCTCGACCATTTCCATTAGTTTTTGAACCTGCTTCAATAATTCTTTTTTTCCTGAAACCCGTTTGTGAATTATCAGCGGTTCTGCGATTATAGAAGCTACGGACATTCTAGGATCGAGGGATGAATATGGATCCTGGAAAATAATCTGCATTTTCTCCCGCATGATTCTTAACTTGTTTTTTTCGAGCGAAGTGATATCAATACCGTTGAATACGACGGAACCGCTTGTCGGCTCGATCAAACGAAGAATTGCCCGACCGGTGGTTGTTTTTCCGCAGCCGGATTCTCCTACTACACCGAGAGTTTTGCCTTCTTGGATAGCGAAACTGACATCGTCTACTGCGTGAAGCATACCTCTGGGGGTGGTAAAGTATTTTTTGAGGTTTTTCACCTGGAGAATTGGTATCATATCGCTGTGATTATTCATTTGCCGCCCCCATCGTATTGGGAATAACACCTTCGTGCATCAGGCACATGACACGTCTATCGGAAATTTTCGAGACTATCGGAGCTTGCACAGAGCATTCTTCCTTGGCATATGGGCAACGTGGTTTGAAGATGCAACCGCTTGGAACTATGGAAGGATCGGGCATCATCCCCCGAATGGGAATCAAACGCTCTTTCTCCACCTCTATACGGGGTATGGAGTTTAAAAGACCTTCCGTATACGGATGTAAGGGTTTCGAGAAAACGTCGCGGAGAGCCCCGAATTCGACAATCCTGCCTGCATACATGATTGCCACATTCTCGCAAACCTGCGCTACGACTCCGAGATTGTGGCTTATCAATATCAGGCTCGTGTCCAGCTCGTTTTTCAGCTCTTTGATCATTTTGAGCACTTGAGCTTGAATCGTAACGTCCAGCGCGGTAGTTGGCTCGTCGGCGATCAATAATTCCGGATTGCATGCCAACGCGATCGCAATAATTACCCGCTGTTTCATGCCGCCCGAGAATTGGTGGGGATATTCATTCATTCGCCCTCTTGGTATTCCTACCATTTCAAGCATATCCCCGGCTTTTTTCTGTGCTTCGTTCTTATTCGAGGTTCCGTGTATCTCAAGGACCTCCGCGATCTGGTCGCCTACGGTAATTATCGGGTTCAGCGATGTCATCGGATCCTGGAAAATCATCGATATCTTACTGCCCCTGATGTCTCTCATTTCTTCTTCTGAAAGGAGTGTAAGATCTTTTCCTTCGAATAAAATACTCCCTTTAATTATCTTCCCGGTAAGTTTCGGCAATAACCCCATTATTGAATAGGCGGTCGTTGTTTTGCCGGCGCCTGATTCCCCAACAAGTCCTATACTGCCTCCGCGCGCGAGTTCGAGGCTAATGCCATTGACAGCATGAATGATATTATTGTCGGTGATGTATTGCGTCGTGAGATTATTTATTGAAAGCAATAGTGATTCCATGGTTGCACCTTAACGCTTGAGCTTTGGATCCAGGGCGTCTCTTAAACCGTCGCCGATCAAATTGTAGGCAAGTATTACCGTCATGATCGCCAACCCAGGGAAAAGTAGTGTATGGGGAGCATAACTTATGTAAGAACGCGCGTCTGAAAGCATATTTCCCCATTCCGGTGATGGAGGCTGAATTCCAAGCCCCAAGAAGGACAACGATGTCGCAGAGAGGATGGATTGGGCAATTCCTAGGGTAGCTTGTACAATAATCGGTGCCATGCAATTCGGCATTATATGTCTGGCAATGATGCGAAAATCCCTTGCTCCCAGGGCTTTGGCGGCTTCAATGAATTCTTGGTTCTTTACTGTCAATACGGACGCTCTCATCAGCCTTACGAAAGCGGGGATGGATGTTATCCCGATGGCCAATAGAAGGTTTTGAAAACTCGGACCAAGAGCAGCGACAATAGCCAGAGCGAATAGTATGTTCGGTATAGCTAAAAGGATATCGGTACTCCTCATGATGATCGATTCAACCCTGCCTCCGTAATACCCAGCGATCGCTCCAAGTGCGGAGCCGACAACGCATGCAAACGCAATTGTCGAAAAGCCGATAATCATGGAAATACGGGCACCGTGTATGATTCTTCCCAGAATATCCCTGCCGAAGTTATCAGCGCCAAGGACGTAGAAGTGGTTGGTGAAGTTGTCCTTGTATTCTATTTCCGCACTGGTAAAAGGTTCGGCGAACGCATTTGATATTTGATTTTGTGTTATAAAGTCGTACGAAAAGAAAACATCGGCAAAAATCGCCATTAAAATGTAAAGCACCACTATGAGTAATCCGGCGACGGCGAGCTTATTCTTTCTGTATCTTCTCCAAAACTCTTCGAAGGCGGTTTTCCTTTTGCCAGTACTCGCTATTTGTGATATAAAATTATTATTGTCCATGTTTTTCTCCGCCATATCACTTGCTCTTTCCCAACGAATTATTGACCTTGATTTTCGCAATGCTTTCATATTGAGCTCTGATACGAGGGTCGATAAATGCATACACTATATCGACTACCAAATTAACCAAGGCAAAAACGATTGCGACGAAAACAACAGAAGCGAGTATTTGCGGAGTATCCTTTCTCTGGATGGCATCGACCATTATCGTGCCGATTCCAGGATATGAAAAAACTGTTTCTGTAAGCACTGCTCCGACCAACAATTGTCCGACCTGAAGTCCGATTACGGTTACAACCGGAATAAGGGCGTTGTTCAATGCGTGTCTTCTTATTACTTTTTTTTCTTCGAGCCCCTTCGCCCTGGCCGTACGAATATAATCCTGGCGAATGATTTCAAGCATCGATGATCGTGTCATCCGGGCTTGTACCGCTGTATTCATTGTCGCCAGGGTAATTACCGGCAATACGAGGGATTTTAAATTGTTGGGATTGGCCAATGATGGAAATATCTTTAATTGCACCGAGAATATCCATATTAAGATCATGCCAAGCCAGAATGCCGGCATCGAAAGACCCAGGAGAGACAGGATCGAAACTATCATATCCGGCACCGAATACTGATGGGTCGCAGAAATTATCCCAGCAGGAATCGACAACAGGACGGATAGGAGTAAGGCAAATAAAGACAATAATGCGGTATTCGGGAATCGTTCCAATATTGTTCGGAATACCGGCCTGTTTGAAACGTAAGATCTACCGAGATCAAGCGCGAGCAGGCCTTTGTAACTAAAAGAAGAATCATCGCTCGGGCTTTTGAACCCGAATAGAAAGTGGAAATATTGCTTTATAAAGGGCTCGTCAAGTCCCATGAAATGGCGCATCTGGGCGATGTCCGCCTCTGTGGCATCCTGGGGGAGAATCATGCGCGCAGGATCTCCTGGAGCTATATAAGTTAGGGAAAAGACGATAAATGTAACGCCAAGGAGTACTGGAATTATCATTAAAAGGCGTCTGAGAATATACTTGACCATGTGAGATCCTTTTAAGATATCTCCCGGGCGGCTTATGTTTATTTGCCGCCCGAGAGTGGTTTCAGCGAAAAAGTGCTCGGATCATTTCTTTACGACATCATCAAGCTGGAATGATCCTGAAGGTGAAAGGAAAACGCCGGAAATATTCTGCTGCGAAGCGGAAATGCCCATGATCGCCACGAGCGGAACTCTGGGAAGCGCTTTGAGGATAGCTTTTTGAGCATTCTGATATGCTACGTTGCGTTCTGGACCATTTGGAAGCGAGTTGCCTTTTTCAATCCAGGTTTGAGCGTCTTTGGAATAGAACTTTGTATCATGAAGAAGGGACGTATTAAAACCATCGAAGGCTACAAAGATATAATAGGAGTCATCGGTCTGAGTCCAGTTTACAATTAAGTCCCATACATCGGGGTCCGTCTTTGATCTGCGGGTGGCCAGTTCAGTTAAGGCAACCTGCTCGATATTGATCAAGTCAACACCGAGTACTCTCTTGACTTGGTCTTTTACTACCAGGGCTTCCTTTACGTATACGCTTCCTGACAAGGCTGTGCATTTTAAAATTCCCGGCTTTTTTAGGGAATCGGGCAAGGAAGCAAAAATTTCTCTTGCCTTTGCTGTGTTGTAGTATCCAGTCTTGGTATTGCCTTCTTCGATGCGCGTGCCTTTTGGATCATCGATATGACCAAAGGGGAGGCTCTCCACATATTGCAATGTGACTTTCCCGCGGCGATCCATAATATCGGGCGAGTTTACAATATCGGCAGGGTTGATCGAATAGAGAATCGCGAGCCTCAGGCGCGCGCCGGGTGAATTTAGGTCATATTCTCCATCCAAATCCGGAGAACCATCCGCATTAGTCTGGCCGACCCGTGGAGACTTCATATTGAAGCCCAGATAATGATACCCGAAGTATCCGTTGGTCAGAAGAATTTTGCCTCCCGCCGATTCTATTTCTCTTGCATCCAGAGGAGCCACATTCATGATCAAGTCGACTTCTTTGTTTAAAAAGGCTGATTTTAAAGCTGACGGGTCTCGAATAGTTTTAAAAACGATTTTATCGACATTTGTTTTGATCATCGAATCATGATAGTCCTTGTTTCTTACAAGAGTAATGCTGTCTCCTTGCTTCCATGAATCGAACTTAAAAGGCCCGGAGCCTATCGCCCATGTTACACCGTAGTCCTTTATTGAACCGTCTTGCTGTGCCTTTTCGAGAGTTGCCTTGCTAACAATTGAAGCGCCAAGCCACGTAAGCTGGTTCAATTGCGAACCGAAAGCAGCCGGTTTATAGTATTTTGCCCGGTCTTCGAAGGATTTGAGGCTGCCGTCATTGATATCGGCAGGAGCTTTGGATTTGTCGAAGAAGCCCGTTCTGAACTGAATGGTTACGGTATCAACTTTTTTAACATCATACATCATCGCAAAAATGGATTTCATCTGTGACTTGTCGTTGAATGCGCCACGTTGAAACGAATAGATGACATCATCGATAGTCAAGGCCTGCCCATTGTGAAACCTAACACCGTTTTTAATTTTGATAGTGTATTTTGTACCGTTCTCTTCGATTTTCGGCAAATCTACCGCTAGCCCCGGGACTACTTTCCCGTCACTAGACAGGTTATACAACCTATCATATACGAGAAGATTTACGTTGTGCGTGGGAGTATCCGAATACATCGGCGGATCGAGGATGATCGGATCGGTCGCTTGACCGACCACCAGAATATTTTGCGCCGCCAGAGCAGTAACGGAAATCATCAATAGCGTTACCACCGCTCCCCATTTCTTCAGAAACATAAAGCTACCTCCTTTCCTGGTACTTCCATCGAATTGTATACTGATTATCTTAAAGCATTTATAAAGAAACAATTAAGATTATCTGAAGTTTGGATGCAAAATATTAAACAGCCCTTGTTTTTATGAACAGGTCTTAGTTCAATGGAAATTAGCGGCAGCAAAGAACGAATGACAATGAGGATTTACAATACGAGGAGTTGTCTTCTGCGATGGCGACGAAAAGTTATCTCTCTGGAAATCTGATCGTGAATTGGCAACCGGACCCAGGAGTACTTTGCAGATCGATCGAAAAGCCGTATTCTTCGGAAAACCTCTTTATAATGGAAAGGCCTATTCCTGCTCCTTCGCTCAGTCCATCTTCTTCTGGGAATTTCGGGACCCCATCGAAGGCAGCGTCCGGTTTGGCCATGCCTCTGCCGAAATCTCTTATAATCAACTCGTTTTCATTTAGCGCTATTTCGATTCTTCCACCCTCGGCGCCGTGGCGAACAGCATTATCGAGGAGGATATTTTCGATACGTTCGAAATCCATGGCTTCTATAGGAAGGCGAACAGCTTTTTTGACCGAGGCATCAAAATGAATGTTGGTGTAAAGGGTGCGATAAAATGCCACATTCCGCATGGTTATCTCGGAGGCGTCGGCGAATTCAACCCTGCGCCGCTTTTCCACCAGGAAAGCGGCTTTGAGGGAGGTGGTCATCTCTTTAAGCCTATAGAGTTGTATTTTCGAAACATCGAGATACTCGTCTATAATCATCTCATTTTTGCCATGCCGTTCGATGAGCTGCCTATATCCTTCAAGAATCTGTACCGGTGTCACTATGTCATGGGTCATATCATCAACGAAGGTTTTAAGTCGCGTATAACTGCCTTCTATATCGTCAAGCATGGAATCGAAAGTTTTTATAAGCTGGCTGATTTCATCCTTTCTTTTCGGTATCGGAATACGCTCTCGGAGATTATGAGAGGTAATTTTCGCCATGCTCTTTGCCAGACAGGAGATCGGCTCCACCACGGAGTTTATGAACAAAATGCCCGCAACGGCAAATATGAAAGCGAATACAGCGGCAATCGTGATGATGATTCGTTTAAAAGGTGCGATATAGATTCCAGTTTCGGCTTCAAGATCAACATTAAGAGTAAAGTTGTAACCGCCTTTTGTCGCTTTTATCACTGTGACTTTTTGAGATTCCTCGTCCAGTCTGGAAGTCCCGTATTGGAAAACCGAAAAGGAATCTTTTGTTATAGATATGCTTTCATGGGAGAAATTAATATAGGAGTAAATATCAATGTCGTTGGCGATGTTGCTGAATCCCTGGACAATCATGGAAAGACGTGTATTGGCTCTTTCCAGAATGAGCTGTTCGATACTTTCCTTGGCAGCGATGTACGACAATGCAAACGTTGCTATACTCATAAGGCATATGACGATAGTAAGTATTATAAGGAATCTTTTTCTCATCTTGATGAAAGCTCCGTTATTTTGCAATCGATTGCTTCGATAATGGGCGAAGAACCAGATGGACAAGTCAACGCCCTAATTATCGATTCCAGCTTCGTTTCCAATCATGTATCCAATTCCCCAAACAGTCTCGATTCTAAGTCCTTTGATTTTATCACGGATGGCTTTTATATGAACCGCTATAGCCCCCTCTTCGATATAGACGTCTTTCCCCCATACGGCCGAGTAGATTTCTTCTTTGGTTACTACATTTCCTCTATTCGAGATGAGAAGGACAAGAATTTCAAATTCCTTTTTTGTTATATGAATCCGAGAGCCTCGCTCGTAAACCGCTCTTGTCGCTGGGTCGATGACCACAGTATTTATTACGGTTTTTTGCATAGTACCTTTTTTTGCTTGAGTACGTCGCAGAACCGCGGTGATACGTGCAACGAGCTGTCCGATGTCGAAAGGTTTTACAATGAAATCATCCGCTCCTTCTGTGAGCCCTCGAACCTCGTACGCGACTTCTTGGCGTGCTGTAATCATGATAATCGGCGTCTGAATACCCTTGTTCCTGAGAATTCGGCACACATCAATACCTTCGATATCGGGGAGTATCCAATCCAGGATGATGATATCGAAGTGTTTCTCAAGGGCATGCAAAAGTCCAGACTTGCCTGTATAACATACTGCAACGTCCATTTTCTGCAGGAGAAGCTCTACTTTAATCACTCTGGCGAGCGAGTGCTCATCTTCAATAACCAAGACGTTCATTATTCTGCATTTTTCTCCAGGGATCAAAATAGAAAACCTAAGTTTTCGGTTTTATAGTAGGAGGTTTGATATGTTGAAACAAGTGATTGAAATCTACGATTTGCTGGACAGCGCGGAGATTTCCGGCAAAAGTGTGGCTAAGTTTTTAAATGAAAAAGGATTAGATCGGATCGAGGTCAGTGAAATCAAGGGCGATAAAGGCAAAACGGACTTTATCAAGATACTCATTCCTGGTTTTTCTGGAAAGTCTAAGGGAGGGGAGAGTCCGACATTAGGCATAATTGGCAGATTAGGGGGTATCGGCGCTCGGCCTGAAAGGATAGGGCTTGTATCTGACGCCGACGGCGCGATAGCTGCTCTTGCGTGTGCTAGCAAGCTGGCTGAAATGAAGACCAAAAAGGATAATCTCGACGGTGATGTCATCATTACCACACATATTTGTCCCAATGCTCCGACCCAGCCGCATAGCCCGGTACCGTTTATGGGCTCGCCTGTGGATATGAAAACCATGAATTTTTATGAAGTTGATCCTACTATGGATGCCATTTTGTCCATAGATACGACAAAAGGGAATCGTGTGGTCAATCATCGAGGTTTTGCTGTATCGCCGACCGTTAAAGAGGGGTGGATTCTTAAGGTAAGCGATGAAGTTTTGAATATTGTTGAATGGAGCTCCGGAAATGCCCCGTTCGTACTTCCAATCACCATGCAAGATATTACTCCCTACGGCAATGGTGTATTTCACATTAACAGCATCCTTCAGCCATGTACCGCAACAAAAGCTCCAGTTATCGGTGTCGCGATTACTACGGTCAGTCCCGTGCCCGGTTGCGGGACAGGAGCAAGCAGGGAAATAGACATAGAAGAGGCAGCTCGCTTCTGCATTGAGGTTGCTAAGGCGTTTACGGCAGGCGGTTGTTCTTTTTATTCGAGTCAAGAATATGAACAACTCGTTCGTTTATATGGCGCCATGAACCACCTGCAGACTGAAGGAATTTCCCGATGAAGAGAGATATAAGGCTCGGTCTAATTACGATCGGACAGTCCCCGCGTAACGATATCCTTCCGGAGTTTATAGAAACTTTAGGTTTTTCCCCTCAAATAATTCAAAGAGGACTTCTTGATGGCCTTACAAAAGAAAGAATTGCATCTTTATCTCCTGATACTGCCGGTGAGGCATTGCTGGTCAGCAGATTAAATGACGGCAGCGAAGTAAAATTGTCGGAATATAAGGTATTTGCTCTTATTCCGGAGGCTATTGAAGCCTTGGAAAAACAAGAAGCAACGATAATCGCCTTGTTTTGCACAGGGAAGTTTCCCCTTTTTCGATCCAAGATTCCAATAGTATATCCATCTGAAATCATGAGTTCTCTCATTCATGCAGTATTCTGTGCCTCAAAAGATGCTCCAATAAGAATGGGTATAGTGGGGCCAGCCTTGGAACAGAAACGCATGGTGATCGAAAAATGGGGAAAAGGGAACAATTCGGTATGCTTTGAGGCTCTCTCCCCCTATACTGCAGACGAATCCGAAATGCTTAGATGCGCTCAGAAAATGGCGGGACACAATTGTGATGTGATCATTTTAGATTGCATGGGATTCACTGGGAAAGCTAAAGAAGTGTTCGCCGCTATCACCCATAGGCCAATTATTCTGCCGAGATCCCTCCTGGCGAGAATTATTGCGGAAATTTCAAGTTAGGAACACGCAAAGCGAAACCATATTATTCAACGATTTGAATTTTCCTGGTTCGGCGCTGCCTGGAATGTATGGGGCGCGGCGTTGTACGCGTAAACGGAATTTTTGCTGGGCAGGCGGGCTTGTCAAAACATTTATAGAAACGGAAGGCGCCGTAAAGGCGCCTTCCGCTTTATTGTAAACTTACTATCGCGCAACGCGTTCGCGTTGGCTGATACTGTCGACTTCGGGCCTTTAGGCGGCGGCTTTCTTTTTGAAGACTTTTTCCAGCATCGATTTTACCCACTTGGATCTCGAGAGCACGACGAGCATGGTGACGATGAAGAGCGCCAGACAAATGGGGCGGGTAAAGAAGGGAGCGATGTTGCCGTCGGAAAGGATCAGGGAACGGCGCAGATTCTTGTCCAACATGTCGCCCAGGATAATGCCGAGCACCAGAGGCGCCATGGGATAGTCCATTTCCCTCAGGATAAATCCGACAACGCCGAAGAACATCATGATGCCCACATCGAAAAGCCTGGACTGCAACGCGAAGGCTCCCACCACGCAGAGTATGAAGACGATAGGCATGAGCTTCTGCCTGGGCACCTGGAGAATCTTGACCATGGGGCGGACCATGGTGAGGCCTAGAAGGAACATGGCTATGGTGGCGTAGAAGACCATGGCGATCACTTCGTAGATGAAGGAGGGCGACTCTATGGTGATCAGCGGCCCGGGCCTGACGCCATGGATGAGCATGGCGCCCAGCAGTACCGCGGCCGGGGCCGAGCCGGGGATGGCCAGGGTGAGTACGGGAATGATGGCGCCGGGTACGCAGGCGTTGTTCCCCGTTTCCGAGGCGATAAGGCCTTCTATGGAGCCCTTGCCGAATTTTTCCCGTTCCTCGGGCTTGGCGGAGCGCTTGGCCATATCGTAGGAAACCCAGGCGGCTATGTCCTCGCCGACACCCGGTACCGCGCCGATTATGGTGCCGATTATTCCCGAACGGATGATGGTCTTCCAATATTTCGCCACTTCCCGCAGCTTGGGCAGGATTCGTTCAATTTTGGTGTTGACCACCTCGACCTTCGAATGGCGCATGACCGATATGATCTCGGCGAAGCCGAAGGCGCCCACCATGGCGGGCAGCAGGGAAATGCCGCCGGAGAGGTTATGGCTGCCAAAGGAAAAGCGGATGTAGGCATGGATGCCTTCCATGCCGATCATGGCGACGAAGAGGCCGATAAAACCAGCTATCCAGCCCTTGAGGGGGTCCTTGGGGGCGGTCAGGTTGCCGCATATTATGATGCCGAAAATGGCGAACCAGACAAACTCGAAAGACTGGAAGGACAGAGCCACATTGCCGATCATGGGGGTGAAGATAGACATGGCGATCATCGCTATGACCGAGCCCAGGAAAGAGCCGGTGGTGGCTATACCGATCGCCCTTCCGGCCTGACCTGCCTTGGCGAGAGGAAAACCGTCCAGCGTGGTGGAAGCGGAAGCCGGGGTGCCCGGAATGTTGAGAAGAATAGCGCTTCGGCTCCCTCCGTAGATGGAGCCGATGTACATGCAGATGAGTATGAGTATGGCATCGTTGGCCTGCATGGTGTAGGTGAGGGTCGTGAGCAGGGCGACGCCCATGGTGGCGGTGAGGCCAGGGAGCATGCCGATTATGATGCCCAGTTCCGTCGCCCAAATTACGTTGAAAAGCGATCGAAAGTTTAAAAA
>Ga0334889_1004219_pt1 | contig 13179 bp, 11 predicted proteins | sample GraSluR1_MG_2_FD_207222 | JGI IMG/M metagenome (GOLD analysis project Ga0334889, IMG submission 207222) | Sludge microbial communities from methane-producing bioreactor in Wageningen University, Netherlands - Granular Sludge_8_08-R1 | ecosystem: Engineered > Bioreactor > Anaerobic > Unclassified... | reverse complement strand
GGCGTATCTTCAGAGACATATCGCAGGCTGCCGTAATTCCAGCCAATCTCGCCAAACAGGCCGTCGAAACAGCCGCAGAGCTTCAGGACGGCGAGATAACCTGGACTGAATTCAAGAAGAAAGTGGTCGCAAGATTCGTTGTAAACGTCGGGCAGGGGTCGTTGTGGAAGAGAAAAACTGAGAAGTTCTCGGATCTGCTCGAGAATCAAGGCGTAAGTAGCAAGAGGCTTCTGCGATATGCCAGGAGCATCTATGTAGTTGAAGGACTGGAGTATGATATCGAACTGGGATTGACCTAGAGATCTCGGTCTTTGACAATCGTGTCGACCCCCGATAGACCCGAAACGCCGGGAGATCGACAGAAGGGCTTTTTGTGAGTATCACAAGCTCTTTATGCCTGTAATTGGTTTGTGAAAACAGGGCTCTATCTGCCAAAAAGGAGGGATCGACAGAATATAAACGTGCTCCCGAAAACTTCCCGTATCCTTTCTTTATAAGTATGGAATCAATTAATGAGGAATATGAACGCCAAAGAGGAATATAAACAAAAGAAAAGTATCCTACAATACGCTAATTCTTATCGCGTATCGAATCAGCCAACGAGGAATATAAACACGAAGAATACTCAAAACTCGCGGCAAAGTGTGAAAGTATCGAATCAACCAACGAGGAATATAAACTTTTGCAAGGCGCAGACAAAACCGACAAAAATGGTATCGCATCAGCCAACGAGGAATATAAACACCAACGAGGAATATAAACAAGGCTTTGCTCGAATCGTCAGTCAGCCCGTCAAGTATCGAATCAACCAATGAGGAATATAAACGCGGGGTGTTCTCGACCGACAAAGCGAAGGGGGCAAGCGTATCGAATCAACCAATGAGGAATATAAACTGAGCAGAGCTGCCTCTTTGCCTGTAAGCCTCTTGTATCGAATCAACCAATGAGGAATATAAACGCTATCTGCACGAGCCCTGCGAAATGCGGTTCTCGCGTATCGAATCAACCAATGAGGAATATAAACCTGTGAGAAGAGGTCTAACGTCATCCCACCATTCGGTATCGAATCAACCAACGAGGAATATAAACGAGCCAGCTATGACGTAGATTGGTGTTGCCGCTGCGTATCGAATCACCAACGAGGAATATAAACTAGATGATGCCCGCAAAGCCGCCACCAGAATAACCAGTATCGAATCAACCAACGAGGAATATAAACTTTTCAAAGCCGATAGACTCACCCGGAAGCTTCGTATCGAATCAGCCAACGCGGAATATAAGCAAAGTCTCGACACACGCGGCTCTCCTGAAAGGTTTGCATCGAATCAACCAATGAGGAATCTAGCTGAGGAATCAACACAGGGGAATGCCGTTTCTTGGGTAGTTTCTTGGGCTATCGACTCGTCCAGACTCAAAGTGGAAAAGAAATATTCAGATGGTACTATTGTCGTATCGCATTCTAGTCATCAAACGATGAATCTGAACAATGTGAGTTATTATCGCTGCGAATTATCCAACGAGGAGTCTGAGCCGGTTTTGCCGGCTCTTTCTCATTTAGAGCAACTTGTCTAGTATTCGATCTCTGTCAACCGGCAAGGCTCAGACCGGAAAACTCTTTGCAGAAGTATAATTCAGATAAGAAAGTGGGGTACATAAGCCTGAAGGCGATAGAAAAGCTTGAGTCCTACGACTATCCTGGTAATTTCAGAGAACTTGAGAGAGTTGTAAGAACATCGCTAATGCAAGCCGCTTTCGATGGAAGAGATACAATCATAACTGACGACATCACCCTGTGAGTGAAAGCGCAAAAATACGCCTGTACGGAGGAAGATATGAGAGTAAAGCTAAAAATCAGCGGTCTCAAGAACAAAAGAATCCCACGCGACCATTTTCATCAGCTCTCAAGCTTGATTTACGATATGATTCGAAAGGCCAATCCGGACTATTCGAAGTGGCTTCATGACGAGGGTTTCCTCGACGGGAGCAAGAGCTTCAAGTTCTTCTGTTTCTCGAAGCTTCTTCCCGAGAACAACGAATACGCTAAGGCCGGAGATAACGGCGAGCTGATGGTATTCACACGAGATATTGCAACTGTGTATATTACTTCGCCGGTGAGGGAAATCATGCAGCATCTGGTTGATTTTCTACTGCTTAATAGAGATATAAGGCTTCTCAACCATAATCTGGTTATCCAAAACGCCTTTGCATTGTCAGCGAAGTTTGAAGACGGAGAAGAGCTCTTCAAGTGTATTACGCCGATTGTCCTATCAACAAGGAGCGATGATCATAAGACTCCATTCTATTTGAGGGCGTATCAGGATCCCGTTAAGTTCAATGAGTTTCTTACGAGAAACGCCAGAGAGAAGTTCAGGATCTTTTCGGGGGAAGAGAGTAGTGTCAGCGTCACTGTTGACAGCGATTACCTGGAAAGAACAGGCAGAAAGAGCAACATGAGAATCAAGATCATTGAAGATATCGAAGTATTTGGATCTTTAGTGCCGGTAAAGATTTCAGGGACTGGTGAGGAGATAGCCTTCCTGTATGACACAGGTATTGGAGAGAAGAACTCTCTGGGGATGGGAATGATAGAGATAGCCGGCAAGCGCTTCTAGAAGTTGGAGCACGCTGTCTCCTGAGCAGAAGTAACCTTCAGTTGGTAAGAGCGGGAGAGCGTCAGGAGACGGTCTTCGTTGTTTATGGTCGAGTTTTTCAAATTGCCTGTCGGCCGTGTTGGTTAGTTCAACGATGTAGCTCATAGCTTCTGGCTACTTTCAGATCTTCTTCCGTCATTTTATCTAAGATTCTAGTAAGCTCTTCGTTCTCCTCAGGATCGCATGGTTCTGTTGTAGCCATTATCTTGAAGTACATAGAGTTATATCCTTCTGTCTTTATCAGATTCCACAAAGCGTGTTCTATGATTTCACTGGCACTTCTGCCCTGGATGCGCTTTAGTTCCTTCAATACCTTCCATGATGAAGGCTTAAACATGATGTTATGCCTTTCCTTTTTTTCTCTGGTATCTTTCATGGCTTCACCGCCTTTACACATCGTGTGCTTATAGTACAACTATCTTACCCATTTTTACTCACCCGAAGACTCGAAAAAACAGACTCAGTTTTTGGTAGGAATATCGGTTCTCCGTTCCGACGCTTCGCGTCCAGGTTGTTGGTTCAGAAGAGCGGCGTTTAGTGATTTGTGATTGGTGGAGAATCGAGGAGAATCAAAAACAAGAGAAGAGGAGAGAGGGCGAGACAGACAAAACACGAAAATTGGGTACAGACCTGGGAACCGGTCAGTCCCCATTTTCGCGAGAAAAGGAAGAAGGTTCTCTCGTTCTTTCTTCTTCTCGTGAGCGAACTCTCGAATGTGTTCTTTCTCGGCTCTCACCGACAACCCACAACGAGCAACGTACAACGGTTCTTAAGATCCCGCGGAGCGGAACTGGCACGACGCAGTCGTACTGGCATCGCGATACTGGCCTGTGCAAGCAGACTGGCGGTTTTAAGGAGTAGATCCCGGGTCCGGAGCCCGAGATGACAGTATAGGGGCATTGCGGGATGACTCGGGATGACAGCGAGAAGAGTGTAAAGTATACGGTATAGAGTTTAAGGTCGGCGATAGGTATTAGATCTTCAAGTGCATGTTCCTGAGGCGGGAAGATTTAGAATGCTTTCCCATTTTCTTCTGACAAAGATACACTTTTCTTTCAGCAAGTGTGGTATGTGTCTGAAAGTCTCCTGATGAAGTATGCAGCGAACTACTGTCTATATCCCCCATGAAAAGTTTAATTTGATCAAAAGCGGTTCTTCAAAATGGAAGCGTAGCATTTAAGTGGTATAGACATATATATATCCATATCCGTGGAAGTGAGGAGTCGGTATGATACCAATTTATCTTGAGATCAGAAACTACATGATCAAGCAGATTGAGAAGGGAATACTCGTTCCCGGAGACAGAATACCTTCCGAGCGGGAGTTTGTTGATCTGTTCAAGGTAAGCCGTATGACGGTAAGACATGCGATTGATCAGCTGGTCAATGATGGCATCCTTGTAAGGATGGTTGGCAAGGGTACTTATGTAAGCAGCGAGAGGCTTGCTACAGAACTCAATGTCCTCAGAAGTTTTTCGGAGGAAATAATCTCTACCGGACACAGGCCCTCCGCGAAACTCATTGGGATCGAAAGGACCCAGATAACCAGTTCGATTGCCTCCTTTCTGAAGATCGACAAACTTCACGAGGTGATCAAGGTTGAAAGACTACGTCTGGTAGACGATCTCGAGATGGCGTTCACTACTTCTTTCTTTCCTGTATCAAGGGCGTTCCCTGTTAACGAGATAGACTTCAATGCAACTTCGATCTACAACGAGATAGAATCTCTTGGTTTGAGGATAGAAAAGGCCAGTGAGATTGTAACTGCTGAGGCTGCGGACAGAAGAACTGCCAGCTACCTTAGGGTAAAGGAAAACTCCCCGCTACTGAAAATCATAAGGCTTACATTCATTTCGAACAATGTCCCAATCGAATACATGGAAGGCTTGTTCAGGCCAGACAGGTATGTGATATCAAAGGAACTCCATAGACAGGAAGTGAGATGATGAGAATGTTTGAAGAGATTTTCGGAAAGAAGCTCCCAATAATCGGTGTAGTTCATTTGCAGCCGCTGCCGGGAGCACCGAGATATGAAGGTATGTCCATGAAGGAGATCGCAAGACAGGCTGTCGCAGAAGCCAGAGCGATGACAGAAAATGGCGTTGACGGCCTGATAGTCGAGAATTTCCGTGACATGATGTTCAAAAAGAGAGTGGGTCCCGAAACGGTCGCGTCTATGACTTACATCGCTTCCGAGGTTTCTTCAGCTGTTTCCGCTCCAATAGGCCTCTGTGTTCTTCAGTCTGATGCGATTTCGGCTTTGGCGATAGCGAAGGCCGTGGGGGGGAAGTTTATCCGGGTCCCTTACTATACAGAGACCTATATAGTCGATGCCGGGATGATGGAGAGTATCGCGGCAGATGCCCTCAGATTCAGGAAGATGATCGAGGCGAGAGATGTGAAGATCTTCGCCGACGTTCATATCAAGCACGGGTATTCGCTTTCTAGAAGACCGATTGAAGAATCTGCAGAAGATACTTACGAGCGCGGTCTTGCCGACGCGATAATCGTGACCGGAAAGAAGACGGGCGGGAAGACGAAGCCCGAAGATGTGAAGGTAGTAAGAGACTATCTACCAGACCTTCCGTTGATTGTTGGAAGCGGTGTAACTACCGAGAATTTGCAGGAGTACTTCCCGAAGCTGGGTGACGCAGTAATCGTGGGAACGAGCCTGAAGAAGGAAGGAAAGACCGAAGGTGCTATTGATCCTGAAAGAGTTAGACAGTTCTCAAAGAATATGGAAGTGTGCAGAAAGGAGCTTGAGAAATGACAACGATAACTGAGTTCAATCAAATCTTTGGTACTTCAAAACCAATAATCGGCATGATTCATCTCAAACCACTGCCAGGTTCTCCGGTATACGATGGAAAGGGACTGAAAGAGGTGATTCGCCAGGCCGTTGATGAGGCAGGCAAGCTTATCGAAGGTGGTGTCAATGGTGTTCAGGTTGAGAATTATAACGATCCTTCGTACTTTCCCGATGTCGCGCCGGCCGAGACAATTTCCTCACTCTCCATTGTTGCGCACGAGGTGCACAAAGCATTTCCAGATACGCCGATGGGAATATGTCTTCTTGCCGACCCAATAGCGTCAATAGCGGTAGCGCATTCATCCGGCGCGAAGTTTGTTAGGGCGACGGTCTTCACGGAAGCATCAGTGGATGTCTCAGGGCTTGCTTTAAGGAGACCTCACGAGATATTGAGATACAGGAAGTTCCTGGATCCTTCGATCAAGATCTTCGCGGATGTTCATATCAAACACTCGGCGCCTTTGGCAATGAGACCGATCGAGGAGTCGGCGTATGATGCCGCATACTTCCTTGCAGACGCAGTAATTATAAGCGGCAAACACACGGGGTTTGAGACGCCAATTGAGGACCTGAAGAAGGTACGTTCGGTGCTTCCCGATTATCCGATAATGGTCGGTTCAGGGATGAACAGGACCAATGCGGAGAACATCTTTGAGGTCGCCTCAGGAGCATTTGTTGGCTCTACGTTCAAGATAGACGGAAATTCTTACAAGTCTGTGGATTCCGAGAGAGTGAAGGAATTCATGAAGACGATAAAGGAGATAAGGAATCGATGAGCGATTCTGTTCTTGTCCTGGGCGATGTAAATGTGGACATCATTGGGAAGTTCGACGGATTTCCCTCACCGGGCGACTCGGTGTACAGCGACAACCCGGTCCTCAGGTCCGGCGGATCGGGACTGAACACTTTTGTGGGTCTGAAGAAGCTAGGGGTGGAGGCAGAATTCGCCACAATGGTCGGAAAGGATCTGTTCGCTGACTTCATAAAGAAGGATCTGTCGGAAATGGGTATTGAGTTTAATCCTAAGGTGTCACCTTCTTATCCGACCGGGGTTGTTTTCTCGCTATCGGTAGGCAACGAGAGAACCTTCTTCTCATTCAGAAAGAACGCAGCCGACATACACATCACCGAAGCGGATCTCGCAGAGATTACCGACAACGCTTCCACTTTGTATCTCACAGGCATATCCATAGTCGAGGGTATAGAGACATTCGAGACTTTTCTGGAAGTTGTGAAGAGGGTAAAGACTTCGGGAGCAAGAGTTTTCTTCGATCCGAACATGAGGAAGATAGATCCAGTTTCTATCTCCAGGATAGAACATTTGATTCCATATGTTGATGTATTTCTTCCAGCTCGCGACGAGTTGAGCGTATTGCTTTCGAAGTCGAGTAAGTTCAGGTTTTGCTCAGAGCTGCTCGAAGCAGGTGTCACAGATATTTGGGTAAAGAAAGGTGCAAAAGGATGCTCTCTGATTTCGAGGGAAAGAGGGTTCGATTTCCCAGCTCCAAGAGCGAAAGTTCTTGACTGTACAGGGGCGGGAGATGCTTTCAATGCGGCAGTTGTGTGGGGATATCTTAATGGTCTGGATGTGAAGGAGACCGGCATTTATGCAAACGTCTATGCGGCAATAAGCACCGAACGACTGGGAGCGGCCACTTCTTATCCGGATAAGGAATGCATGTTGAAGAGTGGGTACTACAAATCTATTAAGACGGGGGTGAAAGTATCATGAAACGGTTGATTCTGATTCTAGCATTAGTAGGTCTTGCTGCGACAAGTTTTGGCGCTCTAAAAGTAGCAATCGTAGCGGGAGATGCGATCGGTGACAGAGGATTCACCGACATGGCGTATATTGGTATTCAGGAAGCCCAGAAGCAATTCGGGATCGAGTATAAGGTCTTCGAGTGTAACGTGGATCCTTCGAAGTACTTTGATGCGCTAAGGGCAGGAGCAATGAATTACGATCTTATCTTCGTGGATCCGGGATATTTCTTTGACAAGGAACTCGCGGAAGTCAGCGCAATGTTCCCCTCCAAGACTTTTGTGTATATCGATGGGACATCCAGCCTTCCAAATGTTGTATCGGTTCCCTTCAGACAGAATGAAGGCGCATTCCTTGCAGGTTGTCTTGCTGCCTTGATGACTGACAAGACTGAACTCTGCAAGATCAATCCCGCAAAGATTGTTGGATTCGTTGGAGGATTCGATATGCCTGTAATCAGGGATTATCAGGCAGGCTATGAACACGGAGTCAGGTATGTCGATCCCGATGTCAAAGTCATCGCAAGATATGCGGGCGATCATTACGATCCTGCGCTGGGCAAAGAAACTGCCTACTCTGTCTCCAAAGAAGGTGCCGACGTGATCTTCCAGGCGGCCGGGCCGACAGGGCTTGGAATTCTTGAGGCAGCCAGAGACTACGACTTCTACGCAATTGGCGTGGATACCGATCAGGGATATCTTCAACCGGGATTCATCGTATCTAGCATGATGAAGAAAGTAGATGTTGCAGTCCTCGATATAGTAAGGATGCAGATCGAGAAAAAACTAGAAAAGGGTTCTGTTCATGTCTATGGAATAGCAAACGGTGGAGTCGGACTTGCGTATAACGAATTCATGATGAACACAGTTCCGGCTTCTGTCTACCTCAAGCTTGTCGAGATTCAAGAGAAGATAGCCAACGGAGAGATAGTTGTAGATTCATACCTCAACTAATAGTCTGTGCCGGAGTCCCTGTAGGGGCTCCGGGTTTTTATTTCGGGGGGTGTTACAGATTCTAGCCTGCGATAAGGTATCCAAGACATACCCAAACGGACTTGAAGCACTGAAGGAAGTCAGTTTTGAAGTGAAGAAGGGAGAAATACACGCAATAGTAGGCGAAAACGGTGCCGGAAAGTCCACTCTCATGAACATCCTGTTCGGTATGATCAAGCCGTCTTCAGGAGAGATCAGATTCAAAAACAGTCTTTTCTCGCCAAAACATCCTTCGGAAGCTATAGGTCTAGGTATTGGAATGGTTCACCAGCATTTCAAGTTGGTTCAGAGCATCACTGTTGCCGAGAATGTCGTTCTTGGAATGGAGAATCGATTTCAGAACAAGATGAGGAAGATCGACAGGGCAGAGATGAACAGATCCGTTGCGTCGCTAATAGAGAAGTTGAAGATGTCCATCTCGCCGGATGACAAAATAGAAAACCTTCCTATAAGCAAGAAACAGCAGGTTGAGATTCTAAAAGTTCTCTACAGGGATACGGATTTCATCATTCTTGATGAGCCTACAGCGGTTCTCGCTCCGAACGAAGTGGAAGACTTCCTGGAATTTGTTATGGAGATTCAGAAGATGGGGAAGACGGTGGTATTCATCTCCCATAGGCTGGGTGAGGTATTTGCCATCGCCGACCGCATAACGATCCTAAGAAGGGGAACGCTCGTTGGGACTTATGAGAAGAAGGAAGTCGATAGAGAAAGCATTGCCAACATGATGATCGGTACCGACACCGATCTTACAGAGCATCCTGAGGATTTCCTTAAAGAAGAAGTCTTGTTGTCGGTTGAAGGGCTGGTCGATATTTCCGGAGTACTTAGGGACCTGAGCTTCAAGTTGCATGCAGGGGAGATTCTTGGTTTTGCAGGAGTCGGTGGCAATGGACAGGAAGAACTCTTCGAGGTTCTTGCCGGAAATCTGAAACTATCATCGGGGGAAATGGAGCTCAGAGATTCATCTCTGGTTCAACTCGATACTCTCGGGCGGAGGAGAGCTGGTATAGCCTACATCACCGATGATCGAATGAAAAAGGGGCTTGCCCCTGACAGAAGTATTATCGAGAACAGCATGGCAGGACATCATAAATTTGGGAGTTTTGGGAAAGCTCTGATAGATAAGTCAAAGGCAAGGTCGTTCGCTAGGTCGATAATCACCGACTATGATGTTCGAACCGGTAAGAATCTAAATACTGCCGTGAAGGCTCTATCGGGAGGAAATATGCAGAAACTACTTGTCGGCAGAGAGATTGCATATAATCCTGCGATCCTTGTTGCATCTCAACCGACCGCCGGCGTCGACGTTGCTGCTAGAAAGCTAATTCACGATTCGTTCAGGAAGCTTTCAGAGACAGGTTCAGGCGTCATTCTCATAAGCGGTGATCTTGAAGAGATAATGGATCTTGCAAACAGAATCATCGTTCTCTATCGCGGACGAGCAGTAGCGGAGATGTCTTATCCAGATTATGACACAACTGAGATCGGTTACTATATGACGGGAATAAGGGGGTAGCAGGATGTTCAGTGTTCGCGCGCTTAGTATGAGAAAGATTATTCTCTCACTCCTCCTTGTGACCTGTATTCTGTCAGTCTGGGCACTGATAATCTGGTTTGGTGGCGAGTCTCCTGTTAAGGGATTCCTCTACATTCTGGACGGTTCACTGGGAAATCATTATCAGCTTCTCTCGACGCTAAACAAAATGGTTCCTCTGATTCTGGCTGCAGCCGCTGTCGCCGTTCCAGCATGGACGGGCATGTGGAATATCGGAGGCGAAGGCCAATTACTACTGGGAGCATTCGGGGCGGTCTTGATTGGTTTCTCTGTTGATTTCGGAGTCGGTCTGGTAAACATCGTTGTCGCTTTGATCGTCTCCGCCGCATTTGGCATGGCTTGGGCTGCCTGGCCGGCTGTATTCAAGATCAAACTGAGAATGGACGAGGTTGTTACTACGCTAATGGGAAACTACATCGCTGCTCAACTAATCGCTTATCTAATCAACAAGCCCTTCAGGGACCCTAGATCACCGCTTGCGCAGACACCCTATGTAAAGTCGAGTTACGTTATCCCGTATCTCTTTGAAGGGTCGCAATTTTCCGCGACTTTCTTTGTGGCCGTTAGTGTTATCATAATCCTCTTTGTATTCAGACGGAGATTGCTAACGGGCTACGAGTTCGAAATGACGGGTAGCAACGCTGTTTTTGCCGAGCTAAGCGGAATAAGAGTCACGAAGATGAAGCTGTTGTCGATGCTTATAGGCGGAGCTCTGGCGGGTCTCGCAGGTGGTCTTCTTGTCCTTGGGATGACTCAAAGGGTAATGCAGAGTTTTTCACCGGGTTATGGCTTCACCGGTCTGTTGATCTGTCTTCTCGCCTTCAACGAGCCTCTCCTGATTCTTGGGATTGCCTTCCTTTTCTCGGTGCTTCAGACGGGTAGTGTGAATCTTCAGTTATTCACGTCTGTTCCAGCTGAGATCAGCGGAGTGCTGCAAGCGATAATGGTGCTTTTCGTGGCCGCATTCAAGACGTTTATGGTCGGACGGAGGGATGGTTGAATATGGATTTTGAATTGATTACCACGCTGTTCAGGACATCTATCCGTATGGCAACACCAATACTACTTGCATCGCTCGGAGGAGCGCTCACTTTTCACGCGGGCATAATCAACGTAGCGATGGAAGGCTTGATGCTAATTAGTGCTTTCTTCTCTGTTGTCTTTTCTTTCCTTACTGGAAGTGCATTATTGGGGATAGTTGCAGGCATTATCGCCTCTATTCTTGTATCTTTGCTATATTCTGTCTTTGTGAGTTTCTTGAAGGCAAACAACTTCGCCATCGGTTTCGCGATAAACATTCTGGTTAGTTCGCTGACCCTCTTTTTGATGAGGATCATGTTTCAAGGCAAGAATGCGTTCAATTCACCGAACATTGCCTCGATAATGGAGCTTAAGATCAGGACCGGAAACTACTTTCTTGACAACTATATCTTCAACTTCAGCATTCTCACTTATCTTTCGATTTTCATTGTTTTCCTGCTCGCGTTCATGGTCTACAAGACCTCTTTCGGACTGAGGCTGAGAGTTTGCGGAGAGATGCCTGAAGCGCTTAAAGCGGCAGGTATAAAGGTCGGGTTCGTTCAGCTTTGGGCAAGCGTTCTGTGCGGAGCACTATGTGGGCTTGCAGGCGCTCAGCTATCGCTCTATAATGTCAGAATGTTCTCACGCGACATGACGGGCGGAAGAGGCTTCGTTGCCCTTGCGGCTATACTCATCTCAGGCGGGAAGCCAAAGAGAATACTCTTCATCTCACTTCTCTTTGGTGTTTTTGATGCGTTATCCGTCAAGCTGCAGAGTGAGAAGATCGCACCTCAGTTTGCTCTAATGCTTCCCTACGTAATGAGCGTAGTTGTGCTTTTGCTATTTCATATGAAGTCAAGAAGGAGATTAGATAGCGCCTAGCCGCAAGGTATAGCGTACATGACAACAGAAAATATCTGAGCCAATCTCTGAACTCCAATGTCGGTGGTGAAGATGGACTGACGAAAATCATGGCAATGGATATCCACAATTCTGCAAGCTGCCACCTACCTCTCAAGATAGGAATGTTGATCAGAAACGGAAGATCCGTCTGGCGGGAAGATCTGTTCCTCGTTCCGACGCTTCGCGTTCAGGTTATAGGTTCAGAAGAGCGGTGTTTGGTGATTAGTGATTTGTGATTGGTGCAGAATCGAAGAGCATCAAAAACACGAGATGAGTAGAGAGGGCGAGACGAGAACGGGTCTGGGGTTTGGGGTCTAGGGTTTGGTAAGAACGAGATTCGTATAAGTGCTCTTACCAGCAACGCACAACGTACAACGGCTTTCAAGAGCACACGCCCCACCGCAAGCGGGGATTCAGATCAAGAGCGGAAAGAACCGTCCCTCGTACTTCGTCCAAGATCGTGAACCCGTCCTTGGAGAGCGAGAAGATCATTGAGAATACGAGATGAAGAGAGAGGGCGAGACGAGAACGGGTCTGGGGTTTGGGGTCTAGGGTTTGGTAAGAACGAGATTCGTATAAGTGCTCTTACCAGCAACGCACAACGTACAACGGCTTTCAAGAGCACACGCCCCACCGCAAGCGGGGATTAAATCAAGAGCGGAAGAGCACAAGAGACGTCCTCCGTTGTCCACTGGCGGTTTTAAGGAGTAGATCCCGGGTCGGAGCCCGGGATGACAGTATAGGTGCACTACGGGATGACAGGGTCGGAGCCCGGGATGACAGTATAGGTACATTACGGGATGACAGAGTCGGAGCCCGGGATGACATTATAGGTGCACTACGGGATGACAGGGTCGGAGCCCGGGATGACAGTATAGGTACATTACGGGATGACAGAGTCGGAGCCCGGGATGACAGGTCTTGCTAGGTGTGCGAGACTTTGAGTGTGAAGAGACCAGAGCTCACGTCCATTATGAATTTGTCTTGCTTTATCCAGATTCCCTCAATGCCTTCGATGTTGCCCACTACCGAATCGGATGCCAGGAGTCTGTCGCCTTCATACAGTTTTGATTCGGCGCTGAGTCTCGGAAGCGATATCCTTCCCCTGACACCGACGGGGACTTTACAGGTCGTTTCGATATCGCCGTCCGTCTTCAGCCAGGAGAATGAGAGCTTGCCGTACGGGCTTTCTACGGAAGCACCGGCGTAGTCGAGAGAGGAGATGTTCGGCGGGGCTGCTTCGAATGTCTTCCAGCCGGGTTCGCCCGGTTTCAGACCCGCAACGTATCTGTAGAACCACGAGTCGATACTCCCGAGCATTATATGGTTGTGTGAGTTCATCCCCGAGCCTTCAAGTTTTTCCCATCTCTCCCAGAGGGTTGTCGCGCCGTTCGAAAGCATGTAACCCCAACCGGGATAGCTTTCCTGAGTCGCGACCTCGAACGCGAGCTCTTCATAACCGTTGCTCGACAGAACGTCGAAGAG
>Ga0334889_1004205_pt1 | contig 13231 bp, 14 predicted proteins | sample GraSluR1_MG_2_FD_207222 | JGI IMG/M metagenome (GOLD analysis project Ga0334889, IMG submission 207222) | Sludge microbial communities from methane-producing bioreactor in Wageningen University, Netherlands - Granular Sludge_8_08-R1 | ecosystem: Engineered > Bioreactor > Anaerobic > Unclassified... | reverse complement strand
TGAACAATCCCCTGCCTTGATGGCCTAACTCTGCGGTTCGAAGAACAACCTGATGCCGCCCGAAAAGAGCGTGCCGTCATCTTCGCGGCAGATATTGGCCTTCACATCTTCCACGAAGAGTGAAGTTCGCCCAACCTGCAGTTGGTAGACCTCGCCTTCCTGCATGCCGTAATCAGCATAGCCAGCGTCAATCTCGCCATACAGACCAGTGAAAAAGGTTTCGGTGCCATCCCCCCATTGGATCAAGATCGGCACCCCTTTCAGGCCTTGCCCGGCTTCATCAGTCACCACCACTTCCAATTGAGATGACATCGATCGATCACAAAAAGTCAGCCGTTCCGCCAATCGGAACGGCTGGTCATTGATTGTCATCGCAAGTACAACCTGGTTTTCTGGTGGCTGCAAGAAATCCTCGGCAAGTTCATCGAGTTCGTTAGTAACCTCCCCCCCATCACCCTGATCACCCGCCTGCTGTCCCCCGCTCACAGGTTTGGCATCATCGATATAGGTGGGCGTAAAATCGGATTGGTCCGTTGGTTCCGGTGTTTCCTCCCCTTCTGGCACAAGGATCTCAATATCCTCTCGGAACAAGGCACCATCAGAGAGATCGGAGGACAGTTTGTTCAATGCCTCAACGACCTGCGAAAAACCACTATCCTCACGAATTTCGATCACCAGTGTCTTCATCATAAGCGCCAAATCACCCTCTACCCCCAGGGTTTGCAGGCGGGCGCGCGCGCGCCCGATATCTGGTGTGCCATAATGTGCCATAGCAATGGCGATGATGTAATCGTTGCGGGGATCTTCGTTCAGCATAGCCGGCGTTGCGTCTGTGTAACGAAGGCGAAATACGCCCAGTGAAAGAATTAATCCAAGCACCAGACCGATCACCAATCCAGTCAACAAATACCAGGGGCGTTCCTGTGGTTGGGTTTCTTCTTCGTGGCCGCGAATCATTGATTGTGTCATCACGCCACCTGCCCTTCAATAATCGCACTGCTTGCTTGCAGCGCGATGGATAATTCGTTCACCGCCCGGATATCAGCGCCCAACAAAACATTGGCTGGATCATTCAGGTAATCAAGCGCATCTTGCACCAACTGCCCAAGATCATCTTCTCCCAATTTCTGCAGCATCTCTCTGGCTGTCGCCAGATCGCCTTCCTGTTGATAGTACTGCGCCACCATCAAAACATAATCAGCCTTGTAATCAAAGCGCAAGTCTTCCAGTGGCATGGGCTGTGGTTTTCTGGCAAGGCCATTCCAACCCCAGGACAACCCGATCACCAGACCAACAACGATGGATATGGCAAACCAAAGATAGCGTCTATTTTGCACGATAGGCACCTCGTATCATTCTTTCCAATTCATTATAGTAGAAAGTGCAAGAAATATTCCAAATAGAGATAGGGGAAAAACTGCAGAAGGGCCTAAACAGTTACGTGATGCACATGCATCACTTCCAAAATGTGCGGTTTGATTGCTTCCAACAAGGCTTCCTGCTCTACACCGCCCACTTTGAACACAATTTCGCGGGTGGTGGTGCTTTCGCCCAAAAATGTGCTCATTGAAACGATGTTTCCACCTGCTTGATAGATAGCTTTGGTCAAATGATAAAGCATACCTTCTCGTTCATCGGTCAGAACGCTGACCCGCAGCCCGGCATTGCGCGCCCCCAACATTTCCATCAGTATCTCAAAGATGTTGCCATCGGTGATTATGCCCACCAGTTCGTTGCCGCGCACCACCGGCAGTCCGTTGACATCATTGTCAACCATGATGCGGGCCGCCTCTTCCACCACAGTGTCTTCATGAACCACCAGCGGATCTTTGGTCATCACGCTTTTTACCTTGATCTTCTCCAGCATTGAGGTGATCTCCCACTGGCTCAGGGTGGTGGCATGCGAAGGTGAAGCCTTGAGCAGATCGTTTTTCGAAACAATGCCGATCATCATGCCGTGTTTATCAACCACGGGAAAGCGATTGATATGTTCTTTTTCCATTCTTCGCAGGGCATCAATCACCGAAACATCGGGCCCTACAGTTTTTACAGGATGCGACATACGTTCTTTGACAATCATGGCAGGCTCCTTGATGGTGAATTAGTTGATGTTACAGCGCAGCGCTTCATATAGAAAAAATGGCTCAAAGCTTTTGTTTTTGAACCAGTAAGTACCAATCAGTGAAATGAATTATCTTTAATTATTTTACACCAGCCAACTGTTAATTGCACGCCATTCACATCGTTCAGTTAACTAACGCATTAATCCTGCCAGCCATCGGCGTACCAGCGCAAGTAGGATGCCACCTGGCTGTGCCAGTAATCGTTATCGTGTCCGCCTTCGTTAACTGTCAGTGCATAAGCAATCCCCAGGCGGTCAAATTCATACACCAAATCCATGGCGCGGTTGCGCCAATAATCGCTGCTGCCGATGTCTACAGAAATGCGCGGGAGCATTTCCACCCCGCCATGCGCCACACTGCGCTGAACAATCTCCAGATGCCCTTCCCACACCGGTACGCTGTGAATCCCCAGAGAAGCAAACCTGTCGGGATAGCGAAAGGCGATTGTTACTGCCCAGCCGCCCCCACGAGAGATGCCCCCCATCGCCAGGCACTCTCTGCCTGTACAGAGGGTATACTGCGCCTGCAAGTACGGGATCCATTCATCCAACAGCACTCGTTCATATACCACGTCGTAAGCAAGAGATTCAAAAGGCAGCGCTACCACGAATGGTTTGATCTCACCACTGCGGATCAATGCATCCATTGATTCTGCCACGCCCACGTCCAGCCATTGGTTCTCATTATAGGTCTGCCCGTGCAGCAGCACCAGCAGCGGGTAAGCTTCTGCGCCCTCATCCTCTCCATAACACGGCGGCAGATAAACAGCAAAGGGCATCTGAGATTCCACTACACTGGTTTGAAAAACCGCGTGAACCACCTGACCGCCTTGCTCCCAACATGATATGGGGGCTTCTGTGGCGGTGGCAGTTGGCAGCGGCGTAGGCACTGCCGTTCGGGTGGCTTCGGGCGTACGGATATCCTCCCCCGGCTGAAAAGGCGTCATGGTTGCTGGCGATGGAGTAAAGACAATAGCTGCGGTGTCCTGCTCACCCTCCCCTGCAAGTGAACAGGCCGCCAGCACGCTGACTGCCAAACACATAACCGCCAACCGTAGTCTCATAGTTCTATTTTACCCGAACCACCGCAGATACGCCTATCTTGACGGAACCACCCGCCCGGTTTATACTAATGCCTTGCCGGGGTGTAGCGCAGTCGGCAGCGCGCTGCGTTTGGGACGCAGAGGTCGTCGGTTCAAGTCCGACCACCCCGACCTTTGATTTTACTTTCAGGAGAAAAAATAACCCGGCACCAAGCAGCCCGGTGTTCAGAAATTCACCCTCATTTGACTGCACCACCTCTGATTATTTTTGGTACACTTAGCGCATGCATGACAAGCCCTTTTTGTCCCTCATTTTCCCGGCTTATAATGAAGAAAACCGGCTGCCCAACGCAATCGATCAGTCGCTTCTATTCCTTGATTCGCAGTCTTTCAGCGGGGAAATCATCATTGTGGAAAATGGCTCACAGGATCGCACATACGAGATTGCTTGTGAGTACCAGTCGCGCGACCCACGGGTGACAGCGCTGCAATCCAAACAGCGCGGCAAGGGAATTGCCGTCAAAAATGGCATGCTGGCAGCCCGCGGTGAATACCGCATGTTTCTGGATGTCGACCTTTCCATGCCGATCGAAGATGTCAGCAAATTCATTCCTCCCCTGCTTGATCCCGATGTCGATATCGCTATCGCCTCACGCGAAGGCAAGGAGGCGCGCCGCATCGGCGAACCGCAATACCGCCACATCATGGGGCGCATATTTAATTCCATCATCCGCCTGATGATCCTGCCGCAGTATCAAGATTCGCAGTGCGGTTTCAAGTGCTTTCGTGCATTGGCGGCAGAAGACCTCTTTCCGCTGCAAACCATCAGCGGCTGGGCCTTCGACACAGAGATCCTGTACATTGCCAACCTGCGCAAATACAAGGTGCAGGAGATCGGCATCAACTGGTACTTTGACACCGACAGCCGTGTACGCGTGGTGCAAGACACCTTGCAGATGATGAAGGACACACTGCAAATTCGGCGCAACCAGCGTGCCAGCTATTACCGGCGATCATCGCAGACCGAATAGCAAAAATTACACCTTCTTAATGAACATGATTGATCCCACCTGGTGCACGGCATCCTCCATGCCCATCGAAGCATAAAATTTAACCGCGGTTTCGTTGCTGGATCCCACAAACAAGTGATACCCTGGGCAGCCAATCGAACGCAGGTGTTCTTCATGCGCTGCAAACAACATGCGCCCGATCCCTCGCCGGTGATGGCTGGGATAAATATCGATATGGATATGCGCTGGATACGCCTTGACCAGCTTTTTCACCCTGGGCAGCATCACAGATGTCGGATGCACCATGAATTCCGCCTCCAGTTTGGCACGCTTGATCGGGTCAACATTGCCTTTTTCATTCATGCTCACTTTTTTTATCTCCTCTTTCAGCAGAGGAAGGGTCTTTTCCTTGTATTCCCCATCGTATCGCAATGTGTCAGGTGCGCACAATAGATACCCCACCACACGGCCGTCCAACGCATCATCAACCGCAGCAAAACAATGGTCGGTTTCGTGGCGCATATAGTGGGTTGCCCAACGCAGGGCAATCGTGTCGCGCAATTCTTCTTTGCCGTCTCTGCCCCACACACTGGTGACATAGCAGATATCTTTGATGGCTTCCTCATCGGTGAGCTGCATGGTTCGGATTGTAATCGTCATTCCTTCTCCTTCAAGATTGAAATATCCAATTTTGCTATGAACCTTACCCTGATTATATAAGAGAACTTAACCACTGGACAACAGCCAGGTTAGCGTTTCTGCATATTGGTATATTAAAGACGAACCAGCTCTTTTGAGCTGGCTCAGCGATGGGGTTCGGCGTACATCCTCATCGAGAATTCTTGCAGGTTTTTCTGTTTCGAACCAAATACTGCGTAGATTATACAACCACCAGACAATATTGACAAGGGGTTAACGCTCCGTTAACAATAATTGGCAAAATTTGTTGGTTTTTGTGCACAATATGCGGAAAATTTTACTACAGGCTGAACTTCATACCGTTATTTAAAACATATTTTTACGAATCATATAATTAACAAAAAGCTCTTGAGGCCGATCAGTCTGCCAACAGATCTTTCACCGTCTGGATGCCGACATTGAAACAACGGCTGAGTAAATTGACATCATGCTCCGCATCTGAACGTGCAGAAAGCCCGCTGCCTTCTATCACTGCTGAGATCTCTTTGTCCAGCCAGTTCAACGCTGATTGGAACATGCCAATGGTGTGGCTGGCGGTGGTTGGGTCGTTGTCTGCATAGGGAATCACCAGAACCACTTTTTTCTTGCCGCAAACCTGTAAGCCCTCATAATCCTGGTACCAGCGGTCAATGAATTTCTTCATCAGCGCGGTCGGGCCCCACCAGTACACCGGGGTACCCAAGACCCAGATATCGCTCTCTTTCATCAAAGCGATCAAATCCTTCATATCATCGTCATAGCGGCATGCACCGGTTTTATGGCACTGATCACAACCCTGGCACAACTTGATCTTCTTGGCGTCCAGTTGCACCTTCTCAACCCCTGCCCCCATGGTGGCTGCTCCGCGCAGCACTTCATCCACCAGGCAATTGGTGTTGCCTTTTTGCCGCGGGCTACCGACAATGCCCAGAATGCGCACTTTCGTCTGCATACGCAACTCCCTTACAATCAATCGACCTGACCCCAATTATACCCACAAAAATAAACGGCCTGCTATCTTCAGCAAGCCGTTTAAAAGGATTCTTATTAAGAATTAGTCGGTCACTACTGTGATGCCTACCATGCCCGCGCCAGTGTGCACAGACAGGCCGGCTGTCATCCCGCTGATCATGATGACGCCCGAATAACCGAGATATTCGCGCGTCATCTGGGCGAATTCCTCCGCATCAGCCTGGCAAGCCACATGCAAGACCGCCAGCTGCTCGATCTTTTTGTCACCCAACTTCTCTTTTGAAAGCTCCAGCATCCGGTTCCAGGCTTTTTTGCGGGTACGGACCTTCTCGAAAAGTTCCAATTTGCCGTTTTCCATCGTCAAAATGGGTTTGATATCCAGCAAATTGGCCATACCAGCGGCAATGTGGCCGACCCGTCCGCTCATCGCCAGATAGCGCAGGGTGGAAAGCGCGCCATACAGGAACATACGTCCGTCAAGCGCTTTGGCAGCAGCCACGGCTTCTTCCAGCCCGGCCCCTTCTTGCAGCGCTTTGGCAGCAGCCATCGCCATGAAACCCTGTGCCATTGACAGACTGTTGGTATCTACCACGGTGATATTTTTATCCTTAATAATGTCAGTGGCAGCCATGACCGCCGCATCATAGGTGGTGCTTAAATTGGCACTGACTGTGAAACAAAGCACCGCATCGGCGCCGTCGTCAAACGCTGCCTGAAAAGCCTGCGCCCATTTGCCGGGCGATGGTGCAGCCGTGGTCGGCAGTTTGCCTTCGCGATCAATACGCACGAACACTTCTTCATCAGTAATATCTACCTCCGATTCAAAAGATTCTTCGCCAAATTGCACCGTGATCGGCACCAGCCGAATCTGGTATTGGTCACAAATATGTTGTGGCAAACTGGCATCGGTGTCGGTTACTACAGCAATCTTCATCTTCATCTCTCCTGAACTACAATCCTGGCCCCTTTTGGATAAAACATTTTCACAATTATACGGTATTTATGCCGCACTGCGGCAAATTGTCCAGCAATCGGCAGGTTTTCTAATCTTCATGAAGCAGGCGCCAACGTGATAAACTCATGACAGAAATTACTGCCATTACCTACCCAATCACAGGGAGTTACTATATGAACGATCATACCGCTAACCAAAGCCTGATGGTCAGCCCCAACCAGCGCTATCTGGTGAAACCGGATGGCAGCCCATTCTTTTACCTGGCAGACACCGCCTGGGAGCTTTTTCACCGCCTCAGCCGCAGCGAAGCCGATCACTACCTGCAGGATCGTGCTGCCAAATCCTTCACCGTCATCCAGGCGGTGGTGTTGGCGGAATTGGATGGCTTGAACACCCCCAACCCCGCCGGGCATCACCCCTTGATTGACAATGATCCCACCCGCCCCAACGAAGCCTACTTTGAAGATGTTGACTGGGTCGTCAATCGCGCAGCTGAACTGAGTCTTTTCGTAGGCATGCTGCCCACCTGGGGTGACAAATGGCACAAGGACGGCGGTATCGGTCCCCAGGTGTTCAATCCCGATAATGCGCGGGTTTACGGACGGTTTCTCGGCGCGCGTTACCGCCGTGCGCCCATCATCTGGATCCTGGGCGGCGACAAATTTATCGGTGATGAAGAAGAACGCCAAACCATCGCAGCGATGGCGCAGGGATTGAGTGAAGGCGATGGCGGACGGCATCTAAAAACCTACCACCCCATCGGGCAGTACTCTTCCGCTTTCTGGTTTCACGACGCCGGTTGGCTTGATTTCAACATGATCCAGACCGGCCACACCCGCGACCGCGACAACTACGCTTCCATCGCCGCCGAATACAACCGCACCCCGATCAAACCAGTGATAGATGGCGAGCCGGGTTATGAAAATATCGCGCATGGCTTCACTGAAGCCTTCGGACGCCTTGACGCCCACCAGGCACGCAAATTCTGCTACTGGTCGCTGTTCAGCGGCGCCTGCGGACATACTTACGGCTGCAACGATATCTGGCAGATGTGGAAAGCCGGCGATAAGCCCATCATCGCCGCCAATACACCCTGGGAGAAAGCCCTGCACCTGCCGGGGTCCAGACAGATGCAGTTTGCCCGCCAGTTAATTGAATCTGGACCTTACTTTGACCGTCTGCCGGATCAGTCATTGATTGCTCTCCCCAACCCTACCGGAGCTGATCATGTGTCTGCTTGCCGCGCACCTGATGGTTCCTATGCGCTGGTATATATCCCAACCGGGTTGCCGGTGACCATTCGCACCTTCCTTTTGAAAGGATCGCAATTGCACGCACAGTGGTACGACCCGCGTAGCGGTGAACGTACCGCCATCGAGCCTGTAGAGATCGCCCCCTGGCACAACACCACCTTCGTCCCGCCCGGTAGTACTGACTGGGTGCTGGAGTTGCGGCAGGAGTAAATCCTCCTGTTTTCCATCATACTCAGATAGGCAGAACCTCTTGCTCTTAAAGTGTCGGAGGTTTTGTGTTTTTCAGAGGAAAGTTCTTGACAAGCATTCGTAATACCAGTAGAATTCTACCATTAGTAGAATTCTACTGAAAGAAAACAAAGGAGAATAACATGGATAGTAAATTAATTGGGGCCTCAATAGCCTCCCTGCGGCAGGAGCGTGGTTGGACCCAGCGTCAGCTGGCACGGCAGCTCGATCTCAGCCATCAGGCAGTATCTAAATGGGAGAATGGCGAATCTGCGCCGGACGTCGAAACCCTGGTGCGATTGGCGCGCCTGTTCGGCGTCACCATCGACCGTCTCATCAATCCCGATCCGGCAGACCTGCGCAAGAAAAACTCCCTCTTCTCTCGACGCATGGCCGGTAGGTTGGACGAGGAAGACGAAGAGTTGGACAATCAGGATGTCGATGATGATGACGAGGAAGAAGATGAAAATGAAGAAGGGGATGATTTTTTTGATGTTCCCGGTTCCCATCACAAACACACACACCATACCGTGCACGGACACACCCGCCATGTGCCCTCAGATCCAAAATTGAAGTTATTGATGCAGATGGCGCCTTTCCTCAGCCGCGAAGTGCTCGAGGAAAAATTCCTGTCGTACCTGGCGAAAAACGATCTGGAAAGCCTGTCTGTGATTGAGAATCTGGCACCTTTTGTCAGCCGTGAGGTGATGAGCGTGGCCATTGATAAGGCCATCGACGGTGAAGTCGATAAAACCTTTGTGCTGCGTCTGGCGCCATTCATAGCCCGTGACACATTGTTGCGGTTGATCGAGAAAACCCCTGATCAGGATTGGGTTATGGAGCATCTCCCCGCGCTTGGCCCCTTTCTGCCAAAATCCTTTTTGGACGACCTGATCCGCAATATGGATTTTTAACCCATGATCCCCATTCTGGTGGTGTATCCGTTCCTGCAGCGTTATTTCACTACTGGCATGAAATTGGGCTCAGTAAAAGGTTGATTATCTCTTGTCGATTTGCTTTACAATAACTCATAATACCTGCTTAAGTTAACCGAACCGCCCCATGAAAGGTGAACTATGACAGACAAACCGCCCCCCCTGCCGTTGGATCAATTCATGCAACCCGCCCCCCAAAAGACTTTCGAAGGACAGAACCTGCTGCAGATCGCCTTTCCATTAGGCGGCATCGGCGCTGGTTGTGTGTGCCTCAACGGCATCGGTGCCTTGCAAGATCTTTCCATCCGTAATGCGCCCAGCACTACCGCTGAACCGGATCGTCATCGCGGGCAGGATGGCGGCTTTGCCCTGCTGCATCTGCCGGAATCTGGACTGACCCGCTTGCTGGAAGGCCCTTTCCCACCGGAGAAAATCTACAATCAAGGTTTGAAATCACAGGGCTACAACGGTGCCGGCTACGAAGGGCTGCCGCGCCTGCGCAATGTCACCTTCCGCGGGGAATATCCCTTCGCTTATGTTGAGCTGTCAGACCCGGATGTACCACTTAACATTGCCATCCGCGCTTTCAATCCCTTCATTCCGCTGGATGACAAACACTCCAGCCTGCCGTGCGCTATCCTTGAATACACCCTGACCAATCCCACCCTGCAAGCCGTCACTTTCCAATTTTCCTACCACCTGACCAACCTGGCGCAAAAAGGATGCCAAACCAGCATGCACAGCCAGGCACTGGACCGATTGGGTGTCTTTTTTGAGAACGACGAACCCACTGATTCATCCACTTTTGGCAGCGCCGCCTTCGGGATTCTAAACGCAGACCCGCAGATCAAAGCCTGCTGGTTCCGCGGCGGCTGGTTTGATGCGGTTTCTGCGTTGTGGCGCGAGATTTCCAGCGGAACATTCCAGCCAAAGGGCGATACAGCCGATATCGGCAAACATGAACGCACCGGTGGCTCCGTATTGGTCGAAGGCAGCCTGGCGCCGGGCGCAAGCATCACCTACCCCGTGGTCATCAGCTGGTACTTCCCCAATATTGTCGATCCTCGCTGCTCTGATGAATCCACCTGCGATTGCCAGCACTGGCATCCCTATTACACCACCCAGTGGCAAGATGCTGCTGACGTCCTCCGCTATGTGTGCGAACAATATGACTACCTGACTCGCCAGAGCGAAGCCTTTCATCAATCATTGTTTACTTCCACCCTGCCGGCAGTCGTACTGGAGGCGGTCTCAGCCAATTTAGCCATCATCAAGTCACCCACCATCCTGCGCCATGAAGACGGCGGCTTGTGGGCGTGGGAAGGTTGTTTCTCCAACGCCGGCTGCTGTCCGGGTTCCTGCACGCATGTGTGGAACTATGCCCAGGCCATCCCACACTTGTTTCCTGCCCTTGAACGCAGTTTCCGCGAACAGGAACTGCTGCGATCGATCAACGAACAGGGTCATATCAACTTCCGCAGCGCCCCTCCCGGACAAGAAACCAGCCATACTTACCACGCCGCCTCCGATGGGCAGCTGGGTGGAATTATCAAAGTCTACCGCGATTGGCACATCAGCGGCGACGACGCCTGGATGAAAAGCATTTATCCCAACGTCAAACGCAGCATGGATTTCTGTATTGAGCAGTGGGACCCGCGCCACCGTGGACTGGTGGAAGAACCCCACCACAACACCTACGACATAGAATTTTGGGGGCCAGAAGGCATGTGCAGCAGTTTTTACATTGCCGCCCTGACCGCTATGTCACTGCTTGCCAGGGCGGTCGGCGATCCTGCTGATGCTGGTTTTTATGAACAATTAGCCCGCATAGGCGCTGAGAACATCGATGCTATTTGTTTCAATGGCACTTACTATCAACAGCGTGTCCGTTATGAGGGCTTGCGCGACCGCAGTTTTTTGGAACTGCTCGCCAGTTTCGGCGAACACCCCACTGAAGAACAGCAATTGCTGCTTAAAGAAGGCCCCAAATACCAGTATGGCTCAGGCATTCTCTCTGACGGTGTGTTGGGGGCCTGGCTTGCCTGGGTATGCGGCATTGAGACACCCCAGAATCACGACCACATCTGCCAGCATCTGCAATCCATCTGGCAGCACAACTTCAAACTTTCGCTCTGGCAGCATGCCAACACCCAGCGTCCGGGCTACGCCATTGGCGAAGAAGGCGGCTTGCTGTTGTGCAGCTGGCCAAATGGCGGCAAACCGACTTTGCCCTTTGTCTATTCCGATGAGGTCTGGACTGGCATCGAATACCAGGTGGCTTCGCACATGATCGCCAATGGCATGCTTGCTGAAGGCCTGACCATCGTGAACACCTTACGCGCCCGCTATAATGGCCGCACCCGCAACCCCTGGAACGAGTATGAATGCGGCAACTACTACGCCCGCGCCATGGCTTCTTATGCCCTGCTGCCCGCCCTCACCGGCTTTCGTTACTCCGCAGTCAGTAAAACCATGCGTATCGCCCCGCAGATTTCCATTGACCCGCTGGTATGTTTCTTTTCCACCGCTTCCGGCTGGGGCACCTTTACCCTCGACTGGCAAAAACGCACGCTCAGCATTGACCTCAAGGCAGGTAGTCTGATCCTCGATACGCTCAACCTGCAGATTGGTGATGAGGAAATATCACTGCACCCCACCACAGTCGTTTCTCACGGTACAATCAAGGAAATAGCCTATTAACCACAGGGAGCGCCTATGATGATCAGCAACCGCCCGGCATCAGCCGATGACCTTGCCGAGATTTGCGCCTTCGACCACCTCGGGCAGGATACCGAACGAAAAAACTACCTCCAACATAGCATCCAGCAGCAGCAATGCCATGTTGCGGTGATTGATGGCGCCATCGTCGGCTATTTCATCCTGGAATTTACCTTCTTTGGGCTGGGATTCGTGAGCTTGCTCTACACGCATCCCGAACACCGCCGCAGCGGCATCGGCATGCGTTTGATGCAGCATGCGGAAGATATCTGCACCACGGAAAAATTGTTCACTTCCACCAACCTCACCAACCATCCCATGCAGAAATTGCTTGCCCGCCGCCAATACAAACTGAGCGGTGTCATCCATGACCTGGATGAAGGCGATCCTGAACTTTTTTATGTGAAATTCTTACAATAGCGAGGAATCCCTCCCCCGTTGGGAGATCTTTACTACTGGAAATATGCCACGCTCTCTGCACACCACCTGCCTTAGGTCACTATCTCCGCATTATCAGGAACCAGCTGGCTGCGGTTGATGTTTGGCTCATTCATCCTGTCGGCGCTGTCGTGCAAAGTGACCGTATACTTATCAGGTAACAACAAACCCAGCACCGGTGGAAACACCGAGTTCCAATCACCGAATTGCACCGTTTTGGATTGCGGACTGCCCACCAGATATGGCTGAAGCTCTTGAAACCAGTCTGAGACCGCTTTCCCTTCAATCTGTTCAACCACATCGCCCGATTCCAACTGATTTATCAGGCTATCAGTCACCAGCCACTCTCCACCATTCTCATGCAGCGTCATCCCTAATGGCGGTAATTGCGCCAGCCAGGGATCGTAAAAACGGGTATGGCCGGTGTTGAGCAGCGACAGAAACGCCATCATCTGCAAGGAAAATTGCTTGCGGGGCCATCGCTCTGACGAATGAGGTCAGCAAATCTGTAATGTTCTCCGGCAAGATCCGCAGGCATGATACGCGCATCCTGCCAGTGCGCAAAGTGTGCCTCAATCGACCGGGTGATCTGGTCAAGGATGTCCAGTCTTTCTTCTTCTGTCACAGACGGGTATTTGGGTTTCATCTATCCTCCTCAGTTGGTTCCTCAATGATTTTATCATTTCATCCATTAGTACACCTTTTTGCTTTTCATTTGCATCGACAAGTATCTTCTAATTCCGTTTACAATTAGAGGGTACCTGCCTGTTCACTCACCTAGTTCAAGGAGTTTTTCATGAAATCAAACACCACCCCGGCATATCTGGATACCAGTTTGTCCATCGAAGAGCGTGTGGACGATCTGGTCTCGCGCCTGAC
>Ga0334889_1004186_pt1 | contig 13269 bp, 10 predicted proteins | sample GraSluR1_MG_2_FD_207222 | JGI IMG/M metagenome (GOLD analysis project Ga0334889, IMG submission 207222) | Sludge microbial communities from methane-producing bioreactor in Wageningen University, Netherlands - Granular Sludge_8_08-R1 | ecosystem: Engineered > Bioreactor > Anaerobic > Unclassified... | reverse complement strand
CTTTGGACCGGCGGTTCATTTTGCATGCGTATGTTTATGTGGCCATCCTATGGTCTTTGGTACCATGTTTCCATCCTTGGGCTTTTGCTGATATGTTACTCTTTCTGGTATTTCCTTGCGGAATTCACCGGCTCAAATCCCGGAATATTCCGAGTGATATGGCTGGGTCTTATGCTGGTGGTATTTGCATTTAATGCAACAACAGGATTTTTCCTGGCAAAACCCCAGGCAGTTGAGCTGGCATCAGGGGGCATCAAATTCGTATATGATCTCACCTGGGCAGTCAGTTTGCTTTTTGTGGCCTGCGGCGCTATCGTTATACATATGTTCTTGTTGATGATCAGGTTCTACCGGGAGGACGAAGTAAGGAAGCGTCAGATGAGACCTCTTATGACCGGAGTCGTGATGATATTTACCGGACAGCTTCTGTTTATGCTCCCGTTCTTTGAAGGGATACCTGTTGATATACTTTCGGCTTTCGTGATGGTGCTTTGCATGATGTATGCAATGCATAAGAGAAGGCTTTTCAAGCTGACGCTTCTGGTTTCAAAGGGAAGCTGTTATGTGGCATCAGCCATTCTTGCCGCCGTGGTTTTTTCAAACCTGATAAATCCCCTTGAGAAATTCCTCGCGGAGAATTTTCCAAAACTGGCCTCCAATGATTATCTGGTTATAGCCCTTATATTTGCCCTGTTCACCATAGCGCTTTACTATGTCATGAAAATATTCATAGACAGAGTGTTTATAAAAGACGAAATAATACGATCCGATATAATGAAGGAATTCAGCGGCAACGTTTCCAAGAGCCTTGAAATAAATGAGATACTGGACAGTCTTGTCAAGGTTATAAGAAATGCTCTTATGGTGAGGAACGTTTATGTATTCATTGAACAGAGCGACGGTAAATGCTACAGGATGTCAAAGAGCTTAAGCCCTCTTGACGATAAATCAGTTACTATAATGACCGACAATCCTATTATAAAATATATGAAAAGCGGCAATGAGTGTCTTCTGATGGACGAATTCAGATGCCTTGCTGTATACAAATCCATGTGGGAAAAAGAAAAAGCATGTTTTTTATCCCTTAATATCGAATGCCTTATGCCGCTTAAAGACGGAGAGCATCTGGTGGGGCTGGTGGCCATATCGGGAAAAGAAAAGGATGCGGCTTTCACTTATGATGATATAAGTTTCCTTTCATCAGTAAGCTCCGTGGGGTCCATTGCAGTTAAAAACTCAAGACTTTATGAAAGAGCATATATGGAAGCCAGAACAGACGAACTTACAGGACTGCTCAACAGAAAGTATTTTTACGAAACGCTTCAAAAGGAGTATGACAGGATCGGCAAGAGATCCCTGGCTCTTATTATATTCAACATAGATGACTTCAAGCTTTACAACCAGCTTTACGGTTTTAAAGAAGGAGACAGAGCGCTGCAGAAAATAGCAGAAATCATAAGGGCCAGTGTGGGTGACAGGGGTCATATATCCAGGTACAGCGGCAAGGAATTTGCTGTTATACTGCCGGGATACGATATGCTGGCAGCGAAAAATCTGGCGGAAAACATAAGGATGCAGATACTCAGTATGAATAAGAGTGATAAGGACTATACATTCAAAGTCCTTACGGTAAGCGGCGGGATCTGTGCCATACCCTACGCTGCCGGAAGTGTGAAGGAACTGGTGGACAATGCGGATATGGCAGTTTATCAGGTGAAGCGTTCGGGAAAGAACGGAATACTTCTTTCTACCGGAGGAGCTGTCGAAAGACCTGCCGCTGAAGCGGAGCAAACGGAACACAAAGAAGACATATATTCGGAATATGCATCCACCATATATGCTTTGACTGCTGCCATAGATACGAAGGACCATTATACATTCAACCATTCCAAGAACGTTGCCTATTACTCTTCCGAACTGGCCTATGCCTGTGGACTGAATCAGGATTCTGTTGAAATAATAAGAGAAGCAGCTCTTCTTCATGACATAGGTAAAATCGGCATACCGGAACAGATACTTAATAAGGCCGAAAAGCTCACCAGGGAAGAATATGAGATAGTCAAAGGCCATGTGGAAAGCTCCGTGGGAATAATACGTCATCTTCCTTCGCTGGATTATGTAATACCTGCGGTAATAGGCCATCACGAAAGATATGACGGGAAAGGATATCCCAGGCGTATAGCAGGAGAAGACATACCTCTTTCAGCAAGGATACTGGCGATATCCGACTCTTTTGATGCAATGATATCAGAAAGGTCATATAAGGAACCATATACTGTGGCTTATGCCCTCGAAGAAATAGAGCACCAGGCAGGGAAACAGTTTGATCCCAAACTTGCCACTCTTTTTGTGGAACTGGTCAAAACCGGAAAAATAAAACCGGACAACGAAGCATTGTCCGGAAAGGATTATTTTGAGATCGAAGAAGAAAAGGCTGTAAACTGACTTTTTATTCGGCTTCTTCAGGAGGCGGTTCTATAACGGTGCCGTCATCGGTGACCACACTGTCTTCCGGAGAACTTTCGCTATCCGGTGCAGGTTCAGAGTTTTCCTCTTCATGGGCGTTATCTTCTTTGACCTGATCGTCGCTTTGTTCCTGTTTTTCATTCTGAAGCTGTTCCAGCTTTTTTTCTGTGTCTGCCTGTTCATTCATAGAGTTTATTATATATAAAGCCGCACCGGCACAGACAATAGCTATAAGAATTATTACTATGGCAATAAGACCCCGGTTGGCTCTTTTTTTTTCGTCAGCTTCGTATTTCATTCTGGTTTTTGATGTTTCCAGTTCTTTTTCATCAGCTTTGCCTGTGCCGCCTTTGGGATAATGATCTTCTTCTCCCCTTTCCTGACCGTGCAGGGGTTTTAGAGGACATCCGCAGTTTGGGCATGTTTGGGCAAATTCAGATACCGCATGTCCGCACTCCGGGCATTTGAAAAGTGCCATGTTTTATCACTCCTTTTATATGTAGTGCTAACCTTAAATAATGATAACAATTTTGAAAGTGAAATACAATAAAAAGGTGAATATGATATTTATGTATGGTATAATATTATGAAAATCAAACAGGAGGATGCCTATGGAACCCAAATACAAAAGAGTGATTCTCAAAATCAGCGGAGAGGCACTGGCCGGAGAAAAAAATTTCGGAATAAGTGAGGACATGCTAAAAAAGGTGGCTGAACAGATAAGAGAAGTACATGATATGGGAGTACAGGTGGCTATAGTTGTGGGAGGCGGCAATTTCTGGAGAGGCCGAACCAGCAAGAGCATGGACCGTTCCACTGCAGATTATATGGGTATGCTGGCAACGGTTATAAATGCCATGGCTCTGCAGGATGCCTTCGAGACGATAGGGATACCCACAAGAGTGCAGACAGCCATAGAAATGAAGGAAGTGGCGGAGCCTTATATAAGAAGGAAAGCCGTCAATCATCTTGAAAAGGGCAAGGTGGTCATATTCGGTGCCGGCACCGGGAATCCCTTCTTTTCCACAGATACGACGGCAGCCTTAAGGGCAGCGGAGATCGATGCGGATATAATATTACTGGCGAAAAAAATAGATGCAGTATATTCCGCAGATCCCGAAAAAGAGGCCAATGTCGTCAGGTATGAGGCACTTACTCATCAGGAGGTTCTCGAAAAAGGCCTGGAAGTAATGGATTCAACTGCAGCATCCCTTTGCAGGGACAATAATATCGACATACATGTATTTGAACTGGCAAAAGAAGGTAATGTAATGAAAGCCATATGCGGCGGCAAGATAGGCACAGTTATTACATAGTAGGAGGTGTAAGATGAGTGATAAAGTTATCGAAGTTCTGGAAACAAAAATAGGAAAAACAGAATCAGCCCTCAAAGAAGAGCTTAATGCGGTAAGAGCAGGAAGAGCTAATCCTGCACTCCTTGACAGGATCGAAGCAGAGTATTACGGCACACCCACACCTCTTAAGCAGATGGCAAACATATCGGTCCCCGATCCCAGAACGCTTATGATCACCCCCTTTGATCCCAAGGCAATAGGGGATATCGAAAAGGCAATAAATATTGCAAATCTGGGAATAAGTCCCGCAAATGACGGTAAATGTATCAGACTTGCCATACCCCAGGTCACAGAAGAAAGAAGAAAAGAGCTTACAAAAACCGTTAAAGCCATGGGTGAAGAGGCAAAGGTGGCAGTAAGAAACCTTAGAAGATCTGCAAATGACGAGCTCAAAAAAGAAGAAAAAGCCGGAGACCTTACAGAAGACGACTTGAAAGAAGACCTGGATGAAGTACAGAAAAAAGTTGACGATGCTATAATGGCCATTGATGAAATACTGGCAGAAAAAGAAAAAGAAATCATGGAAGTATGATCTGAAATGCTGGATATGAAAAGTATACCTGCCCATGTTGCCATCATAATGGATGGCAACGGCAGGTGGGCCGAAGAAAAGAGTCTACCCAAATTATTCGGCCATAATGCCGGAATGAAGGCGATGAAAGAGATAGTCAGAAGAGCTTCGGCTCTGGGCATGGGATATTTAACCGTTTACGCATTTTCCACTGAAAACTGGAAACGTTCAGAAGAAGAGGTAAGCGGTATTTTTAAGTTGCTGGTCAAGTATGTGGATAAGGAACTTGATGAACTCAATCAAAATCACGTAAAAGTGACGATCCTGGGAGACTGCAGTTTGATTCCCTCCCAGGCAAGAGAAAGAATAGAAAAGGCCGTCTCTTCCACAGCGGATAATGATGGCCTGAACTTCAATATAGCCTTGAACTACGGCAGCAGAGACGAAATAACAAGGGCAGTATGCAAAATAGGGGAAATGGTGGCAAAAAAGGAAATAAGGCCCTGCGATATAACAGAAGATATGATATCGGATCTGCTTTATACCGGAGAAGCAAAGATCCCTGATCCTGACCTGCTTATAAGGACCAGCGGCGAAAAGCGTTTGTCAAATTACCTGCTTTGGCAGCTGGCTTACAGCGAATTTGTTTTTACGGATACTTACTGGCCTGATTTTTCGCCGGCAGAATTTGAAAAAGCCATAGAAGAGTATCAAAAAAGGGACAGAAGGTTCGGAGGAAGAAGAAAATGAAAACGAGGATCATTTCTGGACTTATAATGCTGCCAATGCTGGCGGTCCTATACTTTGGAGGATATGTGCTGATGGCGGCATGTTTTGGACTTACCCTTGCCGCCCTTTATGAATTCTTCAAGGGCTTTGATTCCATGGGGACAAAACCGTCTTATCCGGTGGCGGCATTTTCCGCAATGCTGCTTTATGGATATACACTTTATTTGGATATTTCGAAAAGTACTGCAGGTGACCTTGAAAGACCTTTCATGTTCTGGTTATTTATAACGGTTGCAGCAAGTCTGATCTATCTTTTCCCAATAGAAAAAAGACAGCTTCAGGATGCCATGGCCACGGTCACGGGAGCTTTATATATCGCTTTCTTTGCATTCCATCTGGTCCTTGTGGATCAGACGGGAAAACCATCGATCCTGATATGGATAATCATATTTTCGGCATTCGGTACCGATGTGTTTGCATATTTCACCGGTCTTGCTTTGGGACGGCATAAACTCTGCCCATCCATAAGCCCTAAGAAAACTGTGGAAGGTGCCATTGGCGGTGTTATGGGCAGCATAATCATATGCGGAGCTTTCGGATATTTTTTTGCTGAAGAATATCTGATCCACTGCCTTATACTTGGTATACTGGGGGGAATAATATCTCAGCTGGGAGACCTCACAGCCTCTGTATTCAAGAGAAAGATGGGGATAAAGGATTACGGCCATCTGATACCGGGTCACGGCGGGATACTTGACCGTTTTGACAGCGTTCTTTTTACGGCACCAATGGTTTATTATTATATTATCTTTGCAATACAGTAAAAGGTATCATTTATCATCATGAAGAAAATAGCCGTGCTGGGCAGTACCGGGTCTATTGGTACTCAGGCACTTGAAATAATAGAAAAAAACAGAGAAGAGTATTCCGTATCGGCACTGTCATGCGGAAGAAATATTCCTCTGCTCCAAAAACAGATAGACTTATTTCTGCCCGATATGGTTTCCGTCAAAGAGAAGAAGGATGCGGAAGAACTTCAAAAGAAGTATCCGAAGATCCATGTTGTATATGGAGAAGAAGGCCTTATCGAAGCTGCTTCCTGTGACTGCCATATGGTCCTTAATGCTCTTATGGGCATAAAGGGGCTTATGCCCACATACAGAGCTATACTGGCCGGAAAAGATATAGCTCTGGCCAATAAGGAGACCCTGGTGGCCGGAGGACAGCTCATAATGGAAAAAGCCGCCGAAAAGGGAGTTAGGATACTGCCCGTAGACAGTGAGCACAGTGCCGTCTTCCAGTGTATGCAGGGCAATGAAAAAAAATCCTTAAAAAGAATAATACTGACGGGATCGGGAGGGCCGTTCAGAGGCTTTTCAACAAGACAGCTTTATGATGTGACAAAAGAACAGGCCCTTGCTCATCCCAACTGGAGCATGGGGCAGAAAATAACAATAGATTCGGCAACTCTTATGAACAAGGGGCTTGAGGTCATAGAAGCCAGATGGCTTTTTGATGTGACTCTTGAAAAAATAGATGTGGTGATACATCCCCAGAGCATAATACATTCAATGGTAGAGTATGAGGATAATTCTGTGATGGCACAGATGGGCCTTCCGGATATGAAGGTGCCCATAGCATATGCGCTGAGCTGGCCAAAACGACGCAAAAATGATTTCAAAAGTCTGGATATCCTAAGGGAAGGTGCAAACCTTACTTTTGAAAGTCCTGATAAAAACACCTTTCGGTGTCTGTCCCTTGCATATGAAGCATCAAAAAAAGGGGGCACGTATCCGGTGGTAATGAACGGCGCCAATGAAGTTCTGGTACAGAAATTCCTTGAGGGAAAGATAGGATTTACCCAAATACAGGAGACTATAGAAAGAGTGCTCTGTGAGCATATACCAAAATATCGGCTGACACCGGAGATTATACTTGAAGAAGATAAAAAGATAAGGAAAAAAATATGATAACTGCAATTTATGCCATAGCAATGTTCTGCGTGCTGATATTCATGCACGAACTGGGTCATTTTATAGCAGCCAGAGCATGCAATGTAAAAGTAAATAAATTTGCCATAGGCATGGGTCCGGCATTCTGGAAAAAACAAAAAGGTGAGACGGAGTATTCCTTGAGGATTTTCCCCATCGGCGGTTTTTGTGCAATGGAGGGAGAAGATGAGGATTCAGATGAACCAAGAGCTCTGAACAACAAAAAAGCATGGCAGAAGTCCATAGTTATTTGTGCCGGTTCTTTTATGAACCTTTTGCTGGCGGTCGTTCTGATGATAATATTCGTTTTCTATATCGGAACTGCCACTACTACCCTGGATGCGGTACAAAAAGGAAGCCCCGCTGAAGAAGCCGGATTGAAACCGGGAGACAAGATCGTCATGGTGGACGGCAAGAAAACAAATGAATGGACGGATGTTACAGACATAATAACAGGCACAGAAAAGAAAAAAACAGATATAACAGTCGAAAGAAATGGCAAAGAATACACCTTTGTAACGGGCTTCATGAAAAGTGAAGAGGGCCGGAAGATGATCGGGATAACATCAGCCAGGCAGAGAGATCCGGTTTCCGCCGTAAGGGACGGAGCCAAAGCAACTTTTGATATGACCGTGAATATGTATGAAATATTAAAACGGCTTTTCACGGGAGATGTTTCCGCAAAAGAACTGTCGGGGCCTGTGGGCATAGTTTATATGGTGGATCAAAGCGTCAGTTACGGGTTTATGTATTTTCTTTATTTCATGTCGCTTATAAGTTTGAATCTTGCCATAGTCAATATGTTGCCCCTTCCGGCACTGGACGGGGGACGGCTGCTTTTCATAATAGTAAGAAAGATCACCGGCAAAGCAATAACAGATGATATGGAAGGGAAGATACATTTCATTGGAATAATGCTTCTGCTTTTGCTTATGGTATATGTTACATGGAATGACATTGTCAGATTTATTGTTCCCATATTCAACTGAAAAATATCAGGCAGGTATAACAATGACAAAAAAAGTACAATGCGGAAATATATTTATAGGCGGCGGAGAGCCGGTATCCGTGCAGTCGATGACAAACAAGGATACAAGGGATATAAAGGCGTGCATTTCTCAAATAGAAAGACTGTCTGATGCGGGCTGCGATATAGTACGCCTTGCAGTTTTTGATAAAATGGCCGCAGAAGCTTTCGGTGAAATAAAAAAAGCAACAGATATTCCTTTGGTGGCGGACATACATTTTGATCACAGGCTGGCACTGGCTGCCATAGAAAAGGGTGCCGATAAAATAAGAATAAATCCCGGAAACATAGGCAGCAGAGAGAAAGTACGCCGGATTGTTGATGCGGCAAAAAAAAGAGGGATACCCATAAGGGTAGGTGTGAATTCCGGTTCCCTTGAAAAGGACATACTCGAAAAATATAAAGGGGTAACAGCAGAGGGCCTCGCAGAGAGCGCCATCAGAAGTGCAAAAATGTTGGAAGACTTGGGTTTTGAAGATTTGGTTTTGTCGGTAAAAGCTTCGGATCCGGCGATAAATTATGATGCATGTATACTCCTTTCAAAAATGACAAAACATCCGATGCATATCGGAGTGACTGAAGCAGGAACAAAGGGGCAGGGAATAATAAAGTCGGCTGTGGGCATAGGCGCCCTGTTGTTGGCCGGGGTAGGGGACACCGTGAGAGTTTCCATTACAGGAGATCCGGAAGCAGAGGTTATCGCTGCAAAAAATATAATTGCTGCCGCCGGTCTTGGCAGGCTCCCCATCAATATAATATCATGTCCCACATGCGGACGCAGCAGGATGGATATTGAGAAACTGGTAATTGAACTGGAAAAAGAGATCGTGCCCCTTTGTGAAAAAAGAAAGAAAGCAGGGAAGAAAAGTCTTGATATAGCAGTTATGGGCTGTGAAGTCAACGGACCCGGAGAAGCAAAAGAAGCAGATTTCGGAGTTGCATGCGGGAAAGGAAAAGGACTGATATTCATCCGGGGCAAGGCAATAAAGACAGTCCCCGAGGAGGAAATAATAAAAGAACTTGTTAGGATGGCAGAGAACTATGAAAACATATAATGCGACACATATGATAAGATACGAAGACCTTAACCACCATGCCAATCTTTATGCGGGAAGGGCTTCGGAGTGGATGATAGAAGCTTCATTTGCAGCAGTCACCATTGTATACGGAAACGGAGACGGGCTGAGATATAAAAACACACATAAATTCGATTTCAGAAAATCGGTTTATCCGGGAGACATCATAACCTTTGCAGCAAAGGTCGTAAGAATGGGCAAAACCAGCATTACGGTGAATGTGGAGCTTATTGACGAAAAGACGGAAGAAACCAGGGCGGAAGGCTTTGTTACATATGTTACTGTTGATAATGAAGGCAGCCCCTTAAGACACGGACTCAGTCTTGACGAAACACATGATGAAAAAGAAAAAGAATGGAGAAAGGAAGCGGAGTCATTTTTTAGGAAGCCATGAAGAACATACTTGACAGTTATATAAGAGAAGGATACCGGTATAAAGTTGAAAAAGCAGTCATGACAAAAGAGACAGGAGTTCTGACTCTTTATATAAGACTCAATTTTATTGTCCCCGCAGAGGATATAGGCAGAATAGAAGAGGCTATAAAAAAAGGGATACCGGCAGTATCCCAAACTGACATCAGATTCATATATGAAGATGTCCGTCTTGACAGGACGGATATTTTTGATAGATTCATAGGCCATATGATAAGGATGTCAAACGGTAGATATTCTGCAGTTACAAAGATGATATATCCTCATGAATTCAGGGAAGAAGAAGGCTACCTGACAATATATGCTCTCGGAGAGACTGCGGTCAGGACACTCAACAGTCAGGTGGCATCTGAATTTCAAAAAATGCTGAAGGATAATTTTGATATTGATATAAAGGTGGGTTTCAAAAACCATGAGGATGAATATGCAAGAACATCAATAGACATAGAAAGCCGGGGAGAAGAGTTTTCAAAAAAACCCGAACCAAAGCAAACAAAGACAGTCAATAAAACCAAAAGAAACGGTAAGCAGGAAGCCATAATGGGGAAGGCAATAAAAGAACCTGTCATGGCAATTGGCGATCTGCCCGAAACGGGGGAGGCGGTAATTGAAGGAAAGGTTTTTGAAATAACCGAAAAAACCGTAAGAAACGGCAAAAAGCTGATCAACATACTTTTGTATGACGGGACTACTTCGGCATGTGCAAAAGCTTTTATGAAGGAAGAAAAATGGAATGAAATGTCTGAAAAACTGAGGGAAAACGATCTGCTCAAAATAAAAGGGGATATAGAATGGGACAACTTCACCAATAATATTGTCATAATGGCTAAGCATATAGAAAAAGGGAATCAGACAAAGAGAGAAGATCTCTCAGGGACAAAAAGAATCGAATTACATGCGCATACCAAGATGAGTGCCATGGACGGATTCAATGATATCAGGGGCATGATAGAACAGGCAGCTTCATGGGGACATAGGGCTATCGCCATAACCGATCATGGCGTGGTGCAGGCTTTTCCCGAAGCTTTTAAGGCGGCGGCGGACCTGAAAAAACAAAAGGGGCAGGAAATAAAAATAATATACGGACTTGAAGGATATATTTTTGATGACAGTGACTGTCTGCTGCCCGACGGGAAAATCGATTACAGGTCGAAAAAGACCAATCATGTAATAATACTTGCAAAGGATCAAAACGGGCTGAAGAATCTGTATCGTCTTGTTTCGGATTCTCACATCAAATATTTTTACAGAAAACCCAGGATACCAAAATCGCTGCTTTCTGCCAGAAGAGAAGGGCTTATCATCGGTTCGGCATGTGCCCAGGGAGAAGTATATCAGGCTGTACTAAGAAAATATACAAAAGAAAAGATAGACGAAACAGTAGATTTTTATGATTATCTTGAAATCCAGCCTCTGATCAACAATCAGTTCCTGATAGATGGGGGTCTGGTTTCGGGCAAAGAAGAACTTAAGGATATAAATCGGAGAATAATAGAACTGGGCAGAGAGCACGGCAAAACCGTTGTTGCCACCTGTGATACTCATTATACTTCTCCGGATGATTTTCTTTATCGGAAAATACTTATGGCAGGACAGGGATATAAAGATACCGAGGGGGAACAGGGACTTTATCTGCGTACCACCGGGGAAATGCTTTCGGAGTTTGATTATCTGGATGAAGAAACAGCCTCTGACTTGGTCATAAAAGGTCCGGGATATATATCGGATATGATCGCGGAGGTAATGCCGGTGCCTTCCGGCAAATTCCCGCCAAAGATCCAAGATGCCGACGAGATACTCCGCAGAAAGTGTGAAGAAAATGCAAAGGAAAGATACGGGGATCCTTTGCCCGATAAAATAAGGGAAAGGCTTTTTGCGGAACTTGATTCCATAATCGGGAATGATTATGCAGTGCTTTATGTTTCTGCGGAAAAGCTTGTTCAAAAATCCCTTTCTGATGGATATCTTGTAGGATCCAGAGGGTCTGTCGGATCGTCATTTGCTGCAACAATGGCCGGGATAACGGAAGTGAATCCTTTACCGCCCCATTATATATGTCCCGTATGCAAAAACCTTGAATGGGGAGATGAAACTGTCTATGACTGCGGTGCAGACATGCCGGTCATAAAATGTTCCAACTGTAATGCAGTTATGGAACAGGACGGATTCAATATACCCTTTGAAACATTTCTCGGATTTGAAGGAAACAAAGAACCCGATATAGATCTCAACTTTGCAGGGGAATATCAGGCCCGGGCCCACAAGTTCGTGGAAGAGATATTCGGCAGTGAAAACGTTTTTCGTGCCGGCACTATAAGTACCATAGCCTCAAAGACCGCCTACGGCTTCGTTATGAAATATTTTGAAGAAAGAGGCATACCCGTAAACAAATATGAAGCGGAAAGGCTGACAAAGTGCTGTACGGGCATAAGACGTACCACGGGGCAGCATCCGGGAGGCATAATAATACTTCCCAAGGGTCATGATATACATGAATTCTGTCCGGTGCAGTATCCGGCAAATGACAGTTCTACCGGTGTTATCACTACGCATTTTGAGTATCACGCCATAGACAAGAACCTTTTCAAACTGGATATACTCGGACATGATAATCCTTCTATGATAAGGCAGCTGCAGGACATGACCGGTGTTGATCCACTCAAGGTATCCCTGAAGGATGAAAAAGTTATGAGTCTGTTCAACGGTATTGACAGCCTGGATGTGAAAGAACCGGACTACAGATTCACTCACGGCAGTTTTGGCGTGCCTGAATTCGGGACCAGATTCGTTCGGCAGATGCTGGACGATACGAAACCCGACAAATTTGCTGATCTGGTAAGGATATCCGGATTTTCCCACGGCACGAATGTGTGGATAAATAATGCCCAGGAATATATAAGGAGCGGACAGGCCACATTAAAAGATGCGATTTCCACTCGGGATGACATAATGAATTATCTGATACAAAAAGGACTTTCCGGAAAAGATGCCTTTGAAATAATGGAAAGAGTCAGAAAAGGGAAAGGTGTGAGCGATGACCAGGAAGATCTGATGAGAGGGGCGAATGTACCTTCCTGGTACATAGAATCCTGCAGAAGGATAACTTATATGTTCCCCAAGGCGCATGCGGTCGCTTATGTTGTCATGTCATTTCGGATAGCTTATTACAAGGTATATCATCCCGCCCAGTTTTATGCCGTATATTTCACCACAAAAGTGGCAGACTTCAACTGGGATGTCATCAAAAACGGGGCTGAAGCGTGCCTTAGAAGGATAGATTCCCTTGAGTTGAAAGGGAAGAACATGACCAAGAAAGAGGAGGATGAGGTGACGGTCCTGGAAGTCGCTTATGAGATGTATTCCAGAGGATATAATTTTACTGACCCGGTACTGGGTGAATCAAAAGCAGTAAAATTCACTATTAAGGAAGGGGCCGTTCAGATACCCCTTTGTGCCCTTTTGGGAGTGGGCGAGAATGCGGGTCGTGCAATAGAAGAAGAATGGGAGAAGAAACCCTTTGAGACTATTGACGAAATGAGAGAAAGGACACGGATCAACAAGACAGCCATTGAATCTCTGCGCAGCAACGGTACCTTGGACGGTATGCCCGAATCAGACCAGCTGAGCCTGTTCTGATAAGTGAAAGACTTGCGCAGACAACGAAAAATATCTTATAAATCCT